>Ga0160423_10002319_pt1 | contig 15916 bp, 10 predicted proteins | sample CRUFie14St8metaG_FD_108191 | JGI IMG/M metagenome (GOLD analysis project Ga0160423, IMG submission 108191) | Marine microbial communities from the Costa Rica Dome - CRUD Field 142mm St8 metaG | ecosystem: Environmental > Aquatic > Marine > Oceanic > Photic zone | place: Costa Rica: the Eastern... | reverse complement strand
TGGCATTTGGGTATGAACATGACCCGGCGTGCTGGCGGTAAGCCGGCTAAGGATAGCTGGGATGGTGACGGCAACGTGGATTTCACCAAGCCAATTGCCGATAGCCCGATCACGCGCGGTTTTAACGAATACTTTGGCGTGAGCGCCTCGCTCGACATGGCGCCGTATGTATGGATTGAAAACGACCGCTTTGTGCCTGCCAAACTCGTGCAACAAGCGGGAATTAGTTTTCCTGGCTTCGTGCGGGCGGGGCCGCGCGCGGAGGATTTGAAATTCGATGAAGGCCTCGACGTGCTGGGCGCCCGCACGGCTGCTTTCCTTAAGCGTATGGCCAAGGGCGATAAACCCTTCTTCCTCTACATGCCACTCACCGGGCCGCACAAGCCGGTGACACCGCATCCGCGGTTTGTCGGCAAAACCGGCCTCGGGCTGTACGGCGATTTTGTTATGAACGTGGACGACACCGTGGGCCAGGTGCTCAAGGCGCTGGACGAAACCAAGCTCGCCGACAACACGCTTGTGATGTTCACCAGCGATAATGGTTCTTTTATGTATCGTGTGGATGACGAGAATGATCACGTGAAGATGCCGGCTAAGCAGCAGTACCATTCCAAGAGCCACACCGCCAACGGCCCATGGCGTGGCACCAAGGCGGACATCTGGGAAGGCGGACATCACGTGCCGTTCTTTGCCCGCTGGCCCGGCAAGGTGCAGGCCAGTAGCCAGAGCGCGCAAGTGATCACGCACACCGATCTCTTTGCTACCGTTGCGGCCATTACCGGCGCCAAGATTCCCAAGGGTGCTGCGGCCGATAGCTACAGTTTTCTGCCGCTCCTACTCGGTAAAACTAAGAGCTACGCGCGTCCGCCGGTGATTCATCATTCCTCTAACGGCATGTTCGCTATCCGTGATGGTGACTGGAAACTCATTCTCGGCAACGGATCTGGTGGTCGCCAAAAACCCCGCGGGAAGGCATTTGAGAAACCATACTTTCTGGCGAACATTAAGACACATGGCGGTGAACAGAAAAATTTTGTTGAAGCCGAACCGGCTATCGCAAAACGACTCGAGAAACTCTTTCAAAAAATTCACAAAAACGAGCATCGCTAACCCATGAGGTAGAAAGCACTATAAATTAAGTATTTTAATTATGAGTTGCTAATGTGACTCATTCTCAAAAATGGCTTGCACCTCATATCTTTTTAGATGATGAAGTGTGCTTTAAGTGATGGAAAATATCGTGGAAATATCCGATCTGGAGCGGTCGAGTTCTGCGGATTTGCTAATTTGTGATTGTTTTCAGGTAAAGGCGTCGGCCATTCATGAGGCCATTAATAAGGGAAATGCGCAGACCATCTGCGAAGTCACTCGCCAAACCAATGCGGGAAGTGGCTGTGGTAGTTGCCAGTGCCGCATCCAGCGCCTCCTCGCTGGGTTCCCTGCCGAGTGCGGACCCTGTGCTTTATGTCCCGGTTGTGGATACGTTAGGAGTCTCTGCAATTGTCAGGCAGCATAGTCGCTAGTGTTGGGATTGAGTCTCGTTAGCAAACATATTTTTTTACATCCCATTTGTTTGTGCTATTTTCATATCTTGTGTGTTGCGTACACTCGCTTTTATTCGAAACAAAAAGGAAATAGATATGAAAGGAAATGATCAGGTCATCGAAGCTTTGAACGCGGGCTTAACAATCGAGTTAACCGCAATCAACCTCTACTTCATCCACTCCAAGATGCTTAGTAGTTGGGGGCTTAAAAAACTGGCGGATTATTACTATAAGGAATCCATTGAGGAGATGAAGCACGCTGATGAAGTAATTGATCGGATACTTTTCTTGGATGGAGTGCCGGCGATCTCTCGTTACGGCGTTATTAATGTAGGGGACAAACCTCAGGCAATGATCGAAAATGGGATGGAACTCGAGATTAAAGGTGCCTCCACTTACAATGAAGCCGTAAGGTTAGCGGCGGATGTGAAAGACAACTCAAGTCGAGAACTTATGGAGCGTATGGTCGTAGAGTCTGAGCAAAGTATAGACTGGGCCGAAGCTCAATTGGACCTCATTAAAATGGTTGGTACCGAAAATTACTTGTCCCAAAAAATGGGTGATGCCGGTGGCGGAAATTAGATTAAATTGCCAAGACTAATTTTATCTGCCGACATTTAGTCGGCAGTTTTTTTATACACGGATCTTATCAATTGACTGGTGTTTTCTTTACTGGGGCCGAGATGTCGTTGGGCATTCATTGCAGTCAACATGGTATTAAAAATATCGAGACCTTCAGCTTTTACATCCATGATCTCAGCGGTTTGAAACCGGCTGTTAAAATAATTTTTTAATTCGTTATTGAGAAACTGATCAATGATTGATTGACAGGAGAATTTCATTTGGTGGAATAGGCAATCGGTGTTTATAAATCGTAGACAGGTTCTTAAAGATCTTTCGTTGGGGGCGGGAGCGGTATTGCTCGGGCCGATGGCCCGACGTGTGATGTCGAATGCCGAAGGGGAACGACGTGCGCCGCGGTTTGTGTTTGTGATCCAGAGCAACGGCTTTGACGCGGTGCAGGCGTGTCCGGAATCAATCCCGTTTCAGAAATTCGCGGATCGCGAAAAGTTTGAGGACTTGGACCTCACACAGCACAAGCTGCCCAAGGGATTGGCGGCGCTGGAGCCGTTAAAGGGAAAAACGACCATTTTGCAGGGATTGTCCGGCCGCAGCACGGGCGGTGGGCACTCGACGCATGGCGGTTGTCTGGGGCTTTACCGCACATCGCCGGCGAGCCGTTCGGCGCATAACGCGACGATTGATTACGAGTTGGGCCGTGCGGCGCCTGGTATTTTGCCATGGATCGGGGTGGGCATGTCCGCAGGGCAGGGCGATGCGCTAATGCACTACACCGCAAGAGCACCGCACAAGTCGATGCCGATCATTCTTAGTCCGGAGAAGGCGTACAACGCTTACTTCAGCGTGGCGGCCGGCGGCGATCGTGAGAAGGATTTTCACCTGAAACGGAATCTGCTCGATTATATGATCGGCGACGTGAAAAAGACGCGCATCGCGCTTGGCTCGCTGGGCGGTGAGGAGCTGGATGCCTATTTGTCCGCGTACGATGAACTGGCCGCGCGGCAGTATCGATTGCTGGTCAACAAGCATACGTTGGGCAAATCCGCGCCCAAACTGGATGATCGGTTTACCTCGGACGTCGCCACCAAACGCCTAGAAGCGCAGTTCGAGCTGGCCGGGTCCGCTTTGATTGGAGGGTTGACCAACGTGGCTACGATCACCAGCGCGGCTTCGGAGATCAACGCGCAACCATACCTCGGCATCGGTGTGGAGATTAGCAATCACGGTTTCGGACACATGGGCGGTAATCGCCGCGATGCGAAAGGTATTCCGTACTACGAAAAGGCGCGCGGCTTTGTCTTCAGCCAAATCGCTCGGCTCGCTCAGCGACTGGAAGCCACGCCGGAAGGCGCGGGCAACATGCTCGACAACACAGTGATCATTTACATGAGCGACGCGCCGGACACGCATCATTCCACCGCCTACGAATGGCCATTGGCGATTGTTGGCAACGTGAAAGGCCAGCTGAAGCTCGGCGGGCGTTACCTGAGTTTCCCGGGCTACGGCAAACCGGGACACTTCACCATGAGCACGTTTTACAGCACGCTGCTGCGGTGCGTGGGCGGTCGGCAGGAAACCTTCGGGCAGCTCGATAGCGATTTGGATGTGAAGACCATGCAGTCTGGTCCGTTGCCGGCCATCCTTGCCTGATCCGCCGGCATGACCCGCCTGTTTCTGACATTACTGTTGTTGGCCGGTCAATGTTGGTCGGCAACCGTGGCTTGGACCGAACACCGACGCGCTCTTGTCATTAACACCAGCAAAGATCCCGCCCACGACCGCGTGGTTAGTGGACTCGTCAGGGAGCTGCACGCCAAGGGATTTGTGGTCACCGAACTGGGCGATCAACCTCGGACGGACGGCGTGGCTTATGAACGCTGGGTTCGTAGTGTGCCGACGCTGGGCGTGAGTCTGGTATATTATCTAGGCCGATTGACCACGGAGAAAACCGCCGATGGCAAGCGCGTGTGCTACTCATTGCAACTGGGCGGCTACCGCGAACTGCCCCCCGCGCAGGATCCCGACTTGGGCCGTAACCGCAAGGAGGATAAGCCGTGGTTGAGCTTGGATCGTTTGTCTCAGAAGCTGGACGCTAATACTGCGCGTGAGAACATGGTGCTGATCGATTGCCTCGGTATTGATGACCGCGCCCAGACCAAGCTGAGCCCGGGCGATTTGCACGGAGGCGCCGCGCGGCTTTCGGGAGGTGAACTGTTCACGGCATTTTACCCTGGCAAAGCGGCCTTCCATCCCAGTCTTGAAGCGCCGATCGTAGGGCCGGTGTTGGCGGAGACGCTGCGCGCTAATCTCGCCCAGGGTAGTCCGCTTCTGCCGGAGCGGAAGGAAGATGTGTACACTGTGCGGCCGCGTTTCAACCGGCCGTACGCCCTGCAGCACGAAGCCGCCGAGGTATGCGCTTCGCCCGAGGTGCTGCGCGCCGGCCGGTTTGCCGGTGATCAATGGGTGGACCGCAACGGGTTTTGTTTCGTATGGGTGCCCGCCGCTACTTTCCGCATGGGCGATACCGCCTTCGCTGATGCGCAGCCGGTGGACGTGACCGTCACCAAAGGATTTTGGATTGGCAAATACGAGGTGCTCGGTCGCGAGAGCGGTTTGTTTAATAGCGGCGGCCAAAGTATCGGCACCGGTCCGTTGGCACGCGCGGAGGACGAGACCTTCAACCGGCGCCGGTATCAATTTTTTCGTCCGGCAGGAATAGGCAGCATTGATGCCGCCACGGAGCAGCTGGACAAATGGCAGGCGTATCTCGCCAAGGTTGACCTGCAGTACGAAGGGTGGACCTACGATTACCCGACTGAAGCTGAATGGGAACTGGCTGCGCGTGCGGGTGGCAAGACCACCGGCCTGCCTGCACCGGTGAAGGATCTCGGTCAGTATGCGAACTTCGCCGATGTGTGCCTCTTTAACGACCGCGATCCGGTCCATTATATTTACGCCCATCGCGAGGCCAATGACGGCTATGGCCGCGCGCTGTCGCCCATTGGTAATTACCGCCCCAATGCGTGGGGTATCCACGATATGCACGGCAACCTCGCGGAATTGTGCAGCAATTTTTACACGAAAGAACTCCTGAGCGGTACCGATCCGAATGATCAAACATTGCCCAGCACACGCAGCTCCCGGCTGCGCATATCGCGCGGCGGCTCTTGGTGTAGTCGCCCAGAATATCTGCATGTCGCATTTCGCAATGCCTTCACCGGTGCCGGTACCCCGCACGTCGGCATGCGTTTGGTGCTTCGTCAGGGCGAACGCGTGACACGGTCTCGCAATGAAATCATTGCCCGCATGGAAGCGAAAGCGCAGAACAAGAAATGAAACCGTGGCTGAACATCATCGTGTTGATTGTCCTCGCCGGCGGTTTGCGGGCAGACGAAACATTTGCCCGGACGGTGCAGCCGTTTCTCAAAACTTACTGTGTGTCGTGTCACGGGCCGGACAAGCAGAAGGGAAAGATTCGTGTCGATCAGCTCAAGTCCTCACTGCGCAATCGCGAAGAGGCCGAGCTGTGGGCGCGCATGCTGGAGGCGATGGCGTTTGGCGAAATGCCGTCGGACAGCGCCGAGAAATTTCCCACCAAGGCCAAAGTGCGCGCGGTGCAGGATTGGATCTGCGGAATGCTGGCTCAGGCCGGGCGCGCGGTGGAGGATAAACGCGACAAGGAAGGCTACGGCAATCTCGTGCCGCATGAGCTGTTGTTTTCGCCTACTGAAAAACGCCGCACCGTGAATGCCGCCGCACGGCTTTGGCGCATCTCGCCCAAGGCACTGGCCAATCTGTTGCGCGGCGCGCGGATGGTGTCCAATCCATTTGCCTTTGAGAAACCGCACGGCAACTTCCGCGATTTTAAGGGCAAGTACGCGTTTAACTCGCTGATGGCTGAGCAGATCACCGAACTGGCGCTGGTGCAATCGCTGCAGGAAGCGCGCAATGCCCGCAAAAAAATTGTGGAAGAACGCAAGAAGGGTGTGCCGATATATGAAGCCAACACAGCCGCTGTACGGCAGCGTTACCAAACCGTGCTTCGGCGCGAGCCTACTAAGGCTGAGCTGGCTTCATTGATGGCGCTGGTGAAAAAGGTGGATGCTGAACTCGGGTTGCCGCGTGGTTTGCAGGCGGCATTTGCGGCAATCATTTTGCAGCCAGAAACCTTGTTCCGCTTTGAGGCAGTTGCCACTGAGCCGGAAACCAACGGCCTGGTACCGTTGTCGCGCACCGAAGCCGCCGCCGCGCTGGCCTTTGCGCTTACCGATCTGCCACCGGATACCCGCATGCTGGCGGCATTCCGTGATGGGAAGCAATCCATCCGCGCCATCATGGCGACCGAGGCGAAGCGGTTGCTGGATGACGAAAAGCGCCCGGACGCCCGCCGGCGGTTGCTGCAGTTCTTTCAGGAATATTTTGATTACGAAAAAGCGCCGGACGTCTTCAAGGACTCCAAGCCCGGTCATAAGCATTGGGCACCGGCGTTGGTGTACGATCTTGACCAGCTTATATTGCACACGCTCAAGCAGGATCGACAGGTGTTCCGTATGCTGCTCACCACGCGCGAGTATTTCGTTTACGTGAACAGTCATCGAGATCATGGCAATCCATTGGTGTATAACCTGCCGCCGGACTGGAAGCCGGTGGTCAATCCCGTACAGTTCCCCAAGGGCCAGCGCATGGGTGTGCTGACACATCCGGCCTGGCTCGTGGCGCACTCGGGCAATTTTGATAATGACCCTATCCGACGCGGCCACTGGATTCGCTACAAGCTTCTCGGCGGCACGGTGCCGGACATTCCCATCAACGTTGACGCCAAGTTGCCTGATGAACCGACGATGACCTTACGCGAACGCATGCATGTGACGCGTGAGGAATCCTGCTACAAGTGCCACAGCAAAATGAATCCGCTTGGTCTGCCGTTCGAGCAATACGACCATTACGGCCGGTTGCGGTTCACTGAACTGGCCAAGCCGGTGGATACCACTAGCAAGCTGGTGAACACCGGCATCCCCGGACTGGATGGACCATTGAAAACGCCTTTCCAGCTCATCGAACGACTGGCCGCGGCGGAACATTGTGAACAGGTGTTTGTCCGTTACGTGTTCCGTTACTTTACCGGCCGTAATGAAACACTTGGCGACGCCAAGACCTTGCAGGACGCCCATGCGGCTTATCAACAATCCGAAGGCAGCATGAAAGCGCTGGTGATTTCCCTGCTCACCTCCGATTCATTCCTGTACCGCGCCCAATCGCCAAAATAATTTTATGAAAAAACTCATTTGCCTTTTTCTGTTCGCCTGGAGTGTGAATTCCCTCTGGGCGGCGAAACCATACAACGTGCTCTTCATCATTTCTGATGACCTCACGTCCACGGCCTTGTCGTGCTATGGCAACACGGTTTGTCGAACGCCGAATATCGACGCGTTGGCAGCGAAGGGCACGCGCTTTACGCGGGCGTATTGTCAGGGCACCTACTGCGGGCCGTCGCGTGCGTCGTTCATGAGCGGATATTATCCGCATGCCACGGGGGTGTTGGGTTACAAGAGTCCGCGGCCGCAGATCGGCACTCGAGCCACGTGGAGCCAGCATTTCATTAATCACGGCTATCATGCTGCGCGCGTGAGCAAGATTTATCACATGGGGGTGCCCGGAGGCATCGAGCAGGGTGGAGACGGAGCGGATGACGCGGCTTCCTGGAACGAACGCTACAACAGCCCCGGCCCCGAATGGCGCGCGCCGGGAAAAGGCGAGACCCTGCAGGGTAATCCAGACGGTAAACGGCCGGTGGTGGGCGGCAATACGTTTGTAGTGGTGGAAGCCGAGGGCGATGATCTTGTGCATTCGGATGGCAAGACGGCGGTGAAGGCGGCGGAGTTGATCGGTAAATTTTCCAAGCAGGAGAAACCGTTTTTTCTTGGGGTCGGTTTTGTGCGGCCGCATGTGCCATTTGTAGCACCGAAGAAATATTACGAACCTTTTCTGCCTTACTCTAAAATGAAACTACCTCCCAAGATCGAGGGGGACTGGGATGATATTCCGAAGCCGGGCATCAACTATTGCACCAGCCTGAACATGAAGATGGATATCCGGAAACAGAAAAAGGCGGTCGGCGGCTATTACGCGTCGGTTGCGTTTGTGGACGCGCAGGTGGGTAAGGTGATGGCAGCGCTAAAGGCGTCTGGTCAGGAAGACAACACCATCGTGATTTTTACGAGCGACCACGGCTTTCACTTGGGCGAACATGATTTCTGGGCGAAGGTGAGTTTGCTCGATGAATCTTCGCAGGTGCCGTTGATCATCAGCGTGCCGGGTAAGCAACCGGCTGTGTGCCACTCGCTCACCGAATTGCTCGATCTTTACCCGACACTATCCGCTCTTTGTGGGCTGCCTGCTCAACCACGTCTACAAGGCAAAGATATATCCCGAATGCTCGATGACCCTGATCACACTGTTCGAAAGGCTGCCTTCTCCGTGGCCCCGATGAGGAAGGGATTTTTATTGCGTGAGGATGACTGGGCATTCATCCAGTACGGAGAACAGGGACAGAACGGGATGGAGTTGTTCCACATCAAAACCGATCCGCACCAATACACAAATCTTGTCGGAAAGCCGGCTCATGCTTCAACACTCGACCGTTTCCGCAAGCAAATGACGGCTAAGCTCGCGGCTATTCGAAATAACGATTTAGATAAATAAAGTCACCAGGTTCTTGGCGAAAAAACCTCGGAGTTGACAAGTACTGGTTCCACGCTAGTTTTGAAACGTGCGGTTTGCATCGAATTTTATAGCTGGTTTGATTTTGGTTGCTTGGTTTTCAGCAACTAATCACAGCCTTCTTGTAGCGGTTGTTCCGAATACTGGATCAGATGCATGTTGTGCGGAAGTGGATGAATATCCGGAAAATCATGATCCATTACGCGATTGTGGAATTTGCTTCATCGAGGTGGAAGGCATTCTTACTTTTGCGTCAGGAAGATTACTGTCTTCCGAGAAAATTTTATCAAATTTTGAGAGTTCATGTGTCTATTTAGCTTCTGACTCTTCAAAGACGACGAGACTCATTGCTGACCGTGCTCCTCCAGATCTAGCATCTTGGCATTTCAAAAATCGAAACGCACTTCTCGGGCGTTCTCCATCAAATCTTTTTTAAAGAGCCTTAAAGGGTTCTGTTCCACGTTCGAATAAAGGCACAATTGTGTCTTGGTATTTATTGTAATTAAGTTTGAAAGGGTTTTTAGATGAAAATTTTAAGTAGAATAACAGTAATAATTATGACCTTGGTTTTTGGGGTTCAAATCGGTTTTGTGAACGCTGCGGATGGCGTGCCGGAAGTGAGTCGCGATGTGCGCGCCAAGGCGGCTTTGGTTAAGTTGAAGACAGAAAAACAGGTAGCCTTACTGTATGTGAAGGGGATGACGTGCACCTCCTGCGCGATCGGCATCCGTGTGAAGGTGAGTAAGTTGGATTTCGTGGACGGCAGCCGTTTCAAGCGGGGCGTGGACATGGATGTGAATAATCAACTACTGACCGTCGCCTTAAAACAGGGTGTGCAACCAAATTGGCAGTTGATTGATCAACAGATTGATGATGCCGGCTATCTGGCTATGGAATGGTTCTCCATGGAAAAGAATGGATTGAAAACGTATCCTCTCCTCAAGGTGGCTGAATGAGGCATTCCATTTTCACGGCGTTGGCCGGCTGTTTTCTGGCGACTTCCCTTTCGGCGGATGAACCGATCATGAACATGATGCCCCGTTGGGATGACGGCTGGGGATATCAGTTCATCGAAGAGTATCGACACGAGAGCGATCTGTTGCTTGGTAGCCGCGCGCTGCATCCGGGCTACACCGAGGATGTGCACCTGCTGCATTTCCAATCCGTCTACACTTGGGACAAATCCATTCGCCTTACAGCTAAGCTGCCTTATGTGCTCGATGCCCGGCGAGAGATGCCCGATGGCTCCGGGGGGAAGCGCATTGAGCACGATAATGGCATCGGCGATGCCACACTGGCGTTGCCGTTGAAAAAATATTTCAATCTCGACGGCAAAAGCGGGTCGTGGACCTTCAAGCCGATGTTGCGCGTGCCGTTTTCGGGTACGGATGATTATGAGATTTACGACAACGAATGGGGAAACGGTCTCGGCTTGGGGTATGAATACGAGACCGCTAAATTTCACGTGCACGTTAGCACCAGTGGTTGGGTGTATCACGGCAACGAACCCTTCGAATCCTGGTCCACACTCGATCTCGGCTACAACTTCAACGCCTGGGGCTCCAACGGTGCGCTTATGTGGGAGACGGATTTTCACTACGAGGATGATGGTTCGGAAACGTTGTTAGCCGGCCCGGCACTGTACTGGAATATCAACGACACAGCGCACTTTCGGATCGAGTGGAAACACGATTTCCACGATCGCCAAGGCGTGCTGGATCACGGCAATGGCGACGTCTTCAAGTTCAGTATCGGCTTCGTTTTTTAGGCCTTAAGCCGTTGCATTGCATATCCTAAACGGACAACGCGGAAACCGGTCTGCTTAAAATGTTGATGTAGGAAAGTCGAGTTTTTCGGGTTGTTTTTCGAAGTGACCCTATGCCGTTATGTTGCAATACACAAATCCGATCATTGAGATCGTCGGCGACAATAAACAACATGAGGGTCTAGCAGGCGCAGGTAATGTCCTTGTTCTTGCCCGCGAGTTCCTCGCCTTGTTCAATTCGGGCGGCGAAGGATTCCGGTAGACCGGATTTCTTAAGAGCCCTTACTGTTGCTTTCACATCGTAAGGCACTTCACGAATCTCCACCGCTTGGGTTTCGGTATTAAAGATGACGTAAGTGGCCTCTATTCCGCCGTGCCGTGGTTCGCCTACACTGCCGGCATTAATAAGAAGTTTGGGTTTCAGATGAACCTCTCGTGGTGCAGCACCCCTTATCATGCCCAGATCTTTCTGGATGGTATCTTTTACGCCCTGTTCAGCTGTTACGCGCATCGTTCCCTCAATCTGGCGCACAAACGGTACATGTGTATGCCCACAGATCAATATATCGCAGTCACCCGCTGCCGCTCGCTCGAACAAAATAAGGTCATGCGTAGATTCCATAAGGTACTCACCGGTGCTCCGCGGGCTACCGTGGACCAACAGGAGCGAACCTGCATTTGTATCCGTTATCCGCTGGCCAAAGTAGAGTTCAGAGAGGAACTTCCTATTCGACTCCGTAATTTTCGACCGCGTCCATTCGAAGGCAGCATGTCCATTTTCCGCGTCTTCTTCAGTAATGAATTTGCATCCGCAGTCTTCACGTTCCATTCCAATTCCCTCATCCCAGCACCCAAGGACTGTGGGGATATGCTTGTTTTGGACAAACTTAATTACTTCATTTGGAAACGGACCATAACCAACAAGATCTCCTAGGCAATATACGCTGTCTACGCCTTGTGCATTTAAGTCGTCCCATACAGCTTCCAGTGCAGCCATATTTCCATGGATGCAGGATAGAATCGCTATCCGTTGCCCTGCAAGAGGGTTTGGTTTTCGCAAAGGTGGCTGATTAGTTGTCATATTCAATACCTTAAGTGTTTGCGGAAGGAGTTCGCCATTGTTGGAGTCTTGCGCTCACGCTTGTTCGCAGCGCGCGCCAAACACGTTGCAAAAATTCCACCGCGGTTCCCACAAGAACCGCTCCGCTAAATCCGACTGGGCAACTGGAGCCACAGCAAGGACACGCCGCCCCTAAAAAAAAATACGCACCGCCGGTCATCCCCGCCGTGCGAGACCATTCTCGGACTCTCGTAAGAGTACCTTTTGAAGATTTTTTTTCAGTCATAACGTGTTATATCTGCGGAATTGCTTCAGCGAGGTAATTGGGTTGGTTAGTTACTAGTTATTAATATTTTTATTTCTACAAAGTGTTTTTAATCTGCAGCCTTCCTCCACACGGGGATGACGATCTCCTGTCGGTGGTCACACCATGGGTTTTTCCATAGACTCATAATCTTATCACACTGGTCCTTATCTTTTTCCCCATATGATTGAAACGGTTATTTTATGATAGAAAGAATCAGGGTACCTATCCACGCGATGCAAATCGCAGAGCCTGCGGCGAAACACGCCTGCCGTCCGAGCATCTTCATTGCGAATTGAGTCCCCATTTCTTTGGCGACTGTCAAAACCGTTACGAGGCACGGCAACAGAACCCCTGCGAGATAAACTGCTGTTAGGACATGAATAGATGTATCCATAGGGACTTTGAGCGACTCCATATCCCCATTGAGTAGCCCAATTGCGATGCCATCTTTGCGAACAGCCCCAAGGACAACCGCCAATGCAGATTCTGAAGGTAGGTTAAAAATAGCCATCACCGGCGCCAATGAGCGCGTTAATGAGTTAAGTACTCCGGACCACTGCAGCAATCCGGCAACGATGCAGATCCCTAAAAAGATTGGGAGAGCTATTACTAGGAATTCCCGAATAGTTTGGATGACGTCTCGGGCAACCGCCTGCCAATCTGGTAACTGCAAGTGGCCCAATTCTGGCAATAGCATCTCGTTTCGTGCATGCCTAAGCTCAGTGGGCGTGGTTAATCGGAGGTAAACCAGTGACGTGATGGCCAGAATGGCGAGATACCAAGCAGCCAACCACGCAAATCCTGCTGCCGCAAAAACCGCCAATGTAGCTGGTAGCTGATAGGAGCAAGCTGAGCCAAAGCATATAGCTGATACGCAAGCGCCTCGCGAACAACCCGAACAGGACCGAGTGGCGACAACCGCTGGCACATTACAGCCAAACCCCATCACCACTCGCACAAGATCGCGCCCACCAAGTCCAAATGGCTTTAGCCATCCGTGTACCCCGTAGGATAGTCGGTCCACTAACCCTGTGCTTTTATAGATAGCAATTAATCCGGTAAATATCAGGATCGTTGGCAGTGCGTATAGCAGTAGAAAGGGGAACATTGCAAATATTCCGTAGTCTCCTCCCATTGTGACAGCGAGCGGCTCAGGAAGTGTGTTGAACCAACTAACCAAAGGCCCCAGTAATAACTCAATTGAATCATATAGGTGATCTGCCAGTGCGTTCGCCTTTGTGACCGATATCCAAGCTGGAACAAACAGTAAAAGTATTCCTATCGGCGCAAAGCCCAACATCCTTTCCAAAGTCTGCTCCCCTAGCCGCCGTTGTTTTTCCTCAAAAGCGGATAATTCGTCCATGCTTATGGGGTTCATCGGTTTTGCCTGCATCACTGAAGTGCGCAAATCGGCAAGCTCCGTAGCATCCAGAGATCGTCCATCCAATAGCGTAACAGGCACTCCAAGCTTGTCGTTCCATGATGCGATTGCCTTTTGCTTTTCCTGATCATCTTTGAAAGTCAGTTGATGTCGGAAGGTTAAAGCAACAGCTACTTTTTTCGAATTGAGGATCGGGAGCAAAGATGTCAGTTCCTTGGCAGCCCGATTGGCACGTAGTACAAGCAGCACTGTTTCAGCCGATTCTACTGAGGTCAGGGCGTCTTTTAATGCAAAGGCATCAGACCCAGTCACCAAACCGGCGGTGTCCACCCACTCCCACGAGGCATCCCGGTAATGTTCGCAGTAAAGAGTCGTATCCGTCAGCGCTGCGGATTCGGCAACGCGCCCGGTCAATGCCGACAGCAGGCTGCTTCTCCCCACACTCTCCAAGCCGGCTAACACTACCGCCCGTGGCTTGTCTGATGGTGGTTTGGGAGGTGTTTTGCGTTTATCAGAAAACGTCATCGCTTGTCTTGCTTGCCGTCAAACACGGCATAAAGCGCGAAATTAATGCAACTAATTTGCAATAAGCAATGAAAAACGCAAGCCCATTAGTTTTGGGGAGATTTTCTTTAAATTTAATGTTGATACTTGCAGTTTAAAAAATGCACCAGAAGCAATTCTTGCGCGAAGGGCGATGCGGAGGAGGATCGGCTGTTTGCGTGGATGCAGGACGGCTTGACCTGAGCTCGTTGCAACGGGAGACTTTGCTCATGCGGTACCTATTTCTTTACCTCGCGTTGGCGTGGGGATTGGCCCAACCGCTTTCGGCGACCGATCGAAAGCAGCCCAATATCGTGATCATCATGGCCGATGACATGGGGTTCTCAGATATCGGGTGTTATGGTAGCGAGATCAAGACGCCGGTTCTCGACAAGCTGGCGGCGAGCGGGCTGCGATTTACGCAGTTTTATAACACCTCACGCTGTTGCCCGACGCGGGCGTCGTTACTCACGGGGATGTACCAGCATCAGGCCGGGATCGGGTTGATGACGGGCGACAACAAGCTGCCGGGGTATCGCGGTGAGCTGGGGCGCGATGTGGTTACGATTGCCGAGGCGCTGGGCACGGGCGGGTATCGACGGTACATGAGCGGTAAATGGCATGTGACCAAGCACACGCGGCCTCAGGGTCCGAAGGACAACTGGCCGTTGCAGCGGGGATTTGAAAAGTTTTACGGCACAATCATTGGTGCGGGTAGTTTTTTTGATCCGGCGACGTTGTGCCGCGGGAACCAGTTCATCACGCCGGTCAACGATGCGAAGTATCAGCCCAAGACTTATTATTACACCGACGCGATCAGCGACAACGCGGTGACTTTTTTGCAGGAGCACGCGAAGGAGTCGCCGAACAAGCCGGTGTTTCTCTATGTGGCCTACACCACGGCGCATTGGCCGATGCACGCCTTGCCGGAAGATATTGCGCGCTATAAGGGCGTTTACGACGCTGGCTTTCAGGAGATTCGCGCGAAGCGGTTTGCGCGGTTGAAGGAACTGGGGTTGATTCGCAAGGATCTGAAGCTGTCGCCGCAATCTGATAATTGGGAGAAGGCTCCCAATAAGGAGTGGGACATTCGCAATATGGAAGTGTACGCGGCAATGGTAGACAACATGGACCGCGGCATCGGCCGGATCGTGGCGGAGTTTGAGAGACAGGGCACGTTGGACAACACGCTCATCATGTATCTGCAGGACAACGGCGCCTGCGCCGAGGGTTTTGGCCGGTACAAATCGAAAAAACCGTACCGCACCGATTACAAACCGCTCGGCAAGGACGGTTTCCAAACTAAGATTTGGCCGCCGATGCAGACACGTGATGGTCGTCCCGTAAAGAACGGCCCCGACGCAATGGCCGGGCCTGAGGATACTTTTACCGGCGTGGGCCGCGGTTGGGCGAATGTGTCGAACACGCCGTTTCGCGAGTACAAACACTTCGCGCACGAAGGCGGCATTTCCTCGCCGTTCATTATCTCGTGGCCCAAGGGCATTGATCCCGAAAACAACGGGCGCATCGAACGTCAGCCGGGGCATCTTATCGATCTCATGTCTACCTGTCTGGATGCGGCGGGCGTGAAGCATCCGCGTAAGTTTGGCGATCATGGCATTCAGCCGGTGGAAGGTGTGAGCCTATTACCAGCCTTCCGCGGCGGTAAACTGGCTCGCAAGGATGCACTATATTTCGATCATCACCTCAATGGCGCTGTGCGGGATGGCAAATGGAAGCTCGTGCGTTACGGTGATTCCGGCCGCAACGCCAAGCTGCATCCGTGGCAGCTTTACGACATGGAAATCGACCGTAGCGAACAAAACGATCTGGCTAAAAAACATCCTGACAAAGTTAATGCTCTCGCCGAGAAATGGGAAAAGTGGGCCGTACGCGCACGAGTTAAACCATGGCCTTGGAACGTCGAGTGATTTTAAATGAGAAAAAAATTGAACCAGAACCTGTTCTTATTAGTCGGACTGCTTTTCGTGGTTACCGGTCTAAGGGGCGCGAC
>Ga0160423_10002318_pt1 | contig 15920 bp, 30 predicted proteins | sample CRUFie14St8metaG_FD_108191 | JGI IMG/M metagenome (GOLD analysis project Ga0160423, IMG submission 108191) | Marine microbial communities from the Costa Rica Dome - CRUD Field 142mm St8 metaG | ecosystem: Environmental > Aquatic > Marine > Oceanic > Photic zone | place: Costa Rica: the Eastern... | reverse complement strand
TAAAAGGTCTACAGTCTATAATTAACTCATGAGCTGATCTTCCTTTTACTCCAGTATATAAAATATCATAACTTCCTTCTAATCTCTTTTTAATATAGTTAGCATTTAATATTGCTATCTCTGTAGCTTTAGTTAATCCATCTCCTCCTAGCATTTTAATATAACCATATGATATAATACAAGCTAAAGCTGAACCATAAGGAGCTCCTGATACTTTTAAGTCTGGTAAATACTTTGATAAATGCTCTGCTACGCATATAGGTCCTACACCTGGTCCTCCTCCTCCATGAGGTATAGCAAAAGTCTTATGAAGGTTTAAGTGACATACATCTGCTCCAATCAAAGCAGGACTAGTTAAACCTACTTGAGCATTCATATTAGCTCCATCCATATAAACTTGACCTCCGCATTCATGTATCTTATCAGTTATAGTTTTAATATTAGATTCAAATACTCCATGAGTAGATGGATAAGTAATCATTAAAGCAGCTAAATTATCTTTATGCTGTTCAGCCTTATCAGATAAATCTTTTATATCTATATTACCTAACTCATCAGTTTTGATTACTACTACTTTCATACCAGCTATAACAGCAGAAGCTGGGTTAGTACCATGAGCAGAAGAAGGTATTAAGCATATATTACGATGACTATCTTTATTGTCATTATGATAAGCTCTTATAACCATTAGTCCGGAATACTCTCCTTGTGCTCCTGAGTTAGGTTGTAACGAAGTAGAATGAAAACCAGTTACTTTATTTAATTCTATTTCTAACTCATTAAGCATTATTTTATAACCTTCTACTTGATCATCTGGAGCAAACGGATGAATACTATTCCATTGAGACCAGCTTAAAGGTAACATTTCTGCAGCAGCATTTAACTTCATAGTACATGAACCTAAACTAATCATAGAATGATTTAGAGCTAAATCTTTTCGTTCTAAACTTTTAATATACCTCATCAAAGAAGTCTCCGAATGATAAGAGTTAAAAACTTTATGAGTCATATAAGGAGTTTCTCTTCTAGAATAAAAAGGTATTCTATCTTCTATTTTAAATTTTAAAGATGAATCTTTATCAATTACTTTTAAATTTTTAAATACCCTAATAATTTCTTTTATAGAATTATCATCTGTGGTCTCATTTAAAGATATACCTACATGGTTATTATCTATAAAATTAAAATTAATATTAATAGATTTAGCAAGCTTACAAATAGTATAAGCATCACATTTTATTTTTAAAGTATCAAAATAATAATTATTAACGTTTAAGTACCCTAACTTAAAAAGACTATTTTCTAACTCTTTAGTATCGTTATGTATTTTTTTAGCTATACTTTTTAATCCATCTGGACCATGATAAGCTCCATACATACCTGCCATGACTGCTAATAAGACTTGTGCTGTACAAATATTAGAAGTAGCTCTATCTCTTTTAATGTGTTGTTCTCTTGTCTGTAATGCCATTCGTAAGGCAGGGTTACCATCTAAGTCGATAGTTTGTCCTATTATTCTTCCAGGTATACTTCTTTTGTATTCTTCTTTAGTAGCATAATAAGCTGCATGAGGTCCTCCGTAACCTAATGGTATACCGAATCTCTGAGTAGTTCCTACTACAACGTCTACTCCATACTTTCCTGGAGCTTCTAATAATGTAAGAGATAAAAGATCAGCTGCTACTATAGTTTTAATATCAAATGCTTTAGCTTTTCTTATAGCTGATGATAGATTAATAATCTGACCATGCTTACCTGGGTATTGAAATATTGCTCCAAAGTAAGAACTATTGTAAACTATATCTAATTCACTTCCTACTACTAATTTAATACCTAAAGGAATAGCTCTAGTAGTTAGTACTTCTAAAGTTTGAGGAAGTATTTGATCAGATACAAATAACTTATTAGCATTTACTTTCTTTTGTTCTCTAGTTCTTAAAGAGAATAACATCGACATAGCTTCAGCCGCTGAAGTACTTTCATCTAATAAGGAAGCATTAGCAAGTTGCATACCAGTTAAATCAGATACCATAGTCTGAAAATTAAATAAAGCCTCTAATCTTCCTTGAGCTATTTCAGCTTGATACGGAGTATAAGCAGTATACCAACCAGGGTTCTCTAATATATTTCTTTGAATAACTGGAGGTGTAATAGTAGGATGATATCCTAAACCAATATAAGTATCGTAAAGTTTATTTTTATTTGATAAAGCTTGAATATGCTTTAGAAATTGATATTCAGATAAAGGAGTATTAGATTTTAATCTATCTTTTAATCTTATCTCTTCCGGAATAGTTTCAGTTAGAAGTTCTTCAATCGATTCCACACCGATGAAGCTTAACATTTGTTGTATTTCTTTTTCTCTTGGACCTAAATGACGAGTTAAGAAGTTATCTATCAAATTGCCTTTCTTTTGAACTTAAATTATGAAGAAGAGTATCGTATAAATCTGCTACCATTGAAGAAGGTTTATAAACTCTAAATCCTGACTTAATACTATAATTATCACAATAAGTCTTAAAAAATAAATTAATATATTTTCTTGCTGCTTTTAAGTGAGATTCTTTAGTACAAGAAGTTATAACTTTATTAGCTTTTTTAAAAGCAACTTCTGGGTGATTTTTAATTGATAAGTAATCCATTTTTAAGTAACTTTATTATATTTTTAACATCATCTTTCTTATGCCATCTAAATAAACCAGTATCAAATAATTCAACTGACCATCCGTCTCCTCTTATTTCATCTACTGTCATATCAAATGTAGCTTGAGATTCTAAAACGAAAGGTGATTCGCCTTCTAAATCATTATCATCTCTAAAGATTTCATAAGTATAATAACGATAAGGATCAGAGGAGTCTCCCAACTCCTCCAAATCCTTTTTAGTATATTCTATTTTAGTAAAACCTAAATCGACTAAATCGTTTTCTGTCATATTAATAAATATTAGAATAATTCTAATTGAGCACCAACTCTATTATCTATAACTTCATATACCGACTGAACTTTTCTAGTAGGTAAGTAAGCGTTAGTATCCCAATCTAATACTTCACCATCTTTAACAGTCAAAGCATGATTAGCAACCATTACTAGGTAAGTACCTTGCTTATGAGTAGCTATAAAACTTTTAAGAGTTTTCTTTCTCCATATCTCTTTACCATGAAGCTTATACTTATTTTTAGTTTCTTGTTTAGGAAGAACTCTAATAGATAATTTTTTTTCTCCTATTTCTATACCAGTAGTTTCCCACTTAAGCATCTGAGTAACTATATTCATATTATTAGTTCCTCTTTTATCAACTCTATTAAAATTTTCTTTACAAAACGTATGAGCAGTTCTATAAGATACATTACAAGCAGAAGCTATAGATCTTACTACACAGTCATTTTTTTCATTTTTAGCTAATGAATCGTTAAAATTTGAATAACTTTTGTTTACTTTTAAATACATAACCTTTTATTTAATAATTAATATACCTTAATATAAGAAGAATATTCCAGAAAAGCAACTATAATTTATACTTTTTTCTATAATCTTTTTCAAAAACTCCTCCTACTCCTACTTCTAAAATATCAGCTTCAGCAGGAATATACTTACCTTTTATATCTTCTAATATTAAATCAACAGATCTGAGATCCTTAAATACTTTTATTCTTGGTTTACTTTTACTCCATTGACGTTTAAAAACTACTACTATAGGAGGATATTTTTTCTTAGGAATGTATTTCGGCATAAACTTCTTTTATATGTTTGCATTTTTTATGAGCAATATAACCCCAGCAAGAACAACTTAATTCTTTTCTTGCATTATATCTTACTACATACTCTTCACCAGATCTAGCTGAGGTAAACTTCCATTGCTCTTCTTTTTTCTCTTCGAATAATTCTTCGAAAGGTTTAGCTTCAAATTCTAAATCGTCGAAGGAAGTATCTTCTTTTACTACAGTCCATGAAGGAACGTGATATCTTATATTATTTAAAGTAACGAAGCCTCCAAGGCCAACGTTAGTACGAGGAATAATATATTTCATTTTAATTCCATATCAAAAGCATCCGCTATAGTTTTTCTGAATTCATATAATTCATCATCATTTAGTTTTCTAAATGTATTAGCTCTTAACTGTTCAATAAGTTTTTTAGCTACTTTATAACCTTTATTATCATAATCAGGTCCTGGAAATGCAGAACCCATATCTTCTTTTTTCATCTTCTTACTTTATTTAAATTACTACCCCATCCGGTTCTTCTATCCATAGCAGCTATAGTTCTAGCAGACTCAGGATCTTTAATAATCTCAGTTTCACAATAAGTAGTTTTTCCGGAAATAACATTCCTAACATACCATTTAGAAGTATCTGAGCAATTAACACATACCTTAGTATCAGGTAAAGCTTTAACCCTTAAAGGATTAATCTCTTTAGTACATTTAACACATTTACGCATGAGCTAAATTTTGATCTAAATTCCAAGTAATCAAATCTTCAAGACTAGCATAAGGATCGCCAATCTCATTCCAATCAAATACAACAGAATCTACTATAGCTTCAATTCTATCAGCCGCTAGAGATACTCTATTAGCTTTCGCTAAACTCTCTACTTCGGACTTAACATAACTTTTAAAATTTATCATAACCTTTATTATTTATATCTAAATATACGAAAAAATATTCAGACTTACAACTTTATTTTTCAAAGAAAAGCATAATGTAGAGAACCGCTAGGACTATAATTAAAGAGTAAGCAATATAGTCCGCAGGTTCCCAATTTCGAATATGCTTCATAAAATTTTATTAGTGGCGGGGGCAGGACTCGAACCTGCGATCTTTGGGTTATGAGCCCAACGAGCTTCCACTGCTCTACCCCGCAAATCTTTATACAGTTTTTAAAGTATGTTTAACTCTATTTTTAAAGTTATCAACTCTAACTCTATCAATCTTTTGAACATCAGTCCAGATCTTGCCATCCCAATCTTTACCTTGACGAGTAAGTTCGATATCAGCAGACTTTTTAGAAGCAGAGAATCTTAAAACTTTTAATTTTTTAACATCTCTAATTTTCCAATCCCACTTAACATCGAAGGAAGGGTACTTAGGAGAAGACCATTTAGAATGTATTTTAGGAAAAGTAATACCTTGTAATAATCTTTTTTCAAGATCAGCTTCTTCTAACTCTCTAAGTTCTTTTCTAAAAGGTTTAATTTCTTCTTGAGCAGCTCTTTGCCTTTTGTAAAGTTGTTTTTTCCAACCATCATACTTTTCTTGCAAACAATTAACTTCAGCAATCATATCATCTTTAAAGTCTTCAAACTGTTCGGCTAATTTAACCTGAAGCTCAGATCTTTTTTTAAGCTCTTCAACGTTCTTTAAGGAAAGTCCATTAGAATAAGCTTTAAAATCAACTAAAGTATCATCCCAAGAAGCTCTTTCAATATCTTCTTGATTAATTCTTTCGATAGTCATTGAAGAATACTTATCATCTAAAAGAATAAATTCCATTCTCCTTTCACTAATATTTTTAATATCGATTCCATCAATATCAGGAGTCATATACTTCTTAAAAACATTAATAGTTTCTTGCTTTCTTCTCCAATGAATTCTATTAATTCTAGTATCAATAGAATCTAAATTATCTTGAAGTTTATCAACTTTAATTTTTAATATTTCGGATTTCGTCATAACCTTTATTTTTACTTTTTAATTATACTTAAATATACGAAAAATATCTCAGTTAGCCAACTTTTAATTAAAGAGAATTATCCTTTCGGTTTGATTAGTATTGACTAATCTTTGTTTCTCATTACGATAAGCTGGTCGCTTCCATAGTCTTTCGTAAAGTATACCATCTACTCTAATAGGTTCTCCTTCCATAATGGTAGATGAAATTCTGGTATTCATTTTTGATTCGGCAATATAATATAACTCATTCATAATTTAATGTTTATTATAATATACGAAAAAAAACTCAGAATACCGACTATGCGTTCTTAAAAAAGTTAACGAAATTTTGTATTATAGTTTGAACTTTATCAGACTGGGTAGAAGTCATTTCAGTTAAAGTTCTATTTTTATATTCTTTATTATCTATTTTTTTATAAATGTCTGCCATAATAATTTTTTATTTAAAGTTGTGAACATTTACTTGAAAATTCATTGGTAAGTTTCCTACTTTTAAAAAGTAAGAATCATCTGGTTCAACGTTAATTGCATATAAATCTAAATCGTTATTAGGCATTGCAAAATAATTATTTGTAATAGGAACAAGACTGCTTGATAATATATTAACTATAAAATGATCATCAGGATCAATATCTTGTGCTACGACGTATTTAGTTATATTAGAACCAGTACTATAAACCATCAAGCGAGTACCTATACCAACATTTATAAAGTCAGGAGAACCTGAAACTTCAATTTGATTAATACCATTATTTTCTAAAGATGCTGATGTAGCTTGTACTACTGATGCAGAACGAAGAAAAGAACCAGAAGGAGTAGCAAAACCTTCTTGAGACCAAGCATCAACTAAATCCATATCATCTGAATCAGGAGACCCACTATAAAAGAACGATTTAACATCTGAACCAGAATCTATAACTGAACCCGAAATATAAGTTCCATCTGGTTTTTCTATAAGTTCTTCTCCTAAAAATCCATGACTGTTTACAGTGTATGAATGAGGAAATTTATTAGTAAACTCATAATAATGTTTATAAGGTAGTGTATTGATACTATCAGGAAGTTCTCTAAAATTTGAACTAGTTTGATAATTGAAAATAGCATCAAAACTTCCGGAACCTAACTTAATAATATCTAAATCATCTCCGTAAATTATATTATAACTACGAAGAGATCTTGTTTTATTATTTGTTATCTGATCTGGACTATAATAAAATCTTTCTATATAATTTGAAGTATTTGTTGAACCGGTAGCTAGGTCAGCAATAGCAGATGCATCAGTAATTGAACCACTAACGGATAAAAATTTATGAGATTCTTTTCTAGGTTCAGTACTTTTGATTACAAATTGAGGAAGAAAGTTATCAGAGCCAACTACTCCGCTTATATTATTAATCTCAGCAAATGAAGATGAATGAAAAAACTCCGTGATTGATGAAGTCGCATCATTATCGTAGAACAGTTTTAACGTATTTACATTATTTTTACAATATACTGAATCAAAAACTGCACTTTCGTCATACGCTAATCTGAGTATAAATTTACTACCCGAATCTCCCGGAGATGCTGGGTAGGGATCATCGATGTCTATTTCAGTTGTACTGTAAGTTTCAATATTAGTACAATTAGAAGCTATCGATTCAGATATTAAAGGTGCTTCTCTGTCGTGAATTTTCTTTTTATAGATTAAATGAAACTCTTTTATATTACTGTCATTATTAATAACATCAGTTAGGTTACTCCAGTTAATAGAGGAAGTAAATGATGAATAAATTACAGTATCAGTATTAAGTTCTAATAACCTTGGATCATCATTTTCATCAATCGCAAAATCAGCGGAAAACAGTACACCTTTCATCTTTTATATTTAAAATTAATTTGTTCTATAATAAATAGGTAGGTATTACTATACTTCCTTATTCATTATCATGAAGTAAATCGACCTACCAAATGCAGCTGTTGCAAATGATAAGCCGATCCCTATTTTAAATTCTTTAACAGTATCTACTAACTCTATTAATCCAAAATACCAAATAGCTACTAAAATACCATCACCAGCTATCATTAAAAAAATAGGTAACTGAATTCCTTCTTTGGGAATAAACTTACTTAAGTATAAAAGTATAACTGTAAATAAAGCTAAAGGTATTAAAAATGTAATCCCAGTTAAAAAGCTCATAAAAAATTTTATTTATCGTAAATATCTCTCCACGCTTTCTCTGATAATTGACCAACACCCTCTACATAAAACTTTCTATAATGAATATGATCAGTTTTACGATAAGGAGTAAGCTCACCAGTAACCACGCATCTATCAAATTCTTCTTCGTTGAATTCTTCTTCCATATCTTGTTCGTACATTGCTCCGCTTAAGCACATTATTTTTTATTTTCATGCCAAAAGTAGTTCTTCTGTCTACTTTGACTTCCTTTTTTTCTTTTCCTAGCTTTTGGTCGAGGCCTATAAATAAATCTACCTTGATCTCCCATGCCGTCCATATCTATATCATCTGGTTGATGACGTTCATAGTACCCCATTGTACCATTACCTTCTTCCCTCTGTCTTCTATTCTGATCAAAAATAATCCAGAGCGTAAACCATACATACAGTCCAAAAAAGACTGCACCCATTAAAAAGAATCCCCAACCTAACATTACCTTCTTCTTATTATTTGATTTATTGCTATACTAAATAGTAATATAGTTCCAGGCCAATGAGCTGAATATTGAGCTTCTTCTGTGTTACCTGACATTCCTAATATCACTGAATACATCATAAGAATAAATGCTATGATTACGGCATTCCAATCTAATAAAAAATTTTTAATTTTCTCTTTCATTACAACTTTTTTTATGATTAAATATTCCACCACACTTACATCTTATGTAATGCAGGGTAGCTAGAAATACTGGAGAACCAGCGGCTAAGGTTATGAAATTCGGATGCCAATGGTCCCCACAGATTCCTATTAAGTGTTTTAAAAACTCTAACATTATACTAAAGCAGTAGCTAACTTAAACAGCTCTTTATTAACTTTTATATCCTTCTCGAAAGATTTTATCTTTCTAACCTTTCTAACTTTAGCTCCTTTTAGAGCAGCATGAAACTCTCCTTGAGTAATCTTCTCTTGAACTACATTAAAGACTCTCCAAAGATCATTACCTTTATCTTCTTTTCTTTTCGGATCAAGAATATCTACAATCGTTTCATCATCGTAATCAAACTTAGTAGCTTTTTCACTACCAGGTTCGATTCCGGCTCTAATAAGCATAGCATCTAAAGCTAATTTTTTCTTTTCATCTTCAGTTAAAATTCTATCTTTCATATCATTCATAACCTGAACTCTATTAGGAAGATCAGCTACAGCCTGCTTAACTACTTTTCTTAACTCTCCAAAAGTATATCCTTTATGCTTAATTTTAAAGTCTGAGAATTGCTCATCAGCAACAACTAAACCATTACTACAAACTAATCTAAATATACCAACGCTAAATTTAAACGCTTGCATACCATCATGAGAGTTAGTTAATAAGATTCTAGGATAAGCATCATCACCATCACTAGAAGTAATCTTAATATCAGGATTCTGGAAAGCAACCATGTGCTTTGAAAATATAGTCCCACCATTACCTCTACTCTTTCTTTGAGCAGCTTGAACTGGTTTCCAACCTAATTTATCTAAATCGTCTACAATCGTTTCTGTATTAACGAAAAGATATCTCTTACTAACATCTGGGTTAGTAGGTGCCTCAGCGAATGCTAGAGGACAAATTTCTCGGAGCTGATCTTTACTCATGTAAGTATCTTCTCCTTCTTTAAATGATAACATAATATCTGACATAACCGTAATTTTTATTTATTTAATTAATATATGATTTATAATTCGTAATTCCAACTTTTAAAGTGACTTTTTTATTCACCAGCTGCTAGAGTTCCTAACCATCCAACTCTATTTCTATTCTGCAAGCTAAACATTCTTACAGACATATCTCCACCTCTTCTATTTTTAGAGAAGAAGAAAGTTCTATCACCTTCTTTAGTCCATTTCATATGAGCCATTCCAGTCATCATATGCTTAAATCTATTCGATCCAGCAAACTCTCCACCTTTAGTAACTTGTTGAATAACTAAGAAAGAAGTATTAGTATTAGAATCATTTTCACCTAAGTTATGCTTTTCGAATAAGTTTAATAACTCAGTCTCAGCTTTTTTAGATGACATCCATCCTTTATGAGTATCAACAACAGCATTCTGAACCTCTGCCATAGAGTCGATTAGAACAACGTCCCAACCTTCTGACAAAATAGAATCTAATACTTTTAAGTTATTATCTTCAGTATGATCTCCCATAAATAAAATCGGTAAATGACCGAACTTAGGGTATCTTTTTACATAACCAAACATATCAATCTGGTTCATCTCACCTGAGATAAATAATACTTTTTTACCTCTCTTCTGAAGGTCAGCTAACATATCTAACATAACAGTAGTTTTACCAATACCTGGATCACCTACGATTGCATAGTTAGTACCTTTCATCAAACCTTTCTGCGAAGAGAAATGAGCATCTATAACTCGTCCGGATTTCATAGGACGGAATAGAGAAGGATCAAAATTAATATCCTTCATTTTAACAGTAGAAATTTTTATTGTATTCATAACCTTTATTTTAATATACCTTAATATAGTATAATTATCTCAGGGAGGCAACTATTTTTACAGTTATTTTCCGGAAAGTTTTTATTTTTTTTACCAAGCTTTTACAACTTCTAAAAGTTCCCAAGTATCGATCTGCTCATCTACTAAATTATTTTCGTGATAATGATCTAAACTTGTTTTTAAAGCTCCCATCCATTCTTTTTGAGGAAGAGCTATTTCAAAAGCCATTTCAGCTCCTTCAAAACTAATTTCAAATAATTTAGCTGTACGAGCATTATTACTCATAGCATCTTTTATACCTTTTACTATTGTATTAGTTATTCTTATATCTTTTGATTTAAAAAGAGATTCGAATTCTTCTGGACTATTAAAATGTAATTTAACCACGATTTTCTGATATTTTTCTAGCTTCTTCCCAAGCTTTTGATTTTACTAAAGATCCAGTATCGGAAAAGTCTACTACATTATTAGTACCCCATTGATAAACTGGACCGTAATATTCATACGTTCTTAAGTCAACCCAAGGATTACCATGCTCTACTCTAGTAGGTTCAGTAATTCTTCTAGGTCCATTAAATGATCTAAAGTCTTTGGTAGTAACTCTATACCATTTTTCGTTCTGAAATATTTCTAATACCCCAGCAGTATTGTAATCGTTCTTTAAAGTCTGATCAAGTAATCCTCTCTTCTCCGACATAACCTTTTAGTTATAAACTTTTTTTACAACATCTTCACCATCATATATTATAGATATACCATCTGATTCTACAATATACTTATCATTTGTATTAGATCTCAATGTACAATCAGCATAAACAGTATCTCCATTTACACTTAATCCTTCAAGTTGAAATACTTGACCTACTTTTAAATCTTTTATTTTTATCATAACCTTTATTTTTATATACTATAAATATAAGAATAAAATATCAGAATTCCAACTTATAGTTACTAAATTTAATCATATATGAAGTCATTTTAGTACCGTTTCCATCTTTAAATTCATATCCTTTTCTAAAGAATTTTTTTACATTACCAGGACCAGCTAAATGAGCTGCTGCTAATATACCTGATTCAGTAATATGAATACCGTTAATAGTATCGTTATGATACTTCTTAATAGTTTTTCTCAAAATCTTTTTATTGTGCAATAATAAAGCAAACATAGCTTCTTCTTGAATAGAAGCATTTTCTAAAAACTCTCTATTAGTTACATTATCGAATCCTAATGCATTAAGAGTCTTTCTTCCAAACTGATACTTACCCAAGTAACCGTATTGATTGACTGCTTTATAGTTTCCGGAAGACTCTCTCATTCCTAAGTCTTCTAAAAATTGATTGTGATTTTTAATAATAAGCACTACTTTTGGTGCTTCTATTTCTGGGGTGTTATCTATCAAGGCCAAGGGCCTCGACGGAGGTTCTTCTATTGGTTCTACTTGTTGTCGACTATACATTGTAAATGCCATCACAACAGTAGATAGCAAAGACACTGCAACAGTTAATAATAAGTTTCTCATAAAAAAATGTTTTGATTAAAATAAGTCCAGGAAACCTTTACCTATATTTTTTTCTCTTAATTTGTCATTGAGCTCTGACTGCTTAACTAGATCGTCTGCAACCTTTCTTTCTAATGGCTTTTTCTTTTTCCAGGTAGAAAATTTATCGAATTTTTTCTTTGCCATGTGTATAAATAGGTTTAGAGTCTAGAGATGTATTCATCTCCAGGTTTTTCTTCTTTATATAAGCCTAAATCCTTAAGATGCTCAATATGATGCTCATCTAATTCCCAATCAGGTTCTTGATCTTTTGTTCTCACGTAGTCTTCCATTGCCTCTGCACGTTTTTCTTCAATAGGTGATGCTGCATACAAAAACGAACAATTATAGCATAGGAACTCGAGATTATCTAAATGCCAATTTTTTTTATTTCCATCTTTAAAATTAAGAATTACAGGTATTTTTTGATCAACTACTCTACGTTCAGCAAAGCCACATTTATCACAAACTTCAACTAATTTACCTTCACTTAATAATCTAGCTTTAATCTTTCTAGGATCGAAATGTTCAATTGGTACTCTTCCTTCTAATAAATCTACTAAAGGTATTTCTTTATCACCAGCAACAGTAAATTTTGGAATTCCTTCTCCTGCTTGATTCATATGAGATTCTAATAAAGTTTTACCTTCATCATTCTTATACATTTTAGCATACTTCTTATAATGATTATAAGATACATGCAGATATCTAGCAGCAGCCATATTAGATCTCGTTACTTTTTGAGCTCTAATAATATCTTCTTTAGTTAATATTTTAGTAGGACGAGGCATTAATAATCTATTCCTTCTATACCTTGTTTTTCTTCGTTAGGATCAAAAGTATTAAAAGGAGTTTCTTCATCTTCTAATACATTATTAACTGCTTCTTTAACTGATTGAGATACTGAGCTTTCATCAATATCTAAATCTAACATTTCTATGTTTACTTTTTGACCTTTAAGTTCAGCTTCTCTAGTAGCAATAGATTTAGCTTTTTCTTGGTCCATAATAATAATATCATTATAAGTATGGTCTCCAGTACCTTCTACAGTAGTAATACCTACTACAGGTTTAGCAGTCGAACAATCTATACAAACGTGATAGCCTAATTCTTTTCTTTTTACTGGTAATTTTTCCTCGCTACAACGAGGACAAGTAATCATTTCTAATTGCATATAACCGTTTTTTAAGTTAGATATAAATATACGAAAAATAATTCAGGGAGGCAACTAATTTTTACCTAGAAGTTGAACTACAGACCAAAGTTGTTCTGGAGTTTTAAGATCAAAAGTTTTTACGCTTTTATTCTCTACTTCTATAGTAACAGTACCATTCCAATCATCTGGTCTGGTAGCTTCGTATATATAGGCTTGTATAATGCTTATTTGAGGTTTATTAAAACTGAGTTTAAATAAGTCTTCTATAACTTGAAAAAACTTATCTTCATAAGATGTCATATCCATACCTATTTCATCTTGCATAAAATCTCTTCTTTCCTCTATAGATTTAAGATTTTTTATAATATTTAAAAACAGACTTTTATTCATAACTTTTTTATCTACTTCCTTAGTTGATATTCTAACTCTTAAATTGAAGTAATTATTAAATACTCTTCTAACGGTATTTTTATGTTTCATATCTATAAATATAAGAAAAATTATTCAGAAATAAAACTAATAACCTCCGCCGCCGCCTCCGCCGCCGCCGCCTCCAGATCCACCTCCGAATACTCCTCCACCTCCGGAAGAAGGATAGGTTATAGTCCCTGGATCTTCGACAACAGTTTCAGTAGTAACTTCTTCTACTACATCTATTTCTTTAGCTTCTTCTTGCTTGTTAGGCTTAACTGTAGTAATAGTAGAATTAATTTTTTTTCTAGGACCAAATCTAGTTCCTTCTGAAAAAGCATTTTTCTTTTCTTCAACTCTTTTTCTTTGCTCTTCTTTAGTTCTAAATTTATCTCTATTTTGATCTCTATTTTTTATTCTTTTTTCTTCCAATTCTTGATCACGAGATATTTCTTCATCAGTTTTTGGAGTTATAGTTACAGTAGTAGTTTCATTAGGAATTCTTTTTACTACTGGTTTATCGTGAGTATATCCTAATTCACTATATTTAACGTGATCCTCAAATGTTCTAGTCATAATACCTACTCCTGTTTCAGGATCATACATCATATGGGGATTAAAATCTTTAACTACCATTTGAGTAGCAGTACCTTGATTACGTTTTCTAGCTTCTTCAGTTCTTATTTTACTTCTATCTTCGTATGGAGCAACTACTGTAGCTTCTTCAATGGCAGCAGCAAGAAGGATATTATCTTTTTGTTTAATATCTAATGAATCTAATGTAGCTATTTTCCTAACTGAGTATAACTTTTGAAATTGTTTAAAGGAAAGTTTTAATTTACGAATAAAGTTTATTCTAGCTATTACAGGACTATTCGCTTCAACCCTATCCTCAGGATCGTCAGGAACAATATTACTTACTTTAAATACTCGTTCACTTTTTTCTTTGAAATAGAGACCATATAAAGCCATTTACTATACCTCTTCGTTATCATTAGCATCGTTAGGTTGATACTCAGCATCAGGATTAGTTCCTGATAAAGCTTTTCTAATTATTCGATCAAAGTATTCAATATAAATAAAGAAACCTATAATAGTTTTATCTTTAAGATTTCTATCTCTTTCAACTTTCATATCGAATTGTTCTAAACCTTTAGATAATCTTTTCTCAAGTTCTATAGCAATATCGTTTTGTTCTGTAGAAGTTATAGAACCAAATTGAGTAGGAAGGAACTGTACCTTTACTCCTTTCTTTTGTGGATCTTCATTAGTATCCACTTTTAATACAAACGTATGACCTGCAAATTTAATTCTAGCAGCTTCGCTTATTAATTTTTTGACGTATTGTTCGATTTTTTTACTCATAATTGTATATTAGTATATAGGTACTACATTATAAATAGCTAGGAGACAGCTCTTCCTTTCATTCTTTCCCAATCTCTATCGCTTCTAACTTTATCATTTGTCTCTTGAGTAGCTTTTAGTACTCCGTTAACAGTATTATATTGATAAGATAAGTAGAGTAGTGCTGCTAAATCCTTAGGAAAACAATGGCCACCATACCCCAAATCTCCATCATGACCTGGGACTCCCCAATGTGATTTTCCTAATCTCTCGTCTAAAGTTGCATACTCTACTACCTTATCGTAATCTATATTTAATTTATTACAAAGCTGATATATCTCATTAGCAAATGATACTTTGGTTGCTAAAAAAGTATTAGTGAAATACTTTACCATTTCAGCATGAGACGAATCAGTTTTAATAATATGTGCTTTTGGAAATACTTTACTAAAAATAGTCTTTAATTCAGTAGTAGCTGGTCTAGGTCCTCCTAATATAATTCTCTTTTGGTTGTCGTAATCTTTAACAGCATTTCTTTCAGTTAAAAATTCAGGATTAAATACTATGTTAAGCGATTGAAACTTATTATTTAACTTCTTAGTAGTACCAGGAGGAATAGTAGACTTTAATACTACAGTTTTAGTAGTTTCTAAATTATCAGTAATTAAATCTATACTACTTAATGTTTGGTCTATAATAGAAATATCGCATGACCCATCTTTACTCATAGGAGTAGGAAGACATACAAATATAGTTTCACATTTAAAAACTATTTCTTCTATATCCGAGTTACATTTATCCTTATCTAAATCGTAAGTAAGAACTTCATAAAAATTCTTAAACTTTTTAAATACTGCATTACCTACAAAACCTTGACCTATAATACCAATCATCCAAGTAACATATTTTTAGCGTTAGAACTTCCTTCTTCTAAAATTTTATGACTTACTACAGCTCTATTTCTAGACCATTGATCTATAGACCATTTTAATCTATCAGTAATTAACTCTACCTCTTCTACAGTACCATCTGCATGAGTAAATTCTATTAAATATTTCTTTTCCATTTAAAATTGTATTCCTTTAATTAATTTACCTTTAGGTATATGAGAATTATTTTCGTATATACCAGGAGGAGT
>Ga0160423_10002317_pt1 | contig 15921 bp, 23 predicted proteins | sample CRUFie14St8metaG_FD_108191 | JGI IMG/M metagenome (GOLD analysis project Ga0160423, IMG submission 108191) | Marine microbial communities from the Costa Rica Dome - CRUD Field 142mm St8 metaG | ecosystem: Environmental > Aquatic > Marine > Oceanic > Photic zone | place: Costa Rica: the Eastern... | reverse complement strand
TCAAGATCATAGAATGCCCAAAGACGATCGCCAATCTTAACAGCTATCTGTTCAGCTTGGTTTGGTTTGTTTTCAATGAAATGCTTCTTCATGTTATTGAAGCTGGCGAATGAAGGGCTGGTTGTTTCACCAGCACTCCATGACCACTTGAGGGAAGGATCATAGATCATACTGCATCCTTCCAATAGTCGCCAGCACCAAAGGGATTAGGACCCCTGCATGCTTCGATGGTCTCAGCGACATCAAAGAGATACTTGAGCTTTGCCATCTCATCAGATGTGAGACGTTGCAGCTGAGTGTAGATATTCTCGTCAGAGAAATCCTTACCAACGGAAGTAAGAACTTCTTCAAGAACTTCGTAGCGATATGACATAACAGACTCCTCTCTAACTGTTATATCTATTATCAGGGATATTTAGAAAAAGGTCAACGATAAAATTAAGTTGGAGGAAGATTTTTCATGTCCGCTGTAGTATAGATTTCAGTACGGACATTATCTGGAACCTTCATCTTGTATTGATCATGTACGTGATGTAGAACAAACTGTGTGTTCTTAAACTGATTAAAAATACCAGACCACACAGGTCTCCAATTAGTAGCAAGTCTGTTTGTATTCATACCTTCTCTATCTGAAAAGAAAATATGATCAGATGTACTTCGTAGATTGAAATCGAAGATAGAGTCAAAGCCATACATATGAACCTCGTCGGCTTTGAATTTATTAGCAGCATAATGAGCAGCAAAATGACCACAGTTGAAATCTGTATAGTTTGGACAATACTTGGGCAATTCGGTATATACATCTTTAACCTGGCTTGATACTTTCATATAGAATCCAGGATTTTTTTCTAACCAAATCTTAGGTCTCATTCCAACAATCCAATTGCCTGGTAATGTAACACTTCCTTCTGTTATTGCCTTCATCATTTTGAAATCAACAATCATTGTTGCATACACACCAGGTACCGCAAACGGAGCAACGTTGCAAGTCAGTTTTAAACCTTTACGCTCTCTAACTTTATACAAATGACAATGATCACCATTGCCTACTATATGTACAACTCTAGCCATCCTTAATCATCCTTTGAATTCTTAATTTGCCTTTCTGGCCTGTCCAATGAATAATATTTGTAGGGCCCATGTGGCCATCCATTTCCACTTGTATTCTTAAAACATTATATCTGTTATCTAGGTCTTCAATAAATGTCATTTTTGTAATAGGATTGAGCATGCTGTGCAATACTTCTTGATCACCAACTTCTGGATTAAGTTTGACCTGCCGCGCCCATTGATGTAAAATATTAGGTTTTTTATGAAACCCAACTATTCCTGAATTGTGCCATTTTTCTTCTCTTCTTTTAGACCATGGCTTGTCTTCAGCCATTAACAATTTATTTGGAACAATCTTATCAAAGATCTTATCACAGTTAGCCATAACTTGACAATCAGTATCAATCCAAACCGTATTCAGTGAAGGACAAGCTATCATAGCTTTAGGTTTTTTAAACCAACCCTTTTCTTCAGTTTGAGTCATATCTATCATGCATACACATTGTTGTTCCATGAAAGCACGTGCTCTTGGTGTTACGCCAAAGTTTGCGAATACCAATGGCGTTGATTGATGCTTTCTATAATGACCTACAAACCATGGAAGCATCCATTCTGTAGATTCATCACATCCTGTTAGAAATGCTTTGTCATATACGTACTTCATTAGTTCACTTCATAATACCATTTGTACCAGGTGATAAAGTTTTCAACACCTTCCTTAATAGACGTTTCAGGTCGATAGCCAAGTTTCTTCAACTTCGTACAATCAGACCATGTAGCAAGAGCTTCACCGGGTTTGGCTTCTACTAACTTTCTCTTGGCCTTTCTATCTAGGTTGTTTTCAATATGGTCTACAAACTCCATCAAAGGCACCTTTTCACCAAGGCCAATGTTATAGATCTCTCTAGCTTCTTCATGATGCATGTAGTTAGAGATGACAATGCTAATACCTTGTACAATGTCATCAACATATGTAAAGTCTCTCAACATATCTCCATAGTTAAACAACTCAATCTCATTACCAGCAATAATATTGTTTGTGAAATCATATAGAGCCATGTCTGGGCGCCCCCATGGTCCATATACTGTAAAGAACCTCAATCCAACTGTCACTGGAATATTGGAGATAAGAAACTGCGACTCGTTAGCTTGCTTACTAATACCATATGGGTTGTTAGGATGACCACAGATCTCATCCTCATTCCACGGTAACTTGTTTGCATGCATCACACATGATGTCGAGGCATATACAACCTTAGATACTTTGTGTCGTTCTACTGCCTCAATCAGGTTCTGAGTACCTCTAACATTATTAGATAGGTACTTGTCTGGATCTTTAAATGAATGTCTGACGTTGGCATATGCAGCTAGATGTAACACAACATCTGGTTGATATGTACTAAACCAAGTATTCAAAAACTCCGGATCCATCAAGTCTCCTTCGTCGACAAGAATCTCATGTTTTTCTAATTCTTTAGTCCTATCCCACTTCAATGATGGATCATAAAAATCATTATAGTTGTCAAAACCACAGACAGTAAACCCAAGGTCCTTTAATTTTTTAGCCGCGTGAAAACCAATGAATCCAGCTGCTCCTGTGATAGCAATTGTTGTCATTATATGCTCCTATAGAATTTCAAAGTTCTTATTGTAGTTATGTTTAGCAGTAGAGCCAGCAACCTTTTGAATAGTAGTAAACGTATCATCTGCTTTAATTGGCCAAGGATAATATTCTTGAATCCATGGAAAGTCATTTTTATTTAAAAATAAATCTGGAGTTGTTGTTTCTTTTTTGTTCAAAAGAAGTTTAGCACCACGAGGAGAAACCATGTAGGCATGCGTCCCAGGCAATCCACCATGAGGCTTCGAGAAAAGTTTAAATACACCTCTTTGAAGAGTAGGTTCTGAATATTGTCCATAGCTTGGCTTACCTAAATTAATTAATCCATAAAAGGACATATTCTCAGGTAGCTTATCCATAAAGATAGCATCGTGTTCTAATACGAGAATTTTTTCATTCAGTTCAACACATTTCCTCCATAAGGCTTTGTGTGAAAGATAACAACACATCGATGGCTCACGCTTGGACCATTTTTCATCTACCCAGTAATCATCGATGGACATACCATCCTTAGCAAACTCTTCTGATAGATTATTTTCTGGAACAATAGCTTCAAAGATCTCTGGAGTAATATCAAACTTATTTGCAGATTCAATGCATCGTTCAGCTGCTTTAACAGACTTCTCGTGATCCACCATTGTTATGACATAAGACTTCATCGTGTTGTTGTTGATTGGATACCCTGCACTCGAGTGTAATATGGATACACAACTTTCAGTTCGTCACCAAAGAATTGTTTACACATGATCGAGTCGTTTGGCCAACCACCTTTCTGTTTTAGTTTATCTAATAGCTTTTCAGCAAAATGAGGTTTAATTATATAAGCTGAGTTACCAGCCAGTCCCTGGGGCATATCTAGCTTTGGTTTAACCCACGGAGTATTCTTCACACCTTTGGACACTGAGACTTTCTCATGAAAGAGTTGTGCTGAATGAGTTGCTCCTCTTGGATCATTTAATCCAAGAACACCTCCATCCCATTCAAACGATTCAAACTTCCTAACAAAGATTGCATCATGTTCTAATATCATAATCTCTTCATTCAGTTCAACACAATTCTTCCAGAGTCTTGCATGAGAAACTGTACAGGAAAAGATTTTGTCAATATCAGAAGCTCTATACGGTTTCATAACCATACCAGTTTCAGCATCGACTCCAAATTGTTCATTGAGAGGATACACCCACGTCATGGTCGGAAAGTCTAACAAATGTTCATTCAATGTGGATGGTGATGTCTGTTGAAAGAATTCAACAGTATGTCCTTTCAAAGAATCAGCACAGCGCTGCATTCCTTTACTAGACACTTGATTATTTTTATCACCAATAATATAGATCTTCATATCTTATATGTAGTCACATCACTAAACGTAGTTTCAAAGTCTGGACGCTCACCAGTATAATTATTCTTCTTTACAGTATACGAAGCGCTGTCTTCATTTGTACCGTGGATCTTAGGAACAATTCCTTCTCTTGGGTTTACTGTTAGTAACACCATCAACTCATAAGTTGGAATCTCATCTTGCACAGTCATGTATACCATGTTTGCCTTTGCAAACTTGACTAGACGATCACGACCCTTTGTAGCTGTAAACCTAACATTTGACCAATTTTTCATTTTAGGACGCTTTACATTTTCCGACTTTCCAAAGATAAAGTCAACATCTCTGTACTTGCAAATTAGTGGGCACCAATGTGTCTTCAAAGTTTCTGTGTCTGTCATATCTGTAATAATTGTTAACTTCATACTAAATCCGGCATTTTAAATTTTGACGCATTAATGAAATGTTGGAACTTACCTTTTGGATCATTGGGAGGCCATTGCCTAGTAGCTTGACTGTTCCATGTCCAATCAAGTTCAGTTACTTCAAACTCTGGTTGACTCAACTGCAAGTTGATATACATCTGTTCTGTATATCTAGTATGCATATAATAATCATCTACTGAAGTAAACAGTTCGCGCGCCTTCAACCTACCCTGCTTACTCCACACTTGTACTCCTCCATTCATGTAACGATAGTCTTCTTTTGGATAGAGCTTTGATTTTGGAAACATCCAATCATCACCAAACAGTTTCTTTCCGTAAGGAATAATCCCTCTTTCATGACCTGGCGATTCCATAACCCTTTTCATCCAACCACCAGCTGTTTTGAAGATAGCTAATTCATGTACCATGGCAATATCACCAATCTCAATGTCAAAGATATTCTCTTTTGTTTTAAGAAGAATATCAAGATCGATAGATAATATTTTATCATACTGATCAAAAAATGGATCGTAAATAATTCTAAGTGAATCAAGTCTTGGATCTAGATGCTTGAAATGTCTGTCATGTGATAGCATGTATTCTGCACCATGAGCTTTTGCATATTGTTGAGCAGACTTAGATCCGGCCTTTGCCCAATCAGGCATAGTAGCTCCACCCATGTGCGCATCGTTAGCTTCATAGGGAATATAATATTGAAATATTAAATTCACTTTACAATTCCTTTTTGTACATCTTCAATTATGCTAGCTCTGCCACCCCAACCAGCATAGTGAATGAAATTATATTTTGAATAGTCTTCTGTACGTGGATAGCAACCTACCATAAAATTCCACTTTTTATCCAACATGTATGATATAGCTGGATTCTTAGATCTCCATTCATTCATATAAGACTGATCAGTATGAATGGGAGGTAAAATTTTATGTTCACATTTATGTCTTACAAAATCTCTTAGACTTTTACCAGCTTGTTTGTTGACCATCTGTACACCTCCATTAACAAACTTTATGAAGTGAGGATGGTTCCACTTTTTACCTAAATCAGGAGCTCCATGATGACCATTTATTTCTGGTAATGGTTGAGCCCATTCCGGGATCCAGACATCATTATCTAGTGTTACTATTTGATCATACTCTTCTAACCCCATGTTGAGATATCTAATTAGAGTAGAACATTTGTTCTTTCCCCCCTTTGAATAGTCATAATCTTTACCCTTTGTACTTCTATTAAAAAATAAAATGTCAATATCAGTAGGATATTCTGTAATCATTTTATAATCATAGTTGTGTTTTTCGCAATATTCTTTCACAGAAGGAACACAATATTTTTCAAATAGAACAGCAGCTTCAGCTGCTTTTGGAGTTTGATCTGGACTATAAATGTATCCGTAGGTATTGCCTACGGAGGTTTGAGTTATAAGAGTTTTAAGCATTTTTCATACACCATGTCGACAGTAATAGCTTTATTAGCTTCAAAGCAGTGAGGACAATCATAAGCAGCTCCACAAGGTGACTGAGGATGATCATATGTAATATATAGCATGCCATTATATGACATGTTTTCTTCACCAATTAATCCACCATGTATGATTACTCCTGGTATTTGGAAACCAGCAAACACATGGTGTAATAATCCATCGTATGTGATACCCATCTTAGCTTTTCTAATTAAACTTATCGTATCTCTTATGTTATCGCATGTAATATTAACAGCATTTTCTAATAACGGTTGATTGTATTGATTCTTACCAGGATGAATTCTTACAACTTGTGTGTGTTCACTTAATTTATTAGTTAGCTCTTGCCATTTTGCAAATCCCCAGTTTTTGTTTTGTGAAAAAAACGACGACTTAAAATCTGGATTAACAATTACATAGTCGGTAATTTGTCTTCTAGCTAATTCTGAATCTGCCTTTGATTCTTCTTGTCTTGATAATCTTATTCTAAATGGTTTAGGTTTATATGGTCTCAATACAATTTTGGTACCAAGGATTGTCTGTTCTTTTCGAGATTCATAATAATCAACGTGAACATCAGATTTCTTACTAGTGTCTCTAGCATTTACTGTCAAGCCACCACTCTCTGTAATGAACTCAACATTATCATATAAAGAGTTGATCCCTGTACCATAAACTGGAGTAATCATTTTTCCTGTTTCTTTATGAATGCGTTCAGCTTCACCAAGAAACATTACATCATCTCCTAATCCCATTTGTCAGCACACTTCAAAAGTTTATTTTGTATTTGCGAATCAATATCTTTTCCTAAAGGCATGTGGACATATGTTTCAATGTCAACAATACTATCCCATATTTTCAAATACTTTTCAACCTTTTTGTCAAATTTGGGAGATTGTTTGTATTCAATAGTATGACCAAATATCTCATCACTCAGACTGACTAATGATCTATCAAAAAAAATATCAAATCCCCATAAATGTATTTCAGTATAATTATTTTTTCGGGCCCACTGATAAGCACAATGCCCAACATTGAAACTCATTTCTTTTGAATTCATACCTTCGATTTCAAACGGTATTCCTTTTCTGTAAGCAGGAACTCTATCAACAATATATTGACTTTCTAAAGTTATGTTGTTGTTAATTACTACATCAGTTTCAAAGAAATTGTTCTTATGTAAATATTTGATAGCAAGATCATCTATAGCAAAAAGCAGATTGCAATCATAGGAGTGGACGTTCAAACAAATTTTGAATTCGTCTGTACCTTTGAACAGGTCACGAGAATATCCATTTCCAATGATATGACACTTCATGGTACTAGAATGATATTATTTGATTCGACTTTACAATTATGAACAGTGTAACCATCAGGAACAAGATGCTCTTGCAGTAGCTTTAGATTGTTAATGTCCTTTTCCCATTTCAGTTGTTCAATCCCATATTCAATATAGATTACAGGTTTACATCTTTCGATAGTGTTTCTTGCTCCGTTTATTACCAATCGATCTGGTCCATCCACATCTATTTTCATAAAATCAACGTTATTAATGTTCATGTTGTCTATTGAAAAGCATTCAATGGTACCACCAGTAGGATTACTAATCCATTTACCCGAACGATTTATCTTACCATGTTTATCCATAATAGGATGTGGAAATAATGTGGCTCTTGACATGTCGACATTATGAGAGATACCATCGAAATGTATGTTTCTCATCTCTGCCATATAAACATGCTCGAAACCAAACTTATGAAGTTGTACTGTAAAAGATCCCCATCTTGCTCCAATATCAAGAGCGTTTCTCTTACTTTTTAAAAAGGGTTTAATTTCTTCAAACTGTGCAGCTGCATCGTTTGTTTTGTAATGGCCGGTTGGTTGATGAACACCGTTTGAATTCAACAGAATGTTATCATCATATCTTTGTTGTGACCAATTGTTATTCTTAAATGTATACTCAGGTATCATGGTATAAACTCACATCGCTAAAATATTCTTCTTGCTTAGTGTTGTTGTCCCAATAATTAAGACGTGCACCTCTTCTAATTATTTCTCTTCCCATCCAAGCTACATCAAGTCCGTCTGGAAATCTCGCATCGTGTCTTTCCTTTACATTATGATAGTAGTGAATGTTTTCTGGTGGCATTAAAAACTTTGCAATATGCATCATACCGGATCCAACACCGACATGTAGTCGAGCCTTGGACATTACGTATATGATGTCTTCAAGTTTTTTGTACTTGCCCTCACCTCCTACACGAATTACATCATATCCCATTTTCTTGTAAAAATTTTCAATTTGATTACATCGGTCTTTGTCATACTTATCAACTCTTCTATAAATCTGTTGAGCATCCCATTGTGTTGTTATGAATTTTTCTGGTAAAGGAATGTCCTTTTCAATTTTAATCTTACTCATTGGAATGGGATTAACTTGTTTTGTATAATGATGATATAGCTTGAAGCCTTCAGTGTTTTGTTGAAATGTAAGTACTTTGCCAATTGTTTCTTTACCCACAACTACATCTGCAAACGAAACAAACTTGTTTAATAAGTAGTGATCAGGATGATTTATTTGTACGTTAACTCTACATTTTTCTACATAACTAATCATGTGGCCAAGAAACAGAGTATCTATAGCATCACCAAGTTGTTTTGGATTTTCAGGACACTTGAGTGTAATCATTTCAAAACTCATCAATCACAATCTTAATAATATCTTCTGGATCATATGGATTATCTGGATCCACATTGATATGGAATACATTCTTGCTCTTCTCTAATGCATTTTTATTTATTAGTGGATAATTAAACAGCGGTTGCATTGACATAGGCTTAAACGAGTGTCGAGCTGGTATTCCTTTTGCTTTCAGTTTGTGAACAATCTCATTTGCATTAGGATTCCACATATCATAAATCCACACAGCTTTTCTGTTATTGGGCATCTGATGCATTTGAGGAACAATCTCATTGTAGATGTCACATATCTCTTGTCTTCTCTTTAGATTGTGTTCAACATTAGCCAACGATTCTAATGCCATCTCAGCTTGAGAGTTTGTACATCTATAGTTAAATCCAATTCGTTTATGATAGTAATCATGTGTGTCTCCAAAGCTCATCGATCTCATGTCTCTAGCATTGTCAATGAGCTTCTTGTCATTAGATGTAATAATTCCACCTTCTTCTGCATGAATGATTTTGTTTCTATAGAAAGAAAAACATCCTATATCAAACGAGCCAATAGGCTTGGAACCATGATAAGCTCCCTGGGCTTCACACGCATCTTCAATAACCCTGAGATTGTACCGTTTAGCTAGACTCATCACTCTGTCCATATCGACAGTACGGCCATAAACATGAGTTACCATCAGAACACGAATGTCGTTGAAGTTTTCATTAGCACGCAACATCTGTTCAACATCATCTAGATTGATCAGAAGATTATCATCACAGTCTACGAACAGAGGCTGCATTCCAGCATAATGAACAGCAAGGCCGCTTGCATACATTGTGAAATCTGGAACAATAACACGCCAACGGATATTCTTTGGGAGTTCTAGAGCTTCAAGAGCTAGATGCAATGCTGCAGTGCCTGTATTGACTACACAGGCGTGATCTGTCTGTACATGCTTAGCATACTCAATCTCTAGTTCTTCATATGGCTGCATTACCAATCCCATTCACTACCATTATCATAAAAATACTTAATTGTTCTTTCAAGCGCTTCGTTCAACGATACCTCAGGTCTGCTATCAATAACACTGTATAGTTTTGTGTTATCAGACTGCAGATGCCAGATTTCCCAAGGCCTGACTCTATCTTGGTCAACTTCAATAACAGTTTGATTGTGACCCATCAAGCCACCAATTGTCTCAGCTAGATCGTAAATCTTAACACCATCTTCACTTCCCATATTATACACTTCACCATACGCACCTTTTTCAAGAAGATCAACAGCCATTTTAACTGCGTCTTTAGCATACTGGAAGTCTCTGAAAGAGTTGTTACCAAGCCTAACAGTGTTTGATTTTGCAAGTTGAGAAATGATTTCAGGGATCACATACTCATGAGTTTCTCTTTCACCTACACAATTGAATTGTCTCATTGCAATTGCAGGAGTACCAGCCTCTCGCCATCTAACTTGTACAAGACCATCGGCTGCTAATTTGGATACACCATATGTTGAATGAGGCTCTACTGGATCAGTTTCTTTGATCTTACCAACCATATTTCCATATATCTCAGCCGAAGAGACTTGCAGAAGACCTTGAATATCTGCTCTTTCACATGCCATCAAGACTTTGAGTACAGCTGTTGCATTAATATCAAAGAAATGCATTGGCCGCTGGAAACATTCAGGGATGTATGGTTCAGCAGCATAATTGAACACATAATCAATTTTATTTTGCTTAAATATATTTGTGAGATCATCTACATCATCTCTTATATCATGCCAAATGAAACTTGCCTTTTTATTTACATGCTTGTGCAATCCAGAGATCAAGTTGTCTAAAACTACAACATTGCAATCTCTTTCTTCAATAAGATAATCTACAAGATGTGAACCTAAGAATCCAGCACCTCCAATAACGCATACATTCTTAGATTGTATCATACAGCAACTCCTTTGTAATGAGCCATATACTCTCGTAGAGGAGATTCTCCCCAAACTTGATTATGGTTAGCTCGAGCTATGTGATGTGTTTTTGTTTTGACTTTTGTGTTAATGTAATCAAAAGCGTGACAATCTGTCCATCCATCAGATAACTCATAAATTTTCCCTTGTTCATATAGTTCTTTATATTTGTCCCACCACATTTTGTGTGACGGATGTTGAGTATCCCATATAATAAAACCACTTTCCATATGTTTAACAGGATGCCGAGAAAGATAGTGTACATATGCTCCTTCCCTGACTAAACTTGGAAAAAAGTCGTTTGGTATAGGTTTATGTATTTGCACATCAGAATCAATTGATATCATATATCTTGTTTCTATTTTATCCAGAGAATCTATTAATGCAAATGGTGGGTGACAAAATCTAACAGCGTCCCATTCATAATAATAATCTAATCTGTTAATATTTTTACTGTCAGCAACATAATCATATTTTTTGAACTGTTCAGGAATAAATCTATTTTTAGATATGGATTTAAACTTTTCGACTTTATCAATGACATGAGGAACAAAAGTCACCTTACTTGTACTTTCAGGTAAAGTTTTACCTTCATAATATACTAACATTTCAGCATTGTCTGGTAAATATTGTTCAGCTTGTTGACACAGCCTCATTCCAAACGAAATGGTTTGACTTCCATTCTTAATCCAATGCCTTTTAGCTTTAGGTTTTAAAGTATTTAAATCTATACCTTCTATAGATTTAGCTTCATCTTTGAAGGTAGTTACTATAGTGAAATTCATTTTCTTTTAATAACTGCGTACCCGCATTTACCACCCTCATACTTAGATTCTACTTCCCATTCAGGATTATCATTCACAAACTTTTCTACTACTCTCCACAATTCCCAGTTATTTTGTTTAATGTCATGAAACGCTATATATTTACTGACATGACTAGCATGTAATGCTAGTTCCTTTCTCAAATACCAAGATTTATGATAACTATCAATGTGAAGCATATCAACTTCTCTAACAGATTTTTCATCATCTGATTTAGCTTCAATCATTTCTATTTCAATATTATGTTCTTTTGCATATGGATCTGCCAGTCTCTTCATGTCATTTTTGTATCTCGACATGTCAGGATCAACACCAATTATCTTTTTAGGTTTGCACATCATTAATTGAATAAAAGATGATCCTCTGTAGATTCCAAATTCAGCAATTGTATTAACATCACTGTCATTAGCACATCTTTGTAACATTTCAAATCTAGATTGTATATTTTGGTCCCACACAGAAGAATCTCTGTCTATCTGATGAGCTTGCTCTAATGTAAGAGCTGGTGAATAATCAATAAACTTCATAGCTTTTATTCCTTTACAGCGTTGCTATTTTTTACACCTACAGCGCAAAAAGCATTGTTAAGATCTGGGCCAGTTACCCAAACATTACTAAATTTACGAGCTTCAAAGTAATCTTTCAAATACTCTGGTGTAAGAATGTTGACATGCTTTCTGTTGTTCCAAGGTCTCCAATAAGTTTGAGAGTAATGTGGAAGATAAAGAAAGATGACTCCACCTGGTCTAATACAAGTTGTCCAGTAATCCAGTACACCAACCCAATCGTGTAAGTGCTCAAGACAATGAGACGAGAAGATATAATCAGCATCATCCATAGGCAAGTTCATTGCGTGGAAACCATCATCAAAATTAATATCGACTGGCCAGGATCCAGGGAAAGCCCACTGCCATTTCATACAACCAACATCTACACCTTTACCAGAACAAAATCTCTTTGCAAATGGTAAGATGAACTGCGATGCATGACCTTCAGCTTGAAAGTGAGGATACTCAATGTCATCGTGGATAATTGTTTTCATGTGTTATATATCTCTACATCTTTGAAGTATTGAATCTTACCTTGATGTGGCTTCTCACAATAGTTCATCTGGGCGCCCCGTCTAAAGATCTCTCTAGCCATGAACGATACACTCCAGTTATCTGGAAATCTAATATCATTATAGCTGTTTCTGATATTGATGTAAACGTGAATGTTTTCAATTGGTAGTAAAAACTTGGCAACATGCATCATTCCTGAATCAGCGCCGACATGAAGATCTGCACAAGAAAGTGTATAAACAATATCCTTTAGATCGCGAATATTAGATTGACCACCGATGCCTACAATTTCATATCCTTTGTCTTTGTAATATTGTTCAATACGAGGAATTCTTTCAGAGTCCCACTTACCAACATTTCTATGTTCTTGACCGGCATTCCATGGGATGCCGGCCGAGTCTAGACCGGCATCCCATTGTGTCGTAACAAATTTTTGAGGTAAATCAATATTCCGCATTTCAATATTTGTTTGCAGTGGTATGGTATCAAGTTGTTTAGAATAATTTATATAAAACCCCCACTCGCGAGCATGCCACTCATGGGTCTTAACAGCTTTTGTATTAAGTTTGTTAACAATAACATTTGCAAACCCAAACGTATTGTTAAGATATTCTATCTTAGGGGAACTTGAAATAAGATTAACCCTAACACCATCGATTCTACTAATCATATTAGCTAGAAAGACAGCATCGATTTGATCACCAAGAGGATATGGATTATGTTTTAAAATTAAATTTACGGTTTCAATTGTATCACCCATGTAGAACTGCTCCATAATTTTTTGCACGAACAAGATGATGAGAATTAAACTGTGCAGTTAGTATATGTATCTGTTCCCATTTCTTGTAAAATTGTGCAAGATGCATCATACCAGAATCTACACCAACATGAGCAGCTGCGTGATACATAGCATGAGCAATATGTGATATAGAGTCTCGAAGTTCTGATTTCTCTGCATCACCACCAACAACTAGAATCTCATATCCTTGCGATCGAAATGTGTTAAGAAATTGAGTGACTTTTCTATTATTTGAATTCCTACCTAAATCTGTAGAATCAAACTGAGCTGTTACATACTTCATTGGTAATTTTTGTGTAACGATAGGAGGTGGAAGACATGGCAATTCTTTGAAGTATTGAGATGCCTCAAAACCACCCTTCATATGTGAGATTTCCTTGTAATAATAAATTTCTGCTTCAATGTCTTTTTCTTTAAGATATTGAAGCCAATCATCTTCTTCAAGCCCAGCAACTTGATGCACTCGAATGTCTACATTAGGCACAAGAGTTAGTAATTCATTCCAAGAAGTTTTCTTGTGTGGCTTACCATACTTGTCTTTTGTGAGGTGAAGAACAACTCTGCAGTTATGAGCTTTACCATATAGATGAGCTTTGAGCACTTCATGAGCTCTGTCTCCTAGCCCAGGAGTTGTATATGCGTTATTAGATCTTACACTTTTAGATCTTACAGCAATATGCTTATAGCCCATAAGAAGTGCTCAAATTGATTGTGTTGAATTTAACAGGACTTGGTATAAGATACTGCATTCTAAGATTAAATGAATTGATCATAAAATCTGATTGATCCATACCAAAGATTTCTACAGCCTCAAGCATTTTATGTGCACCTTGTGGGGTGATTGCGTACGCACCAGTACCTGGAGCCATCATTGAATCTTTCCAGACGTTTTTACGATAATAGAGTAATGGATAATTATCAGGCATATCATTCACACCAAAACTTGGCCACTGATATTCTCTGAACTGCTGAAGAGCAAGTTTATTAGGAGGTCTGAATACCCATTCAGCATTAAGAATTAGATAATCTTCAAAGTTCCAATCATCATTCCATCCCATAGTACAAATAGCGTCATGTTCAATAAACGCCATTGGTTCATCTTCTTCAATTACCTTATGCCAAAAATTAATATGATTGTATGCACAAGCAAGTTTAGTGTAATATCGATTTCTGTTTTCTTTTTTAAAATTAAGTAGTCGACTTTCTTCAATAATTTTATTTGTATGTTTAACAGTTTTGTTTGTAAACCCTGCTTTGACTTTTACATCCCAACCGTATTTTTTAAATGAATTAAATGCTTGCTTTGCTTGCTTTTCACTTTCTTCATGGTCTTTAATGTATATTACTCTAGCTTTCATTTTGTTAACCTTATGATATAACTATCAGGTTGTCCTGATGTTCTGCGCAGATCAAACTTCTCAATCTTCATATTAGAATTTTCAAGTGTGGTTAAAAATTCGTTATTGATTGTAGTATTATATTCATGAGGTTTCTTCTTCAACCAATAATGATCAAGTTCGGTAATGGTCATTTTGTGAAGAGGCCAAATGTCTTCAATAAAGTATTGACCGTCATCTGAAAGAAATTGAGAGAGGTTCTTGAATGTCTTCATGTTAGCGCGGGGTGTATGCTTACCATCATCTACTATTATGTCAAAACAAATATCACCCCACTTTTCTTGTACTTTCTTAGCAATATCTTTTTTCATTGAATCGCCTTCAAGGAACTGACATCTCTCAAAAGAATAAGGTTTGATACTCTCCATCGGAAATCGTTCGAAAATATCTATACCATAAATTTCTGCGCAGTCAAAGTATTCGTGTAAAGCAAGAGTGCTAGCACCTTCCCACACACCAACTTCAAGGATCTTAATTTTCTGTTTTTTATAAGGCTCAAAATACTTTTCGTATACTTTATGATAGCCATGTTTTTTAGACTTGTCTGTATTATACTTGTTGAATAGTTTTTCAAGTGGAGTTGATTTCATCATTTATGGCTCTTCATTTCAGTAATATTGCTTTCATAGAACTTATCTATAGACTTTTTAACTCGTGCTCTACAATCGTTAAGCTCAGTAATTAAAAATGCTACATTGCTTTCTGTTTTAGTATATCTGTCAACACCGTTTCTTTTAATATCTTCCAACATCCAAAGCTGTGAATTGATACTTTTGATTATGTTAAAATAATAATCGTAGAAAAGATCATATGGTTTGTTTTTGTCATATTGCTCTAATTCAATATCGACTTGTAGACCATTTACCTTTTTTATCGATAAGATTGAATGTCTATCAATAAAGTCACCCATGCTTATTTCAATTTTCATCTTCTTTCAATGTCCTCTTCTATACACTCTTCACCATATTGTATCTCAATAACATGACATGGTTTTTCTTTTGTATTATACGCTTTGTGCCAGTCCCATGGATTAATAATACAATGTTGATTAGTATCTAAGGTAACAGTAACATCCCGACCTACGTTTGTCTCAATAATATGATCTCTGACTATATCAATATTGCACTGGCCGTCAATCACATACCAAAACTCACTACGTTTCTTATGTCTTTGATTGCTGAGAGACTTACCTGGATTGATAACAAGTTCTTTGACTTTTATGGTAGTCTTATCATCTAAGACTCTCCAGTATCCCCAATCACGAACAGTCTTTTGAGTTTTCCATTCATCCAGAATCCAGCTGCTACTAT
>Ga0160423_10002316_pt1 | contig 15924 bp, 5 predicted proteins | sample CRUFie14St8metaG_FD_108191 | JGI IMG/M metagenome (GOLD analysis project Ga0160423, IMG submission 108191) | Marine microbial communities from the Costa Rica Dome - CRUD Field 142mm St8 metaG | ecosystem: Environmental > Aquatic > Marine > Oceanic > Photic zone | place: Costa Rica: the Eastern... | reverse complement strand
GTGGTGGTCTTACCTTATTAGGTTTTATTATAAGTAGTATATATCACATGTATAGAAGTTTAAATCAGTGGAGAATATTAGCTAATATTTATAGTGGATTATGTGAGGGGATATTTAATATGAAATTCAGTAATAATTGGATAAATGGAGTATTATACCATTATAAATTTTTAAAAAAGAGAAAAAAATTAGATTCCACAGGAAACTTAATACCAGAGATAGACCAAATTACTCGGTATCCTAAAAGAATTGTTTACGAAAAAATAGAAGATGAAAAAAAATACTACTATTATCGCTCTTGTCCGTTTACTGGAGATGAATTTACAATGCAATCTAGTTTAACTGCAGATGGGTCAGGTAATGGAAAACAAGAAAAATATGGTATTAATTTCCCTACAACAATAATGGACTTAGGTCCGTTAGACCCATGTATTGACGAAATATGTCAAGAAGAAAAATTATACGATAAAGACAATTGTTATGTGGTAGATAGATTAAAACCTACCAGCTTCCAAAACAGTGAAAATTTATTAGGTATGATTGTAGAAAGAAAAATTGCGGCTACTAATAATTTTAAAGAATTTTTATGGTCTGGAATAAACAAATGGTTTGGAGCAGACGCGGAACCAGATTCTCCTTTTAATAGAAATCAAGGTAATCAAAGATTTGGAAGTCCTGGTGATGGTAATAGTACTGGATTTCCAGGATATTATAGAAACAGAGTTATTGATGGAGACATAGCACAACTACTAGCCACTAACAACATGATGGGTGTTTCAGTTTTTTCTACCGACCCAGAAGACCCATATTATGGAGCACCAAACGGAATCGCGACACAATGGTTTAGTAAATATATGCCTACACAATTTAATGCCAATGCTTCAAATCCATATATATGGGACCTATCCATACAACCAGGTGAAACCAAACTAACTACCGCTACAACACCATTTCCTTTAATTACAAGAGATTTTCCTCTAACTGTTTGTTTAATGGGTGGAGGTTTCGGTGTACCACACACTCAAGTAGTACCGTATTACCCGTGGACAGTCGCTGGAAACACGTTTGGTACTTATAGTAATGATTATGGGTATCAAGGACTTCCTGGGGTGGAGGTTATCGGATATCAACAAGGACTTTACTATGAAAAACCAGAACCTAACGTTCCAGATACTTGGATTAGTCCTTATTTTTATGAAGGACAAACAACCCCACCAGGTTTTGGGTATTTTGCAAATTCTATTACTGGTCAAACAGGTGGGTTAGAACCTAGTTCTACTTATAGGTTAGGTACTGGATTGTTTTTTTATTTTGGTTTAAGGCCTGGTGGTTCTGCATATGAAAAGTTTATAAACGAATATTTACCCCCGAAAGACGATGAGTAATCCTTATAAAATAATTCCAGCAGATAAAAAGTATAAAGGGGCTCCACCTGTTGACACCTTGTTAAATGTTAATTTAGAAGAAGATTCTAGAGAACTTATTGAGGGTGATAGAAGTGTACCTTTAAACCTTTCTGTAAGATATAATACAGAAAGACAAAATTTCTCTAATTATAGACTATACGGTAAAATACAACCATACGTAGATAACGCTTTTTCTGGTACAGCAAGTCAGACAGCATCTAATCTAATTTATAGTTTATATAGTACTGGTCAGTTTTTTAGTGGTGGTAATGTAGAATTTAAAGGTTATCCAGAATATAGACATTTTGATTTTTTAAGGTCAGATACTGATGAATCTGTCGCGGAAGAAACTAATTGGAATTTGTATGTTACAATACCTACTTACGATTGTGACGGAGAACAACCAATGTCGTATACCCCATTTGAAGGAGGTGACACTTTAAACTTTTTAGCAAACGAAGGTATACCTTTTTATATTAAAAATAGAGTGGTTGGTGGTAAAAAAATATTAGAATTTACTTGTGGTGCACCTCACGGTTTAAAAATGGGTGAATATGTTAGGTTAAACATACCTAATAATCAATACCCAGGTTTTACAAATGGAAATATAACGTACCCAGTCTTTAGTTTAGGTAACAGTAAAAGACAATCTAACAAACATGTTTTTAATTTATATATTCCTTCTGTTAATAACGGACAATCACCCCAAATTAACGATAATACATTAGGATTATTTAAAAGACAAATAAATTTAAATGATAATAGTAGTGTATCTAGTTATTATGTAATTGAACATGAAATTATTACTGATGTAGAAGATTATACTCTTAATAAATGTGCTTTTGCTGAAGGAGTATTTAAAACAGTAAAAAAATTTCAAAGTCAATTTGAAAATCCAGACGCTATAGAGAGAGTAGCGATAAAAGAAGATTACCCAACGTATTTATACTCTTTCACTAAAGATATAAATGTTAAAAAATATTTAGATAATTTACAAAGACCTATAACCACACTTTACATAACTATAATGTTAAGAAATAATTTAGGGTATTTAGATTATCCACCCACTTATGGGTGGGATTGGAATTTTCCTTATAATTTTGCAGATACTAATTTTAATGGTAATATAGTTAGAGGACATCCTGGTGACCCACAACCCATCTCTAATATTATTTATACTACTATAGGAAGTTTAAATTCTGGTTTACCCCTAGTTCCTGGTGATAAACTAAGGGGAGCTTTCACTGAATATAATAAGTACGATTTAAAAGAAAGGACCATTAGTGATATTAAACATAGTTTTAAATTTAATACAAATGTTTTTTATAACTTAGATGGAGAAGGTAGTTATACTTACAAACCACACTATCCAGTTCCTATAAGGACTTATTCTGATTATATAGAAAGTGGTGACCCTAGAAAAATTGCCAATGTTCCTGATTATGCAACTTACTTTGAAATAGAAAAAACTTGGAAATGGAGAGATATATACGATATAGGTTTTATTGAAGGTAATACGGGTGTAGACTACCCTTTTATAAATGCTTCTCACTATCCTATGACAGATATTAGTTTTTTTGTCAATAGATTAATTAGAGCAAATGCATTCATTAATGAAGATACTTATCAGTTAAGTGCAGCAACTAACACAAATGAAAACTTTATAGAGGATGGCTGTGAATAAATTAAGAATAAGATTAAATCAAAGACAAGACGGAGATTTAAACAGGAGAATTGTAATTCCCCTTAAACACACTACAGATGAGTTTGGTAGGGGTGATTTAATAAAGGAATACGAAGACGGTGTTATAGATACACTATTAGACCTTAAAAGGGATTATGAAGTCACTCAATATAGTCACGATTATTTTCCTGGAGACAATAAAAATCCCGTAGACCCTAGTCCGAATACTTTTTACGATTTTAATTTTGGTAATTTAATTAACACGAATCCATTAACACTAACCTATCCTTTGACACCATTAGCTAGTGGAGGCTTTAATTCAGACGGTGTAGTACCTTGTTTAGGGCCTAGACTAGAAGCTCTATATCCGACTAATGCAGAAGCCACCATATATTCTCCTTATGACCCTTCCAATATTACCACTTGGTACGGTTATGATAATCAAGGATTTACACCAGAACAAACATATCGAAATGAAAAAAGTTTTGTTAAAAGTTTTTTTAAGTTAGACTTATATGATAGCCCATTAAGAAACGAACAAAAATTACTTATATCTTTAATTTTAAGTCCTCTTAAAGGAGAAAAAATATTTAGACCCACATTGGATTTATCTTGTCCATCTGACGGAAAACCAGACGGCAGATACAATTGTAAACCCGAAGGAGAAAAATACGTAGTTAAACCGTCTTTTACTTTAAGTCCTATAGATAACAGTGAAGGTTATTACATTTATTGGTTAAAAGAAGAAAGTTTTATTAAAACGACTGTCTTTTATATGTCAGCAAAATTTTACAATGGTAAAAGTGGTGAAGTAACACAGTTTTTAAATAAACCACAAAACACCTTGTCTAACCCGTTTGTTTTCAAACCAGAAGAAAATTTTTATTATAGGGTTAATTTAAATAGAGATAGATTCACGTACAGTGTTTTTAACACACAAACCAACTCAAGAGTGGGAACTACTGCAGATAATCGAATAAAATTTTATCAATACTTTAATTCACCATAATGGAAGATTATAAATTTAAAATTAAAAGATTATTTTACCCTGGAGAAACAGAAGCTCTAAGTCCTGCTTTACCATCTACTTATATCTCTCAGACTTCTAGTGGAGTGCCAACAGGACAAAATTGTGGTAATTGTTATTTTAATAACAACGGTTATTGTAATTATTGGAATGCAGAAATTAGAGAAAATTATTGGTGTAAAAAATGGGTAGACCCACAGACAAGTCAAAATGAATTACCAGAATCACCACCTTGTTTAACAGGATTTACAGTTCCTATTATAATAACAGAAGATTTTAATGACATTGGTGTTTACACACCGTTTGACGGTTTAGTTATACAAAGAAATGTGATTAACAATTTTTTATATACAGCTGATAATTTATTAGTTACGGTTACCAATACCTCAGATACAGAATTTAAAAGATTTTTAACTTTTGGTAGTTTTAACGTCGATTGGGGTGATGGGAGTACCGATGTTATGAACAGTAACCCCGCAAATGTTACTCATAGTTACTCTACCCCTGGAGAATATAAAATAACTGTAAGTCAAGTAAATCCCTGGGGTACTACTAAAATAAGTAAAATTATAAATTTACCTTATATCACTCAAGTCAATATACCTAACGTTTTCGGAACTGTAGAAATTAAACCACCTAACGTAGGTTCACCCATAGCTTGTATGGAAATACCACAAAACTATATTTACAGTGGTGATAGTAATCCTGATGTTTACGACTACTTTAGTTCTAATTACGTACAAACTCCATTTAGTGTGACAGGCACAACAACTAATAATACATTAGGAATGTTTCAAAGTTACGGAGATGGGTCCTTACCACCTATTGGACAAAATGTTGCATTAACTGAAGAATCGGAAGGGTTCATCACTGAAAGTAACGAAGAATATACCGCATATACGATTAATCAAATTAACTACACAGCCTATAGTTTTAATGATGTGTACTTTGCAGCACAAAGTAATGGTTGGAATGTAAACAATCTAGAATGGGAATGTTGTAATGAGGAAGAATATGTACTAGGGTGTGACTGTAAAGAATTTGGGAAAACAATACCTAAGGGTTCTTGGGACCCAAATATAGAATATGTACAAGGTACCACCGTCGCTTATGATGGTTGTTGTTGGTATTGTCAACCTAAGAACGCTTTAATTTTTTCTTGTAAATCTACTCCTAATTATGGTAGCCCTGAATGGCAAGCATGTCTACCTTGTAAGGATGAACGTAAGTCTTCTAATGTTGGAATTACTTCTAATGAGGACATATCAGAATATAATCCAGCTATCAATTTACAAATGGATGAAAAGGTTTACTACCAAGGAAACACATATACATTTAAAGGTACACGAGTTATAGATGTTACAACTAATATTCAAACCCTAGTTGAGGGTTGTCCTAGTTGGATAGACTTAACTTATGTGGACTCTAATACTCAAGATATAGTACCCTACCAAGACTCAGACGGTGTAGTGTGGGCGGGTGGTTATACAACCAACCCTACATTTAATTTGTCTCATTGGGAAAATATTTCGGGAATAAACTTATTAACGTATTCGTTATGGCAATAAATTTAATAAAAAATGGCTGGTAAGAACGATGGAAAAGGAAATCCTTGTGGTGCTTATTACCCTGGTTCGGGTGTAATTGATTTACCAGTAGCCAATAGTGATTGTGCGGGTGGAAATAATCATAAAGGATTTAACCTAAATAATGACGGTGCTTCTAGAGGATTCTGTTGTGATATGATGTCGAGAATAGATGATACTGCACAGTGGAAATATTCGTATAATTATGTCCCTTTTGTCACCGCTTTCGCGATTGGAGGAAATTGTAAAGGATGTCCCAACCAAGTTTGGAGACCACACGTTTCAAAAAAAAATAGTGGTACTGGGAATAATAGACAACCATGTAAATATCTTTTCGGTGCTGGTTGGAAAAAGAGTTGGCATCAATGTTATTTTGGTTTAAGCAACGCTTTTGGATGTACTAACCCTAATTCATTTGGAATTATAACTAATAATACAGCTCCAGGAAGTAGGGGTTATATTGGTTCACCCAACGGAACATGTCAGTCAAATTGTATGCAATTAACACAAAGTTATTTTGAAGATTGGGCTGTTTCAGGTATTAATACTTCATTAGCTGACTACCCACCTTGTAATTTTAGTCGAGAGGCTTATTTTGATTGTGAACCACCCGAATATGACAGTAATGGTAGTCCTGGTGCTTCTGGTAGTAAATTAATATGGACTCGTTCTGGTAGTAGGGACCCCAACAATCAATCAAAATCTACTACAATCTATATAGACGGAGTGGGGTATAAGCTAAGTGGACAAAATGGATTTAGGGGTTATCTACACCCACAAATGAGTGTTAATAACGCTTGGGGTCAAAAGGGGGGTCTAACAAATACAACTCCTCATTTGTGGCACAGAAAAAGTGGTTTTGATATAACAGCTGCAGGTGGACCTACTAGTAGTTTTATGGACTTTGACGGTTGTTGTACATTTGTTAGTTTTGGATGTAAAGACCCTAATTTCGGTAGTTATAGTTCCCAAGCATTATTAAATTGTGATGGAAAGTCTCAAACAAATCAAGCGGATTCAAGTGGGAACTGTAGTGGTGGTGCTGGTACTTGTTATGGTAATGGATTTAATTGTAGTGCGTGTATTAGTACAGTTACAAATACCTACGACCCAGCATTAATAAACCCAAATGGAATACCTTATGACCCAGAAGACAGTGATACTTGTTTTCAAGAAACGTGGGACGCTTGTGGTGGAAGTGGAGAACTTTCTCAAGGGGCGTGGAGCCAAATGATTTCAAATAGACCTAAATCTGATTTATACGATTATGGCCGATTTTGGGATAAAAGTGGTAATGATGTAACAAGTGGTGGTGATAAACCACTTTGTCAGTGTAACAATCAAGGTTGTACACTACCAGGTGCCTCTAATTATTCACCATTAAATACTTTAGATTGTGAAGGTAATGCGATTGACCCCAACGGAACAAATGATGTGTCGTGCTGTACCTTCCAAGAGTTTGGGTGTACAGACACAACCTTTAATAGTGGAAATCAAAATAATTATTTTTGTACTGTAAATACTGGACCTGGTAATGCACCAGATAACGCTAATCTTTGTATGAACCCACTTAATGGCCAACCTTGTGCTGACGCTTCTCTAAATGTTTGGAGTTGTGGACCAGGTAGTATGGTACTACCTTTAGGTGGAATACCATTAAACCCTAATTTACCTAACGGTGGGTTTGTACCCACCAACCCGGTAGTTTCAGTAACAGATGACGGTAATTGTGAACAAATTACTATTCCTGGTTGTAGAGATGATGGTGGAGTGTTAAACGGTGGTACTTGGCCTTCTCCGCTGTATCCCGGATTTTCATCACTAAATTTTAATCAAGACGCTACAATTCACGTACAATCTGAATGTATATATGGGTTTGGTTGTGTAGACGTTCTAGCTGAAAATGTGTTACCCAATACTTCTGGTATAGACACATCTGTGTGTGGTGGAATTAGCTTACAAGATAAAGCAAATGAAGTAAATTTAAGTAACCCCACACTTCCACAACCAGTAACCGCAAGTTTTGTTTTAGATAATTTAATTCCCGACATAACTTGTTGTGACTATAGTATCCCAGGTGAAGGCCCTGGTTGTACCGACCCTAACGCTTTAAACTATAATCCATTAGCTAATATCGATGATGGAAGTTGTATATACAATATAGAAGGTTGTACAGACCCCAACGCGATAAATTTCAACCCTAACGCAACGTTAGATGATGGTAGTTGTCTATACTCTTTAGACTTTCCAGAAGAAGGAACTAATTTTTTAGATGGTTCTTTAGTAGAATTATGTAGAGAACCTTTAGTAAAAGAAGAAGTATTAATGAACGTTTGCCAACCAACAGAAATACAATCAGAAGTATTTATTGAAAGAGGTAAACAATCAGTGTTTGAAACAAATCAAAGATTGGGTGAAGTTACAACAATTGGTGGACTTATAATTTATGGTTATGGGTTTTATAACATAAAAGAACAAATATAAAATAAAAATGGCTTTAGGTACTTACGGAATTAAAAGATTATCAGACGTTTCACCTGAAAATGTCGAGATACTATCATTGTACACAGAATCACGAGAATCTGTAGCAAATGCTACAATAAAAAAATTAGACGCTAAAAGTATACTGACACCATACTACCACAATGCTGAAACAGGAGGAAATACTGGTATTGAACTATTAGGTGGGATGTATAATTTAAGATTACCCTTTAATGATTTTAGTAGTAAAGGTATATACAACCTTATCATTAGACCACTAGAAATCAGAACTACGATTACTGATTGTGGAGTACTTTCTTCATTACCTAACGTAAAAGGATTAGTGTTTGACTTAAATAATGTTCCTAGTGAATCTAGAAATAAATTTGTTAATAATGGTTTAGTGGGGTATAGAATTGAGTATTTAAATGAAGACGGTACTAAAATACCTAATTTTTATAGGTTAATTACTTCTTCATTTTTTTGTGAACCTATAACTCAAAATTTAACAAATAGTAATCAAAAAGCTATTAGATACCGATACATTAACGGAGGGAGTAACCTTTTATTTTGTACACTGACACCAACATCAGCTCCTTCAAATAAACCCACCGCTTTACCTTTTATAGGTCAACCAGCACAATCAGTCATAATAACTAATACTCATTTTAATCCAGTACATATCGAAATAGAAATGGTAGATTACGATATAGATAGTTTAGGTATAGCTTTATATGGTAATCAAACTAAATCACTTAGTGATGGAATCTACACTATTTACGATAGTAGTAATAACATTTATAAACAGTATAATTTATACGAAACAAGAGACCAATTTGGAGCACCACTATATGAGGTGAGACAAGATAGAGGTAATAATATAGACTTTACAAAAGCGTTTAATAATATTGCACAACAGTAATGTCAGGACTTTACAACAACAATAGTAATCCTATCCCAGGAAATGGGGCAGATGTATTTGGAGACAAATTGGTGGGAAATCAATTTGTTGATGGTACATCTCAATTCACTTTAGGAAACTTTAGTATCACAAGTAATTTCACACAAAAAAACTCTAGAGACTTTTCTTTAGGTAATTTTTCTGAACCTATAAATTTAGAAACTTTACAAATTACAGATATTAGTGAGTCCAAATTACTAGCCTCTAACAAATTAGAAGTTTTTATAAAGTTTGATAGGAGTAAGGTTAGTAATTACACACTTTATGGGTCTCTAAGAGAAAGGTTAAAAGTAGCGGTACAACAAGTTATTAGAAAATTCCCCGCGTCCATGAAGTTTGACCAATTTAGAACTTGGGCAGATTTCTTAAGTGGAGAAACCGCAACAAATATTACTTTTAATCCTAGTACAAACGAAACTAATTTAAACTTAAATTTATATACACTATTCAACCCATTCGGTTTGGAGTTTACTCAAACTTCACTAATACCTACAGGTGATGAATTTAATGAATTGAGAAATTTACTTTTTTCATTTAAAAAATACTCATTATATTTAAACAATGTACAATACCCTTTAACTTTTATTCAAGCTACTTCTGGTAATACTAATTTAGGTAGTTTAAATATAAAAGTAACAGGAAACCCATTTAGTGGCCAATCTAGTACAGTAGATACTTTTTATATTAAACCAAATACATTAACTATAGAAGAAAGTTTTGATTCTTTAGAAGATATAGAAAAGTTTTTAGTAGAAAGAAAAAGTAATCCAATATATACCGCTAAATTTCAACAACCCCAAGAGGGAGCTAATGGTGTAATAGTAAAAGGTAAAACGTTCATCACATGGCCTAGTACTGAGGATGGTAATATAATAATTAGTGGTTCTCTTTTTGATGCTTATCTTAGTCAATTATTTGATGTTGCTGATACCTTTGATTCTTACAAAACAAATTTAGTTTCTAGATTTTTAACTACTGCGGCATTTAAAGAATTTGACACTTATGATGAAAAAGTAGATAAAATTTTAAAAATTTACGGTAGAAGTTTTGATGATGTAAAAAAATATATTGATGGTCTCGCTTATATGACCAACGTAACTTACGATAGTCAGAATAACGTACCTAATGAGTTATTAAAAAACTTAGCTCAAACACTAGGATGGGGGACTCCTTCAGCAATTAAAAACGAAGGATTTTTAGATACTTTATTTAAGAGAAACGAAAACCCAGAGTACCCATCACAAGGTGTAAGTCCTACCCCTTCAGAACTAGATTTTGAATTATATAGAAGATTATTAGTTAACACGGCTTATTTGTTCAAGAGTAAGGGTACAAGAAGAGGTATAGAATTTATGTTAAGGTTTGTGGGAGCACCTGAAGCATTAATAGAATTTAACGAACATGTTTATGTTGCAGGACAACCTATGAACATGCAAAAATTTAAAGAGTTTGAATTAAAAATATCTGGAGGAACATATACTGAAGAACAACCAGTACTCCAAACCTATTTTTCCGCCGCAACAAATTCTTTCCCACCAATAATTGTTACAGGATTTAGTCAGGGTTATGAAACTATAACTAAGAATACTACTGTAAATCCCAACGCTTTACCAGTAGATAAAGACGGATATCCCACAATTCCTAAATACGGGCCAAACGCTTACTTCCAAGCTGGTGCTGGTTGGTTTGAAGAAACTACAGAACACACAGGAAAAGAAGTAGTGGATTTTAACACTTCAGTTTTTACTGGAAATACACCGTTTATTAAAACTAAATTAAATAAATTTACATACGGTGAACCTTATTTACAACTTTATAGAAAATTTCCAGATTCTAAACTAGGTTTTCCCATTGTTAGAACTGTAGACAATAAAAAATCTTGGGTTAAAAAAGATAGTAACGATTTTAGATATTTAAATCTTGCTGATAGAGGAACTAACTACCAGACTAAAAATGATAAGTTAGTTATTAATGTAAAAAATGTAGACGTATTTTTAAATGTAGGCCAAGGATTAGAATGGGATGTTTGGAATCACTCAAGGAGGTATAGTTGTCCTTTTGGTCCTAACGCTTTAAGTTCTCCATATCCTGGTGTAGGAGGACCTGATTGGACTGAAATTTTAGCTGACGCAACTAAACTATCGTTTTTTGAATTTGCACAAAAATTTTGGACTGTTTTAATAAATGTTAAAAACAGACAAACTATAGATGACGGACACGCAGGTGGATACCCAACACTGTTAAGTATTTACCTAGATTATATGAATAGTGACCAAACTTGTGGAATACCAAGTAATAAGTACACTTATGAAAAAATGATTGAGTATGTGGAAAATATGGGTGACTATTGGATTAGATTATTAGAACAACTTATACCAGCTACCACTATATGGCAAGGTGGGGTAAAATATGAAAATTCTATTTTTCATAGATACAAATACTCTTATAAACATGAACCATTGTGTGAAGATTTAGATTGTTTTGGTTCATTTGTCAATTGTTGTTACCCAATTACTAATGATGTTTTGGTTAATGCTTTCTTAGATTGTGGTGGTTTAGAATTTTCAGGAGCAACTTGGCAAAATAAAATTACTCTAGGTGGCACTGTTTATACAGGTAACACTTACTATAGTAGTACTACATTATATGACATCCCGAGTACTAATGTTTGGTTAGATGATATGGTAGGTATATTAAGTGGTATCACCCAGGATGTAACCGACCCCAACCATAATCTTACATATTATTTAATTAATGATAATAATACACCTACGGGGATTCAGATAGACCAACCCAATTGTGTTGTTATTCAGGGACCTTGTGGAACTGGACAAGAGGTTTGTGATTGTCCTCCAGGGTATGAATATGATACTGTAAGTGAATTATGTGTAACTTATACTGCAGCTACTACAACTCTCAGTAATACTGTTCTTAAAGCCGGTGGAAATACTAATTATAGTTCATTAGGAGCACGTTTTTGTATACCAGGTAGTTATACTACTTGTGGAAGTGGAGCACCAGCTTCTAACTTTAATATTATAGGGAGTGGTAATCCTTTTTGGGATAGTAATGGGACTACCACATTAGGTAGATTAAATGAAGTAGGAGTAAATAGTACTAGTATGATAGGAAGTACTGACTTCTTTGGTTTTTCTAGATGTATAGATGTGGCAGAAGAAGGAGAATATTTATTTGCTCTTGCAGGAGATGACGAGATACGAGCAACTCTTAATGGTGTTACGATAGTTCACAATCCATGGAATGGAGGACTTAGTTCTAACAATTTTAAGTATTGGTGGGTATGGCCTGTTACTTTAAATGCTGGTCAAAATACGTTATTATTGGAAGGAGCAAATGGATTCGCAACTGGACCTACTTCATTTGGTTGTGAAATTATTGGGCCGTTTAGTGCGGGCACGTTTACTGTGAATACAGATTTTGATGTATTCTCTACCCAAGCTGGTATAGATACTTATACTGCCAATACTATTTTTTCTAGTCTAGATACGGTAGGGGGGTCATTTGATACCGCTCAGAATATTTGTCCTTCAGGTTACACTTATGACGCGTGTACGGATTCATGTATAAAAACTACTGAACCTGGATGTATTACATATCGTGATGGTGAAGATGCATGGAATTTTAATAATGGTTCTGACCCTCACACATTTAAGACGGAAATTTGTTTAAATATAGAAACTAATCAAGTATCACCTACACCAGATAAAGATATCTGGGTATTTTACTTATATAAAGAAATAGGTCTAGCTCAAACTAATGCTGCTAAAGTCGCTGTAGATAATTGGGTTAGTAGTTTAGGTACGTCCTACACAGGACATGTATACCATTTACCTGTTATAAATAATAGATGGTTAAGTTGGGCATCTTTACCTAAAAGTGGAGGCACAATAACTATAGGTACCGGTTTATATTTTAATAATTTTACATTACCACCAGGTAGTGGAGGTTCTAATTACACTATAGACCCTAACGTTAGTGATGACGTTTTAATGATAGGCATAATTCCTGATAGTCGTAAATCATATCACGCTGACCAAGATTTCAACAGTTGTGGTTTCCGTACCCCACAAAATGATATTAGTGACTGGAGTTATATTACTACCCAGCCAACCTCAGAGTATCAAACAGACTTTACGGAATTTTCAAATGTATTTAATAACTATAATAGTTTTCAAGCGTTTATATATCCTGTAATTACAGGTAAACCCGTACCACAAACCACATTTACATTCCCTTTACATCTTTATGGTGCTTTATCTACATCTACTGTTTTACCAGCAGACTTAGTAGAGAATCCTACTGTCACAGCTTTAGGTGGTACTTTATCAGCAATTACATTTTCTAACCCGTATACTGCTCTTACAGCTACTAATTTATCCACAGGGTATAGTGGTCCTGGTCTAGAAAACTTTGGGTTTGGTGCAAGTTATGATGCGGGAACTAATATGTGTGGTGGGTTAACGTGTAGTGATTTAGCATTTAGTAATACCTGTACTTCACAACCCCCATTCGGTACATTTGACCCTACGTATTTTTACACTAACGGGATATTTCAATCTCAGTTAGCTCAATTTTTAGGTTCTAGTGCCACAACAACTTCTAATATTTGTGAAATATGTGTACCTATTTGTTATAATGACGAATTTATAGATGTTAATCTATATGACTCATCAATATCTTACAATTACAATGATAAGGTATTAGATGCCCAAGGTAATGTGTACGTATGGAAAGGTAACGATAACTCTTTTACTGGACTACCATCAGTAGATAGTGAATGGATTTCATTGGGACCTATTGACGCTATACCATTTTTAGGTGGAAATAATTTTACTGAAGGTGAAGACTGTGATAATTTTGATGAAGTTATTGAACCACCAGAGGTTACTGGAACTACAATAACTACCAACCCTGAAATATTCAAAGACGGTATTTTTAATGTTGGTGGACAAGACTGTTTCGTATCAACGTACAATCCATGTGAAGAATTGGTGGACCCATGTGCTTGTGACGCAACTTACGGAGAATTTGATGTGTCTAGTACTTTATTTGAACTAGGTGATGTGGTTTGTTGTCCAGGTATTCCATCGGAAGGTATAACAGAAAGAAAATGGGTACGTACTGATAATTTTGGAGTTTGTAGAGACGTAGCATTATTTATCCCATCCTTATGTGGGGAAGAACCAACTATGCCTAAGTGTTGGAGTTTATGTGACGATGAGACCTCAAGTGAAAATGCAGTCAGTGGTGGTGAGTGGTCTAAAGAACACTTTTCCCGACCAAATAGGGTACCGTCATTAATAGTTAATGATATTGTAGACCCATGTGACCCAGAAGAACCTACGGAACCAACAAACCGTTGTTTGGATTGTGGTGATGGAAGTGTTAAGGCAATGATGTTAGCTTTGGATTTTTATGATATACCATCTAATCAAGTTCCTCAGAAAGTTTTAGATTTTGCTCAAAACGAAGACCACTTAGGTGAAATAAGTGGTCCAGGTACCATATCCAGTAATAAAAATCCATTTAAAAAAGCTAGAATCAATTTATGTTGTTTAACAGATAAGTTAATTCACTATTTTAGGGTGTATAATAGAATCGGTCCGGTACCTACTAACCCACAAGAGATTAGTTATGGTCATGTAGAAGTAAATTACGACATTGACCAAAACACTATCGTTGAATTTTATTACCAACCAGGAAGATTTGGTCTTGGTGGGGATAGAGACATGATTGATAAGTTATTTATGTATATACCACCATCCACTAACCAAATACAATCAACACCACCCACTATAGTAGATAATCCATCAGTTGGCAATTCATTATCAACACAAAATATAACGTTTTCGTCATTTTTTAATTCCTTAAATGAAATATGTGTTCAAATAGGTAGAAGAAATTCACAACAACAATTGTCCTTTTTTAAACTTAGAAGGTATCCAGATAGTTCGTATTTAACAGATAATGGTACAGGTACTAATAATGCTGAAAATAATGATATATTTGACCGTTATTGGGCACTTGACCCGAAATCTTTGGACGGTCAAGGACTCTATGGTGCGATGAGTACAAGAGAAATAATTTATGTTGTAGGTTCCACTGAAGGTCCCTACGATTTACTAAGAAGTAACTCATTTAGATATAACTGGGAAATGAGAATGTCCTGTAAAGGTAGTGAATACCAAGACATAATCTTTAACCCTAGTATGATAGAAAATTCTCAACTATACACTAATGGGGATGTACCATTTTCTCTGGGTTGTGGAACAGATACAAGAACACCACTAGTTAACCAAAATGAATCCAGTAATAGGGTTCCTGTAAGAATAGCAGATTTAACAACAAAAGGTAATACCTTTAATATACCAGTAGAAAAAGCTATGGAAGAAGCCGGTGTAAATAAGGATATCTTAAAAAATTACGAAGTACGTAATAGTGAAATGTATATAATAAGTAATACAAATCCTTTAACACAAAGTAGAAATATAGAATATAATAGTCCTGTGACAATTACTAACACAAACGGACCTACCAGTGAAATTTTTGTAGAAAATAATAGAAAAAGAATAAAATTAGGTTGGTTAGATAAAGTAGCTAAAGGTAGTGAGAATAATCTCATCATAGAATTTGTAAGTAATGAAAATAAATCTAGATTTTCTCAAGACATTAAACAAAAATCAGTAGGTAATGGTGTATTAACTTTACCTAACGAAGAAGAACTCACACCAGATAGGGGTACTAGAGAAGAGGATAAT
>Ga0160423_10002315_pt1 | contig 15936 bp, 16 predicted proteins | sample CRUFie14St8metaG_FD_108191 | JGI IMG/M metagenome (GOLD analysis project Ga0160423, IMG submission 108191) | Marine microbial communities from the Costa Rica Dome - CRUD Field 142mm St8 metaG | ecosystem: Environmental > Aquatic > Marine > Oceanic > Photic zone | place: Costa Rica: the Eastern... | reverse complement strand
TCACTCACTCTGATTTCCTCTTGCAGATGGAACACTTAGCGAGATATGAGGTTCAAAGTCGCGTACTTCAGCTTGGAAGTCTGACCCTCTAGCCAACTGAGATACTCTAGGGTCTGTGCTCGTGGAGAGTACAGGAATCGAACCTGTGAAGGCTAAGCCAGCAGATTTACAGTCTGCCCTCGTTGACCGCTTGAGTATCTCCCCAACAATATAAATAAATCAGAGCCGATAGAGGGACTCGAACCCACGACCTGCTGATTACAAATCAGCTGCTCTAGCCAGCTGAGCTATATCGGCAATTTATCTAGATTCACTATAATACAAAGAACTTAACACTCCCTTAAAAGAGGTTTGCAAATGTATTAAAGTTTTTTGTAATACAAACAAAAATTAATATAAATTTAAAAAATGGGATTATACATCTAGTAAAACAGTCTGTTTTATTTATGTTTTAATACTTGTTTTCTTAACGCTTGAATAGCTAAGTCAACTGACTCTTCAAAAGTGTCACATTGTTTTTTCGCAAAACGCTCGCCCTTGGATGTATGAATACGAATTTCTACAATTTTATTAATGGGAGACTCAGGCCTATCTATTTTTAAAAAAACATCAATTTTAATTATACTATCATCTATAGAAGTGACCTTCTCTATTTTTTTATTAATAAATTTAATTAGCTTACTATCAGGATTAAAATGAATGGATTGAATTTTTATTTTCATAATTTATATTTTTATGCTCTAGGGTGAGCCTGTTTGTAAATAGATTTTAATCGATCAATTGTATTGTGGGTGTATACTTGAGTAGCTCGTAAATTTGAATGACCTAAAATCTCTTTAATGACATTAATATCAGCTCCATTATTAAGCATATGTGTTGCGAACGTATGCCTCAAGACATGCGGACTTTTCTTATTTACGCTAGATATCTCTGATAAGTATTTATGCACAATATTGTAAACCTTCTTCGGAGTTAGTTTTTTTTCTTTATCACATGTAAAAAGTAGTTTACTATTATTTATTTTTTTAACAAATTTCTTCAAATCAATTAATAAATTTGGAGATATTGGAATTATCCTTTCTTTATTTCTTTTACCAACCACTTTAATTGAAGAATTTTCCAAATTAACATCAGCAATATTTAAATTTATTAGCTCTGTAAGTCTAATTCCTGTCATATAAAATACGTCTAAAATTAACTTATCTCTTTCACCATGCAATGTATTTTGAAAATCTATTTTGTCGAATAATTCTTCCATTTTAGATTCTTCTAAAAATACCGGAAGTTTGTTTGAACTTTTTGGAGACAATATTTTACGAGTGGGATTCTCCTCTATTAATTCTTCTTGAATAAGAAATTTATAAAAACTTTTAATGGCGGTTATCTTTCTATTTACAGACCTTGATGTGACACCAGAATCTAATAAAAAGGCAATCCAAGATCGAATAATGTGATGATTAACTTCTAGAACATTTTCAATTTCATACTCTAACAGTACATATGACGTAAACTGGTTTAAATCTGAATTATACGCAACTATTGTATGATTTGAATACCTTTTTTCAAATTTTAAAAAATTAATAAAAATATCTTTGTGCATAAAATAACCTTTATATCGAGTACGAAAATACTAATAAAAGGTTATATGGATGAATTTTTTGAGATCTATTCAGATTCTCTTAATATTTTAGCTGAATATGCAGCTTTTTGTTTTTGGGTTCTCAGTCTTTGAGATTTCTTTATGTACTCCTTTCGTCCTCGAATCTGCTTAAGAGTACCTGTTTTCATAAATTTCTTTTTAAATCTCTTTAGTGCTCTATCAATTACTTCTCCTTCTTTTACAGGGATAACTATCATTTAACTTTTTTTAAAATTTGGTCTGCAAATATAAAAAAAGATTTAAACATAACAATTATTTAAGTATTTGTTTTGAGATGACTAGTTTTTGAATCTCAGAAGTTCCTTCTCCAATCGTACATAGCTTAGAATCCCTATAATATCTTTCTACAGGAAAATCTTTTGTAAATCCATATCCACCTAATATCTGTACAGCATCAGATGAAACCTCAACTGCGATCTCTGACGAATAATATTTTGCCATTGACCCTTCTTTGGTCATACTTTTTGATTTATTTTTAAGGAATGATGAATTATATATCAATAATTCTGAGGCTTCAATTTTAGTAGCCATATCAGCTAGTTTAAAAGCAATTGCCTGAAAATCGAAAATAGGTTTTCCAAATTGTTCTCTCTCTTGAGAATATTTTAATGCGGTTTGATAAGCTCCCTTGGCAATTCCCAAAGATAACGCTGCGATAGATATTCGTCCTCCATCTAAAACTTTCATAGCTTGAATAAATCCCTCACCAATGTCTCCAATAATATTACTTTCATGAACTTTACAATTATCAAAAATCAATTCTGCAGTCTCCGAAGCCCTCATTCCTAACTTATCTTCTTTTTTACCTGAAATGAAGCCATCTGTTCCCTTTTCAATTACAAAAGTAGTCATTCCGCGAGAGTCTCCCTTTTCCCCTGTTCTAGCTATTACAACTGCAATATCTCCAGAAATAGCATGAGTTATAAAGTTTTTTGTTCCATTTAGAATCCAATACTCTCCATCTTTAACGGCTGTTGTAGCCATTCCACCAGCATCAGAGCCTGTGTTGTGTTCAGTTAAACCCCAAGCACCAATAAATTCCCCCGTAGCAAGTTTTTTTAACCACTTATTTTTTTGATCCTTATTTCCAAACTGTAAAATATGACCAGTACACAATGAATTATGAGCAGCCATAGATAGCCCAATTGAGGGGTCTAATATAGAGAGTTCCTGTATAGCAGTTACATATTCAGTGTAAGTAAAACCGCTTCCCCCATATTCGACAGGAACTAAAACACCCATTAACCCAAGCTCTCCAAGTTTCTTAAAAACATGAACAGGAAATATCTGATTTTCGTCCCAATCTCTCACATATGGTGTTATATGGCGCTCTCCAAATCTCTGAATCATATCCGTGATCATTTTCTGATTATTATTGTAACTAAAGTCCATATCAATAATTCATTAAACTAATTATATTGTTCGAGTATTTTTTTAAATATTTAGATCCGGATAAACTTCCAAGTTCAATCACAAATGTAAAAGCGGAAACATTTGCGTTAAGTTTAGTTATAAGTTCTGATGCTGCTACAGCTGTTCCTCCGGTAGCTAATAAGTCGTCATGTATAACAACATTCCAATCCTTCTTAATATCATATTTATGTATTTCCATTTCTGAAGAACCATACTCCAAATTATATTTATATTTTAATGTGTCTGCAGGAAGTTTTCCTACTTTTCTAATTGGAATAAATGGCACTTTTAATCTATTTGCAAGTAAAAAACCATATAAAAATCCTCTACTTTCAATTCCTACAACGGCATCAACTTTATAATCTTTTAATTTTTCTATAAATATATCTACAATCTTTTCAGAAAGCTTAGAGTCTAATAAAAGAGGAGTTATATCCTTGAAGTTAATTCCTATTTTAGGAAAGTTAGGAATTGTTCTAATTTTTTGTTCTATTTCTTTGTTAATCACTTATCAAATTTATATTGCAATTTTACAAAATTTAAATACAGATTCAAAATTGAATTTCCAGGATTCTCAACAAATTTTAAAAATATTTTATATTTATTTACTTGAACTTCTTTATAAGACCAGTTTTTAACTTCTCATAATATTCATCTAAGTCCTTACGTACCTCATTTGACAAAATTAATAGACCTAAAATATTTGGAAAAGCCATCGCTAATATCATCATATCAGAAAAATCAAGAACTGCTCCTAACTTTACAGATGATCCTATTATTATAAAAACAAGAAACAAAAGCTTATAAGAATACTCAGCTAATTTACTTTTGCCGAATAAAAATTCCCATGATTTTAGACCGTAATAAGACCATGATATCATGGTAGAAAATGCAAACAAGAAAATAGCTATAACCAACAAATAAGGAAACCAGGAAAATACGGAACCAAAAGCTTGTGATGTCATTTGAGCTCCTTCTACACCTTGAACATCGTGAAATCCAGTAATAATTAAAACTATGGCTGTCATTGTGCAAATTACAACTGTATCAATAAACGGTTCCAATAACGCTACAATTCCTTCAGAAACTGGTTCATTTGTTTTGGCAGCTGAATGGGCAATGGAAGCAGAGCCAACTCCTGCTTCATTCGAAAAAGCTGCTCTTCTAAATCCTTGAATCAAAACACCAATTACACCTCCAAAAGTTGCTTCTGGTGAAAAAGCCCCTTTAAATATCATAAAAAAAACATCTCCTATTTGAGTTATATTCATAATGATAATCAATAGAGCTGTTCCAACATACAGTACTGCCATAAAGGGAACAATTTTTTCTGTAACATTAGCAATAGACTTTATACCTCCAATAATAACAGCTCCGACTAATATAGCTAAAATGAAGCCAAAAATGGGTCCATTTCCAGATAATAATGGGAATTGACCTGACAATTGAGCGTAAGCTTGATTTGCTTGAAACATATTACCCCCACCCAAAGAACCTCCAACACACAATATCGCAAAAAGAACTGCCAACCCTTTTCCTAGTCTTGACATCCCATATTTTGATAAACCATCACGTAAGTAATACATTGGCCCTCCAGAAACTTCTCCATCAGAATCAATTTTACGATATTTTACTCCTAAAGTACACTCTACAAATTTTGCTGACATCCCCAACAAACCAGCTACTATCATCCAGAATGTAGCACCAGGTCCACCGATCGAAATTGCTATAGCTACTCCAGCGATATTCCCTAGACCAACTGTAGCTGAGAGAGCTGTTGTTAAAGCTTGAAAGTGAGATACTTCTCCTTTATCATTTGGATCATCATAATCTCCTTTTATTAACCCCACTGCATGAATAAAACCTCTAAAATTAATTAGTTTCATTCTGAAGGTAAAATATATAGCACCAAATATCAACCAAATGACAACTATGGGAATATCAGCTCCTAAATCAATTCCTAAAAACTTAATCGGATCCCAGAAAATTATAGGAATTAAATAATTATCAACAATAGGTTTGAAGAAACCATCAATTGTTTCACTTAGAGATTCTGCTTTGCCGGAAACACCAAATAGCATCATTGTAAAAAATAATAGTGATTTTTTTTTCATTTTAAATTATTTTCAAGTTGTTTATCGATTATTTTCAAACACTCTTCAAAAGAGTTAGGATTATATCCAAGTTCTTTGACAGCTTTATCTAAAATAAATCCTGTTTTTTTAGGTCTTTGTGCTTTTTGTTTCAATGTATCAGTTGAGATTCTATTTAACATTTTTGTAGAATAACAATAATATTTTGCTATTCTTTCAACAATTTCATAAATACTCATCAAGTCCTTTCCAGATACATTAAATATTCCAAACTTTTGATTTTTAAAAGCGAATATACATGCATCTGCTAAATCTTCAGCTAGAGTTGGAGACCTGAATTGATCATCAATTATATTTAATTTTTCGCCTTTTTCCAAGGCATCTTTCGCCCATAGAATAATATTTCCTCTTGACAAATTTTCAGCAACACCGAAGACTATAATGGTTCTAAGAATAGTCCACCTAGAACCCGATTCTAACAATATATTCTCTGATTTTAATTTAGATAATCCATAATAGGATAAAGGATTAGGGATATCATCTTCAGAGTAGGGACCATTTTTTCCATCAAAAATAAAATCAGTTGATATATGAACTAGATGAGCGTTAATTTTATTTGAAATCTCTGATAAGGTTTTGACAGCATCTACATTTAAATTATCACATTTCTCTTTTTGATCTTCACAATTATCAACATTAGTCATAGCTGCTGTGTTTATAATTACATCTGGACTCTCAGAAATGATAACATTTTCAACTTCATTTTGATTTGTTATATCTAATGAAATATACCTATATCCAGATTTCATAGTAACTCGATTAAGACCTATTGAGGTTGCGATTAGTTCTACAGAATCATCATTTACAAGCTTATGTAAGATTTTTTGACCTAACAATCCATTACTTCCAGTAATTAACACTTTCATCAAAAATATTTTTGTTTTAAAATATTCATGAACTAATATAATATAATTTAATTTATCTTAGTTAATTTATATGTAAAATATTTGATATGAACTAAAAAAAATATTATTTATTTTACTATTGTTGTTTTTTATCAAGCATTTTTCTCAACTCCTTTATTTCGTAAATAATATTTTCCTCTAAATCCATAATTGATTCTTCCATATTTAAAATCTGCTTTTCTAATTCAAGTATAATATCCTGCTTTTTTTTACTTTTTTGAATATCAAGTATAAGCCATGCAAAAGCAAAAATCTCAATAATTAATAAAATTACTGTTAGTATTATTTGTGTTTTTTCCATTATAAATCAAATACACTTTTTCTTTTGTGTTTAATATGATTTCTTATTTTAAGAATAAAAACCATAATTAAGTATATAAAAATTGTAAGGTTATTTGCAAAAGCCCCATAAATAAAAAATAAACGAATAAATGAAGTTTTAACACCCAACCTTGCACCCCACCATGAGCTTACACCAAAAAAATGTTTTTCAAAAATTAATTTAAATAATTTCATTTTGTTTTAATTATTTGTGTTACGCAATATAAACATTTTATACTAAAAATTACACGGTATTTATTGCTTGAAAAAATCTGATATATTAAAAAGTTATTGATACAGATAATATTGGATAAAATAATAACGTTATATTTGAGTTTTAAGAAAATTTATGTTTTTTATTATATCCAAATTATTATCATTCACAATTAAACCCATATTTTGGTTTTTTCTATTAATAATTTCTACACTTTACTTTAAAAAAAGTAGAAAAAAAATACTAATAATATCTGTTTCTTTATTTTGGTTTTTTTCTAATGAATTTGTAGTAGATCAAGCCTATAGTTGTTGGGAAGATTCTCCAAAATCAATTTCAGAAATAAATCAAAATTATGACTATGGAATTGTATTAGGGGGATTTTCAGGATATGATAAAAAGAGAGATAGAGTAGAATTTAATGATTGCGGAGATAGATTGTTTTACGCCGTTCAATTATTTAATACTGGTAAAATTAAAAACATTCTTATATCTGGTGGAAATGGACAACTATTTAACAATGGAAATATGGAATCAGAGTGGTCAAAAGATTTTCTAATAAAATGTGGTATACCAAAAGAAAATATTTTTATTGAAAAAAAATCTAGAAACACATGGGAAAATGCCTTTTACACATCTAAATTTTTACAATATAAAGAAAATAAAAAGCTTTTATTAATTACTTCTTCATGGCATATGAAAAGAGCCAAGTTCTGTTTTGAGAAAAATAATATTAAAACAGATTCATTTTCTACTGATTACACAAAAAGTGACATAAAAATAAATCTTGAATATTTAATAGTTCCAAACTCTAGGTCTCTAGCTAGATGGGAAATATTGATAAAAGAAATGATAGGAAATATTGTATACAGAGTTAAATTTTAGATACCTATATTTGAAAGAAGAAAATCCATTTTATCTTGTATTTTTTGAGCAATTTTTCTTGATTCATTTGCAAAATCAATGTTATCACCCGCGTATATAATCGATCTAGATGAGTTAACAATAATACCACAATCTTTATTCATTCCATGTCTGACAACATCATCCAAACTACCACCTTGTGCTCCGACACCAGGAACAAGTAAAAAATGATTTGGAATAATCTTTCTTATATCAGATAATTTTTCAAAACGAGTCGCTCCAACTACATACATAATATTTTTATCACTTCCCCATTCTTTAGAAATATTTAAAACTTTTTCAAAAAGCTCACAATTATCAGAGAGTGTTTTCCTTTGAAAATCATTACTTCCTTCATTAGATGTAAGTGCTAAAATAATTGCCCATTTATCTTTGAATTTCAAAAAAGGAATTACAGAGTCTTTCCCCATATAAGGGGCAATTGTTATAGAATCAAAATTCATATTTTGAAAAAATGCTTTTGCATACATTTGGGAAGTATTACCTATATCTCCTCTTTTAGCATCAGCGATTGTAAAAATGTCAGAGGGTATGTATTCTAAAGTCCTATTCAAAGAAATCCATCCTTCCACCCCCATGCTTTCATAAAAAGCAATGTTTGGTTTATACGCTACACATAAATCTTTAGTAGCATCAATTATTTGTTTATTAAATTCAAATATTGGATCTTCGAAAGATAGTAAATGTTTAGGAATCTTATTGATATCTGCGTCCAGACCAATACATAAGAAAGAACGTTTCAACTTTATTTGAGAAATTAACTGTTCTTTATTCATTTAATTTATTATTCTGGAGAACCAACTCCCTCCTTTAATTTTTCAGCATTTTCAGCAATTTGTAACTCATCTATAAACTCTTGTATATCTCCACTCATCGTTGCTTGTAAATTATATTTTGTTAAACCAATTCTGTGCTCAGTAATTCTTCCTTGCGGATAATTGTATGTCCTTATCTTTGCAGACCTATCTCCAGAAGAAACCATTGTTTTTCTATTCTTAGCATCTTCTTCTAATTTTTTTTGAAGCTCCATCTCATAAATTCTTGTCCGTAAAACTTTTAAAGCCTTATCATAATTTTTTAGTTGAGATTTTTGATCTTGACATTGTGCAACTATTCCAGTCGGTATGTGTGTTAATCTTACCGCTGAATAAGTTGTATTAACCGATTGACCCCCAGGGCCTGAGGAACAATAAGTATCTTTTCTAATATCTGAGGGTTTTAACTCGATATCAAATTCTTCCGCTTCGGGCAAAACAATTACTGTTGCAGCAGAGGTATGAACACGACCTTGTGTTTCTGTCTGAGGCACTCTCTGAACTCTATGTACACCAGATTCAAATTTTAATTGGCCATATACATTTTCACCTTTTACATTGAAAATAATTTCTTTATAGCCTCCGGAGGTTCCCTCTGCTATATCAACAAGTTCTGTTGTCCAACCTTTTGATGAAGCAAAAGCAGTGTACATTTTATATAAATCACCAGCAAAAATACTTGCTTCGTCACCCCCTGTTCCAGCTCGAATTTCCATGACAGCGTTTTTTGAATCTTCTGGATCCTTTGGAATCAACAAAATCTTAATTTCTTCATCCATTTCCTCTTTTCTTGTTAGAAGTTCGTCTAATTCCATTTTTGCCATCTCTCTCATTTCTTCATCATTCTCCTCATTCAAAATTTTTTTTGATGAATCTATATTTGAAATAACATTACTATATTCATGGTATGCTTTAACAATTGGAGTTAAATCTTTATACTCCTTACTTAATTGAACGTAAAGTTTCATATCGTTCATTGCCTCAGATGAAGAAATAAGTTGTTCTACCTCTGTATACCTATTATATATTGCTTTTAATTTATCTAGCATTCTAATATTCAAATGTTCCATATTCGGAACATATTGTTAGTTTTTTCTTTGTTTTAGATTCTTCAACTCTTCCAATTATTTTTGCTTCTATATTATACAAGTTTGAAATTGAAATAATATCATCTGCGATATCCTCTTGAACATATATTTCCATTCTGTGACCCATATTAAAAACTTTATACATTTCTTTCCAGTCAGTTTTTGATTCTTTTTGAATCATTTTAAACAGTGGAGGCAGAGAAAACATATTATCTTTAATAATATGAACATTTTTAATAAAATGGAGTACTTTAGTTTGGGCCCCACCACTGCAATGAATCATTCCATCAATCTTATGCCTGTACTTATTTAATATATGCTTAATTACTGGAGCATAAGTTCGAGTAGGTGATAAAACAAGTTTTCCTACATCTAAGTTTATATCATTAATTTTATCAGTTAGTTTCTTTGTTCCAGAGTATATCAAGTTTAATGGGACTGATGGATCAAAACTTTCAGGGTATTTTTTAGCTAATTCTCTATTAAAAACATCATGTCTAGCAGAAGTTAAACCATTACTTCCCATTCCTCCATTATATTCCTTTTCATATGTTGCTTTTCCTGAAGATGATAACCCTACAATTACATTGCCAGGTTTAATATTTGAATTATCTATAATATCACTTCTTTTCATTCTAGCAATTACAGTTGAATCAACTATTATTGTTCTTACTAAATCTCCAACATCAGCCGTTTCTCCACCAGTTGAAATAATTTTGATACCAAATTTTTCATATTCTTCAATGAGTTCCTCTGTTCCTCCAATAATAGCAGATAAAACATCTGCACCTATTAAATTTTTATTTCTACCAATTGTAGAAGACAACATAATATTTTCAGTAGCCCCAACGCAGAGAAGATCATCAATATTCATAACTAAAGCATCCTGAGCAATTCCTTTCCAAACTGACAAATCTCCTGTTTCTTTCCAATACATGTAAGCTAATGAGGATTTTGTTCCAGCACCATCAGCATGCATAATTAAACAGTAATCTTCATCATTACATAAATAATCGGGTACTACCTTACAAAACGCATAAGGAAAAAGTCCTTTATCTAAATTCTTTATAGCGTTATGAACATCTTCTTTATCTGCAGAAACTCCTCTTTGATTGTATCTATTTTGTTTCATAAAACATAATAAAAAAGTATCCTTATTGGGTACTTAAAGGTACTTAAGAAATTTTCTAATCTTTACTATTTGTAATAAAAAAAGTAGTGTTAGCCTTATTTCCTCCTTCCAATACTCTTGTTCCTGAAAATGGTGTTGCTTGAGTTGAACCGTCGAAATTACCCGCTACAATTCTATACCTTCCAGGAACTAATAAAATAGATTCAGTCTGATTAGGTGATATAGTTTTATTTCCATTAATAATTCCATTATAGTAAACAGTTAATGGAAACTCGGTTGCATTTTCAACATTCCAGGTAAAATCTGCAATATTGTTTTGTGACTTAATTTGATTTATTTCAGGTAAATTTGAGATACTATTTCTAAATAATTTTTCAAATTCTGGATCATAACTTTGACTAATAACATTAAATGTGGTTCTTCTGTTTAACTGATGAGCAACTTCCCTTTGTTCAGCTTTCTTTAAGTTATTTATAAAATCTTCAGTAAGTATTTGACCCAATTTAAAAATTTTCTTTTTAAACAATCCTTTACCTCTGTAATTTTCTACATCTTCTTTTGTTATAATATATGGAGCTGATTCACCCTTTCCGTTTGGAATCATTCTATCGCTAGATATACCTCTTTCAATTAAATAATTAATACATTCATTAGCTCTCTTCTGTGAAAGCTCCAAATTAGCTTTGTCATCTCCTCTAAAGTCAGTGTGAGAATTTAATTCAATTACTACCTCGGGATTATCAATCATAATTTGATAAACTCTATCAAGATCTAGTTTTGAAGTATCTCTTAAATCCCATTTTGCAAAATCATAATAAATTCTTGGCAGTCGAATGTCTTTGAAGATTGGATTTAAACTGATATCAACAATTAAATCAGTATTATCTTCAATTCCGACTGTAGTTTCACTAATTTTCTGATCTAAATATCCATCTCTGGTGACTATTATTTCATAAGTTGTTAAAGGATTTAAATCGAAATTGTATGAACCCGTGTTGTCTGTAGTTAATTCAAATGCGGTTCCATCATCCCCAACTAATTTAACATTAGCCCCAACAACAATAGATTTTGATTTTGAATCTGTAACTACACCTTGAATAGTTAAGACTAGTGGTCTCATGAAAAATGAAAAAATATTGTCAACTCCAGTAGACTTTCCTTTTCCATCCCCTTCAACTGCAGCGTCATTCCACCTTCTTCTGTTTGATGAGAAAAAACCTGTTTCTGTGTCCTTTTGTGTAATATAACCAAAATCATCTGCAGAAGAATTAATTGGATATTTTAAATTGATAACGCTACCATACTTACCGAAATCATTAAGTTCAGTTTTGTAAATATCTAGAGCTCCCATTCCAATGTGTCCATCTGAGGAGAAATATAAAGTGCCATCATTATGTAAATATGGAAACACTTCATTTCCATCTGTATTGACTTCTGGTCCTAAATTTGCTGGTTCAGACCATTGACCTCTCGCTACTCTTTGAACGATCCAAAGATCATTTCCTCCTTGTCCGCCGGGCATATCAGCTGAAAAAATCACAAATTGTTCATCAGGGGATATTGTTGGATGGCCAATCACAGTATTTGAGTCAATTTTAACTTCAAGTTTATTAAGTGGGCCCCAATTTTTGCCTTGAAGTTGTGAAATAGAAATACCACATCCTTGAGGGGTTTTGCTATCTGATTGACAGGAAGTAAAAAACATTGTGGTTCCGTCCTGATTTAAACAAAGTGGACCTTCACTACTTTCGGAATTTATTGGTTGTTCAAGAGCCACTGGTTTTGTCCAATTACCTTTCTTATTCAGTTCTGTAAAGTAAATATCTGAAAATCTTTCGCCCGTCGTACCGTCTTCTTTATTACCTAAAGACCCCTCTCTAGAGGATACAAAATAAATCTTTGTATATTCTCTATTACCCCATGTAGGAGAATAATCACTAGAGGATGAATTAAATTTAATTTGTGTCTTATTAAATAAATCCTCTTTTTTAGAAACATCATACCTGGTTGGGTTTTTTATCCAGTTAATTGAATACTCACAAGAAAGAATCTTTCTCTGAACTTTGTTATCGTTTGGAACTTTTTTCGAGTATTTCTTAAATTGTACTAGTGCTTTTTCATAACCAGAAACATCATTAGCGAGTCTCATTAACATATCGGCGTAATAATAAATGGCTATAGGATTTGAGTTATTATACTTCGCCTTTATTGATTTTTTATAGAAATTAGACGCCTGTTTATACTTGCCTGTTTGTCTGTAACATTCAGCTTGTTTAAACAACACTTCAGCTTTGATAGCTTTATTTTTAGTCTTTTTATATCCTTTTTTATAAAGTTCATTAGCATCCCAATACAATTCACTCTGAAAGAGTTTATCTGCTTTTTGTATTAATCTGTTTTTTTTCTGTGCCTCTAGGTCAGCAGAAGATAACAGAGTAAGAAATACACTAAATAATAGAAATTTAAAATTACTTTTCATTATATTTTAATTTAATAATTGGTGCTAAAGTAATGAATAATTTATAATGTTTTGGTATTTAGAATATTAGAATTATAAAAAATAAAAGTTAATACAATTATATTTTAGCTGATTTGACTGTTTTTACAATTCTTCCAGCGATTTTGTATGGATCTCCATTTGAAGCAGGTCTTCTGTCTTCTAACCAACCTTTCCACCCCTTTTCCACAGTGATAATTGGTATCCTAATTGACGCTCCTCTATCAGATATACCATAACTAAAATCATTAATTGAAGCGGTTTCATGTAAACCTGTCAATCTTTGATCATTATATTCACCATATACAGAAATATGTTCTTTTGCTACAGGGCGAAATGCTTCACAAATTTTTTCATATACATCCTGAGAACCACATTCACGTAAAATAGAATTAGAGAAATTAGCATGCATACCGGAACCATTCCAATCCCCTTTGATTGGTTTTGGATGATATTCTATATAATAGCCATACTCCTCAGTAAGCCTGTCTAATAAATATCTTGCCACCCAAAGTTCGTCACCTGCTTTTTTGGCTCCTTTAGCAAAAAGTTGAAATTCCCATTGTCCACAGGCAACCTCTTGATTTATCCCTTCAAAATTAATTCCTGCTTGAATACACAAATCAGCATGTTCTTCAACAAATGATCTTCCGTGAGTATTTTTCCCTCCGACTGAGCAGTAGTACATTCCTTGTGGTCCTGGATATCCACCCATTGGAAAACCAAGTGGTAATTGAGTTTCTACATCCATGATAAAATACTCCTGTTCAAAACCAAACCAAAAATCATTATCATCATCATCAATTTGAGCTCTACCATTTGACTCATGAGGAGTTCCATCGGCGTTTAGAACTTCAGTCATTACTAAAAATCCATTAATCCTCTGAGGGTCAGGAAAAATTGCAACGGGTTTTAATAAGCAGTCTGAGGAACCACCTTCAGCTTGTTGGGTTGAAGATCCATCGAAAGACCAAACAGGACACTCTTCTAATGTACCATTAAAATTATCAATAACTTTTGTTTTACTTCTCATGTTTTGAGTTGGGGAATAACCATCCAACCAAATGTACTCTAACTTTGATTTCATTTAAAAAAAATAATATTTTTAGGGTTAATAAATTTGTGTCTTAATATCTAATTAAAACTACACAAATATATACGAAATCATCAAAAATCTAGTTGAAGTCTAAAGTACATAAGAAATAATTTATCAACAATTTGTTAAATTTAATTTTTAACGTCAAATAAAATATAAAAACTTTCGTTATGGAATTTTTATAAAAAAAAACCTTTGATGATATTTGTTAAGAGTAACAATAAAATTTTGAGTAGATACAGTAGTGTTTAGTTGTCAGTTTCAACATCTTTATTGACCTCATTTGAACTATCATTTATCTCTTTTCTTATTTCGTTTGAACTATCTTTTATTTCTCTTTTAATTTCATTAGAGGCATTTTTAACTTCTCTCATCATTTTCCCCAAGCCTCTAGCTATCTCAGGAATTTTTTCCGCACCAAAAAACATAACAACAAAAAGAATAACAAATATTAGTTCTGAACCACCTATGAATAAAAACATATTGCAAAAATAAAAAAGCCCTCTCAAAGAAAGGGCCTTTTATCAAATTTCTAACACATTTTTTATTTTTTTATTTTTCTAGATATTGTATCTACCATAATTGGAGAAGCAACAAATAATGAAGAATAAGTTCCTACAACAACTCCTATCATAAGTGCAAACATGAACCCTTTGATAGCCTCACCACCAAATAAGAAAATTATTAATAAAACAACAAAGGTTGTTAGTGAAGTATTGATAGTCCTACTTAATGTTGAGTTTAATGATGTGTTAATATACTCATGAATTCCTTTCTTTTTATAATTCTCCATATATTCTCTAACTCTATCAAATACAACTACTGTATCATTTAGAGAATATCCAATAATTGTTAGAATAGCTGCGATAAAAGCTTGATCAATTTCTAAAGAAAAAGGCATCACACCATATAATACAGAGAAAATCGAAAGAACTAATAAAACATCGTGAAAAACAGCTACAACCGCACCTAAACTGAATTGCCATTTCTTAAATCTAATTAAGATATATAAAAAGATAACGATTAAAGAGAAGATTATCGACCATAAAGCTGCGTCCCTGATGTCATCAGCAATTGTAGGACCAACTTTTTCTTGACTTTCTACAGAAAATGAATAGTCCATATTTTCTAGTCCTTCAAATAATTTTGATTTAACATCATTATCTGCTTCTAGATTGTTTTCATCAATTCTATACTTTGTTGTAATTTTAAGTTGCTCCCCTGTTTGTCCTTTTAAGTTAAATGAACTTACAGAAGGGGCTTGACCGTTAAACACTTTTGATAAACCATCTACAACTTTATCTTTATCAACGTCCTCATCAAAGCTTACTATGTATGTTCTTCCTCCAACAAAGTCGATTCCGTAATTCAATCCTCTAGTTACTAACGAATATCCTCCAAATAAAATTAATCCAGCTGAAAGAAAATAAAAAACTTTTCTCTTTCCAATAAAATCTATATTAAGATTTTTAAAAGCTCCGTGTGTTAACTTTATGGAAAAAGACATAGATTTATTATTTTTCATTCGAGCTGAAATTATCAATCTTGTGATAAAAATAGCACTAAATAAAGAAGTTATGATACCAATAATTAGGGTTGTTGCGAAACCTTTAATTGGTCCTGTTCCAAAAGAAAAAAGGATAATTCCGGTCAACAAAGTAGTGACGTTTGCGTCTATAATTGAAGAATAAGCAGATTTATATCCATCTTCAATTGCC
>Ga0160423_10002314_pt1 | contig 15940 bp, 18 predicted proteins | sample CRUFie14St8metaG_FD_108191 | JGI IMG/M metagenome (GOLD analysis project Ga0160423, IMG submission 108191) | Marine microbial communities from the Costa Rica Dome - CRUD Field 142mm St8 metaG | ecosystem: Environmental > Aquatic > Marine > Oceanic > Photic zone | place: Costa Rica: the Eastern... | reverse complement strand
CCTAAAAATTCTTTGTTGTCTGTGATCAGCTGTTTTATCTTTTCTGATTCTGTTGTAAGAGTATCTGTGAGCTTTTGATTAAGTGCATTTGTATCCTCAAGTGTGTCGTTGTTATCTTCTTCAGCAGCATTTAAGGCTAATGTCACACCAGTCACAGCTATACCTGCACCTGCAACAGCTCTAAGGGCACCTTTTAAACCACTCGTCAAACCTATAAAACCTGCTGCTTGGATTGCTGCAGTTTTTATAGCTCCTGCTAATTTTACAAACATTGAAACAGCAGCTGAAAAATTTGCTACAAGTGCTGCACCTGCTGCAGCTGACAACGCTATAGTAAATTCTTTTAAATTATTGACGACTAACATGAGCGGAGCTGCAAGACCTTGTACGGCCAAACCTAATGCCGCACCAATAGCTTCAGCTAATGCGTGTGACTCATTAAAAGCATTTGTTAATTCTTTAGCAACATCTGTTAGAGAATCTCTTAGTCCGCCTTCACCAATGGCCACCATAAACTCTGCAGCTGCGTCCTTTGTATTTGAGATTGCACCTGACAGCGTGTTTAATCTTTCAGCAAGTGCAGTAGGGAATTCTTCACGGCCTAGAGATTGCAAATATTCAATGATCGCATCGTTAGATCTCTCAATGGTTTTTGTATTGTTGTTGAAGGTTGCTACGATCTTGTCGCCTTCAAGTTTGGCTTTGATACCAAACTGCTTCAACATTTCCATCTCACCTGTTGTCGCATTGAAGGCAGCTTGTGCTAATTGATCAATGCTCTTGCCCATACCTGCAGCAAGATTACCGAAGTCTGTAAGCACATCTGTTGTTGGAATTATGCCTGTCTGACGCAGTCTTATGAACGCAGATGCAACTTCTTGAATCTGGAATGTTGTGCCCTTTGTGAAGTCTCTTACAACTTTCATGGACAGAGCAGCACCATCTGCACCACCAGTAACAGCTCTTAGAGTAGCTTCAAGATCCTCAAACTGTCTGACTGTTTGGACTGTTTGTGCAGCAAGTATCCCAAGACCAAGACCTGCAACAGCAGTCCCGATCATTTTAAATGCACTACTCGTTTCTTTTGCTTTCTTTTTGGTTTTGTTTAGAGACTTGTCGGCCTTGCTCATCTCCGCACGGAGTTTCCGTGTTTCGGCTAGGATCTCTATTACTACTTGATCGGTGGTTTTAGCCATCGCCTGTCCACCCTATCTTGGCATCAGGATAATACAGATCTATCATCTCGTTCATTCTATCTCTTGTCATAGGTGGCTCCTTCTCTGCTCCACCATGAAACTCTTTGAACCCTGTGATAATAGAGAACACCTCTGGGAAAGATAAGTCCCAGAACACATCAGGAGAATGGCCCACCATGCCGCATACGATCTGAAAGTAGCGTCTGATCGGCAGGGACTCATCTGTTATTCTCCCTGTTCTTGCTTTCCCTCTGCCGCTTCCTCTGAATTGTCAGTTAGAGACTCTGTAAGTATCTGCCCTACAACTGCTGTTGATTGCACAATACCTGCGTCTTGCACCAAATGTATTACATCTTCTCTCTGAAGATCATTTCCACCACCTCTTAGTGCAGGTGTTAAAACATCAATGATGTGTGTCATCATTATGTCGCCATTACCCATCTTTGTGGCCAGTTTTAAGATACCCATACCACAAGCAGATTCAATCTGCATGATGCTGTTTACTGTTAATCTAGCTTTGTATTCTTTACCCGCTAGTGTTACTAGGATTTCACCCCTTAGCTTGTTTGCTGTCATCTGACTTCTCCTTTTTTGCTTGAGATTCCATTTGGAATTCAATAGTTTTCATTGCTCCGTCCGCATATGGTGTCACGGCAAGGACTTTTAGATCCTTACCATTAACATTATATGACTCAGCTTCTGGGAATTCCGCATTGACCTGTATTATGTTGTCGTCCATATACTGATCATATGTGGCTTTTCCAATTTTTATTTTAACTGGTTTCCACGCCATAATTTACCTCAATCTATTAGACTGCTGCGTATGTAATATACCCTGCAGATTCAAATGATAGAGAGTATGTAACTTCACCATTGTGCTCTCCTGCATATTCCAGACTTGTAATCTGAAAAGCTCCAGTCAAGTTCCCAAAGTCAGGGATCAAGAATCTGAAGTTTTTAAATGTTGCAGTCTGAGCTGAAGATCCGTCAGATGTATTCTGTTGTGCGAAAAATGCCGCTCTAACAGCGTTTTCTGTTGCGTCATCAGTGAACACACCAGAAGCTGAAATAGAAACAGAATTCATACCTGCACCTGCAAGTAGAGTCCTATGACCCTTACTTGTTTTGGTGGTTATATCTACACTCTCGTCATTCAAAGTAATTGATGTTGATCTCAAACCTGCCACAGGATTGTAATTAGATCCTGAGTCATGGATTGATAAAATCATATCTAACCCTTTTTGTGCTGCCATATTATTCTCCTAATTTAGCTAGTTCCTAAAATAATTGCTCGGAATCGCATGACTCCATGCCTAGTGACACCATCTGGGTCTCGCAAAATATCACTAAACTCAAATCTTGTGTTGACAAGGTTAAAGCCAGTGACACTTAGATTACTATTGTGGAGTAAATCATGTACTTTGTCCATAATCTGCTTCACTTCTTTGGATCCTTTGTATTGCGACCAAATATCTATATTGACTGTGAATTCTCCGCCATGTGCTGTCTTGGTTGAATAATCTATAGCGGTTTCTTCTCCGATTGTTATAAATGGATATGATTGTCCTTGTGTCACTTCATCTAGAACAGCACAGCTAAGTGTGTCTGTGATAGCTGCTACATTTAGTGCAGTGTACACTGTAGCTTGTAAATTAAATTGACCGATCCCCATTATCTTTCTTCCATACCTGCAACACCTGCTTTTCTAAAGATCTTCATAATCTTGGCCCTGTTTCTTTCTAGTGCAGGTCCCATAAATGGTCTTGGACCACCCAGAGCCAACATAGCTTTTGTACCAAACTCAAGGGCCTGTGAATGTTGTGCACTTGAAAATACTTTACCTAATGCACCTTCAGTTCCTACTTTCTTAACTGTAAAACCTATACCTCTTTTTAATTCACCAGTATCTGTTGCAGGTGGTTCGTTAGGTGCAGAAGCTGTGTGCGTTCTTCTTGGCCTGTATTTTTCATAAGTTATTCCAGTACCCTTGTAGCTTATGCTTTGCACAATGTCTGCTCTCAGAAGCCTACAGGCTTCACTCGTTGCAGCGTGAGCCTTTACACCCATACTACTTGGTATTTGTTTTAGAGATTTTGAGAGTGATTCTATGTTCTTATGTCTCTTCATTATGCAGCTACTCCTTCAGAGCAAGTCAGCTCAAGCCATCTATCTCTCTCATCAATATTGATAATGTTTTTGATCTGGAAGATCCTTGACTCATAGACAATCCTATATTCTGGACTGATGTCAGATCTGTAGCGGCAGTAGATCTTGTGTGTGACCTTATCTTTGACTTTGCCTTGTCTATATGACTCATCACCGCCTGTTGGCCTAATATCTGCATAGATCTGTGCGATTGTTGTAAATGCTTCTGTGACACCGCCACCAGTATCTCTGGTGACTGTAGCGGACTGTAGATCTACTCTATTTCTAAGTCTGCCGATTGATAGACTTGGCTTCTTCCCTGCCATTATCCGACTCCCAGAAGTGCACTTGAGCCTAATCCTCTGTGTATCACATAAGGTGATAATAATCTTTTACACATAGAAGGCATCATCATAGCTTCAGCTGCATTACCCATATCTCCTCTGTGCTCATACATATGTGCAATGATCTGTAAGATCGCAAGTCTGATAGGTTCTGGGACCTGATATGGAGATGTATATCCTGCGACATACTGGATCTCTATAGCATTTGCTACTCTAAGGGCCGTAGGGAAGGTCTCACCTGACCTTAAAACGATCCTAGAAGGCTCTCTAGCGTTATCTACATAGTATTTTGATGCTGCCATAGTCGTAGCTGTGTCATCATCTTGATATGTTTTGATATGTGTGACTGAAATGACTGGTGATTTGACTAGATCTATATAGTTTTTGTAATAGTTAAGATATGGGCCTTGTCGCACACCTTCAAACAAAGGATCTTCGTGCTCATCAAAGCTGTCTAAAAACTGTTGATATGTTGTTTGCATCAAAGTCCGATTCAGATGCTCTTCTACTAAGCGTCTCGCTGACTCTATCAGCGGCCTTAGGTTTCTTTCGTCAGTGTTATCTTCTACTCTTAGATATTCTTTGACCTCTTGTAGTGTTAGCGGCTCTTGAGTAGGCTCTGTGTGTATCTTTAGACCTGCCATTATATTATCGCTCCTATTATTTGTGAGCCGATAATCACTATGTATAGTCCTATGATCATGCCTTCCAAGCGATTGAATCTTTGAGATCCGCTGTCAAGTCTGGCCTGTATCTGCTCATATCGCAGTGCACAGATCTCTTCATGCTGATCAATCCTTGTCTTTGCTTTCTCCATCATCAGGCTCCAATAAATACTCTGCACTGAGACCTTCACGGATCTTTTGCAAGAGATCCATTTCGGCAACTTGTAGAATCTTATAATCAGCTTCTAGATCTGCCTTCCTCTGCATGAGTATATTTAATAATTCGTATGCTTGTTGACCATCTTCTGACAGTAAATCAACATCATACTCTTTAAAAGTGCCGTCTGACTGTTCTTCTCTAAATACTTTAGACATTTAAAGTTCCTAAACGACAAGAATAACACAACAAATGTTGTTCTGCTAAGATGCCGTACTTAAATAGTATCACCAACATACCTGCTAGACCATATGGTTAAGCTGTATTTGACACCGCTTTTCAAGGGCAAACACTCATGGCCATGTGTAACCTGTGATGGGAAGAGAATCATTTTGCCTATCGGTATATCTAGATTTGAGATCCCTTGTCTGGGATATATCAATTCAGCTCCTTCATAATCGTCATTGAGTTTGACAGATCCAGTCACCAGAGACGCATCGTGATGCAAGTTCAGTGATACTTGTGTATCCATCGCATACCGCATGACAAACCCATCTCTCAGGCCATACATCTGCAGCGGTTTCCAGTATTGCTCTACTGTAGGCACTATGTATTTATTCCATGACTCTTGTAGTTCTTCCCATAGACCAAGCTCTTTCATGCGGATCTCTTGTGCAGGAAACTTGTCATATTCCAAAGATCCCCACCCACCATGCTTATCAGCAATAGCAATGAGCCTGTCACACTGTTCCTGTGTCATGAAATCAACAAGCAGCATATCTCTATGCAAGATCTCTACTTTGTGATGCGGTATAAACAGATCTGGTGTCTGTGGATAAAACTGTTGATATAGATCTAAATACTTTTGCAGTGCATCTTGTCCACCATTGCCATGATAAATACAAGGGCAGCACTTCGTTTCTGCATTATGCAGCTGCGATCCTAGTTTTGTTGTGCCTTCAAAATGTGTCTGGAATATGTAGCACTCATAATCTATGCCAATATCATAGATCCCTTCAAAGAAAAGATTGTGCATATACAGCTGATCATCTTCATGATCTTCTATGTCAGCATGATTCATAATGTCAAAGAGATCTCCTGCATACCCGATATAGGTGCCACTATTGAGATACTTGAAGCGTGTTGGTGCTTCTGGGAATTGATTAGCGACACCTTCATCAGGCCAACATATACTCTCACCACTGAAAATTACTCTCTTCTTCATCTGTAAAAATCTTTCTACGATTGTGTCCAGATTGTCTGCGTAAAAGACATCATATCCGTCTGTGAATAAAACAATGTCCTCTGGGTGTTTTGTTTCCAAGAATTGACGCATCAGATTTATCTTCATGCCGCCACCCATACCTGTCATGTCAGTGCCTTTCCATTCTATGCCTTTTCCGATATTGATAAGATCTATGCCGTGATGTCGTGCACTTGTGTTAATGTTTGACATTCTTTTTGGATCTGTTCCGCAAGTAACGGCCCATGTTTTAGATCCTGTAAAGACACGGCCATTTTCTATGTCACTGTAAGATCTTGGCAGCTGATCACAAGCATCTTCCTTGAGAGCTGCAATACTCATGATGCCTTTTTTTATTATCTCTGGCAGATACTCATCAACAGGTATAGCATCATGTGGATCTGCATATTTGAGCAGCAGCTTCGCAGCATGAGGGTGTAAAACATAAGCTGTCATGTTGTAAGGATAGTAAGGGATCTCAAGTAGCTCTGAGACGCTCTCAGTCAGCTCAGGTTCGTTTTCATTGCGTTGGAGATATATGAAGTCCCATTCGTGTAAAAAGCTCTTAAACAGCTCCTCATTCCAGTTATATTTTACGACTGCATCATCTTCTAAAACTATGACAGGCTCGTTTAGATCTACACATCTTTGCCATGCTTTCATGTGCGATTGCATACACGCTACTTCATTGTGCTGCAGCTTTCTGTGTTGAAATGGATCTATCCAGTATGGCCTAGCTTTTATGTCTCGGAATAATTCTTGATCTCCGTCAACAGCTTCAATATATTCAAAGTTTGACAGACCATTCTTCTGAAATTCTACTTTTCTATCTGGTCGTCTTAATAAGGAGATGACTAACTTTTTCATCTTATTGCATATAGATCGCTATGTTCTGTGTACACAAGATACCCTTTTTCTTTTAGAAACGCAGCTGCATACAGATCATCTATATGTGAGTGCTCCATTTTTATGAAATCTGGCTTGATGTCCCAAGAGTAAGACTCAAGTATATTCATCTCATGACCTTCTACATCAATCTTGAGATAGTTTATATGTTCCCATTTATGCTCTGCTATAAGCGTATCTAATGTTATGCACTCTACATCATAAGTATCGTTTATGAATTGTTGATTGTTTTCAAGATCAAAGAGTCTTTCGCCTTTATGATTCTCTGCGACTACGCTTGAGATACCTCTACGCCACGCTCCAAGAGATCTAGATCCATGAGCCATGTCTTTTGCTTCTGCAAAGCTGATCATGCCGTTGTAGTCACTGACGGCCATATTCACTAGATAGAGATTGTCTCTGTATGGACTATTGGCCACTAGCTTTTCTAAATTGTGGTAATACTTTTTGGCAGGTTCACACATGATACCTAACCACTCACCGCTGTTGATTAGATCTAGATTTGTGTCAAAGTCACAAGATCCGATCTCAATAAATGTTTTTAACATACCTATTTCCATTTCGGGCCTTCCACCCAAGCAACAAGACTTTTTCTTATGCCTTTTGTAACTGGTTTTACTGCGTGTCTTATTGGAGACGGAAAGACAAGGATTGTGCCTTTCTTTCGTAGTGCTTTTGGATCTGGTGATTGATATTCTTGATCAAACACAAAATCACCACCCTCATAATCATCACTGTCACTAAGCTGTATAGTCACGCTTAATTTTCTGTCGTGCATTGTAGGATTTGCCCAGAAGGTATCAAAATGCTCTGCATAATGGCCATTGTTGGATCCTTCATAGATTGTGTATTGAATATCCCAGAGACCAGTAAGATCTACACCAAAGACCTCTCTATTGGCCCGTTTAGCATAGTCCCATAACAGATCTGCTATAAAATAAGAATTTTTGTCGTTTGGATTGATCCAACGGACTTTGGATCTTCGTGTTTCATGTTTTGCTTCTTGACCTTCGTCTCTGAAACCAGTTTTAGATTCTACTAGATCGTAGTATTCGCACTCTTTAATTATTTTGTTGATGAGCTCGTCTTGTAGCTCTCCTTCCCACATTTGCCATATAGCTTTCATAGTTCACCTCTGTGATTAACCATTCAGAATAACACTATCTATGGAAACTGCAAAGTAGAATTCATACCTGTGCCTGATACAAAGATCATTGCGTTATCTGTTCCTGAACCTTGTACATATCTAAATACTCTTATACTTCCTGAGCTTGTGACGCTTGAGCTAGATGTAAAAGTTTGTGAAATGTTCCAACCACCTGCAACTGATGTATTGTCCTGATTCCATGTCCCATCTGGGCCTGATGATGTTACCCTTAAAAGATTACCTGTTCCTCTTATTTTTATGTCCAGACCTGAAGGCACAGAAGCTGCACCGCTGCCATCAAACACAACAAGGATTGTTCCACCTAGAGTTATAATTTCTCTGCCAAAACCTATTATTGAGGTGTTTGCAGGTAAAGAAGAAGATCCATAATTACCACCTACAGGAATACTGCCTGTTGTGTATGTTGTGCCTTCACTTATTGCACTGCCAATCTGACTTGATAAATTACCGCCACTCGCTGCTGACAATGCAGCTGAAGTAAACCAACCTACATAAGTGTTTGTCTGTGATAGTTTTGTTCCGCTTGTTTGATATTGAGCAGTCCCACACTCAATATTCATGGCAATACCTCTGTAATCACTCATAGATATTTGATCGCCATTTTCAGGACGATCAGAATGTGTGTAAGAAATTGGGAAACCACTTGATGCGACTAGACCCGTGTTTGAAAAAGTAACATCAGTACCAGTTTTCCAAGAGGGTACACGAAGCATATGTTTATTGTCTGTAATAGAGACTGCACTATTTGATGAAGTAGTGTTGTCAAGTGTGTCTATGAGTCCTTCAAAACTCGGTCCTGATTGTCTTAAATGTGCCATTAATAATCCTTTATGTTTATCTTATATTCTATGTACTCAACATCAACCTTGATGCCATCTGATCTTGTATATTCGTGTACGATGTTTCCCATTCGTATTGAATCTACATCTACATACTGTTTGATGTGGTCATAACTGTTTTTTCTTGATAATACAAAACCTATTGGAGATGCTTTGGAAGCTATTAGCACAAGAGTCTGTATGCCTTTTCCTCTATACATATCGTACATAGCTTTACCTGCTGCATCAGAATAGATCCAAGATCTGCTTCCAGATGCGTCCTCTCTGGTCAATGAATTACACTCATAGCTCTCACTGTTTTCATGATCAAGGTAACAACACTTCATCTCAACCAAACGACCATCAATAGATCTGGCCATGATGCAATGCTCATATCCTGAGTATGGTTCTTCTCTAACAGTGCTCGGATCTGCGTAAGATCTAAACTTGTTATAGAAATACATAAAATGATTCTGATCTTCTACATCATCAATGCTATCTACATCTAGATCTCCACTAAGTGCAAAGATAGCTTCGTAGTCAACAGTGCCATTAAGCATATATTTTTTTGAGCTTTGATATAGATCCTGAAAATCGCCAGATGCTACATAAGCATCAAAGGTGGCTAGATCTATCATTTGACAAGTATGACTCATCACTCGTCCTCTAGTTTTCTGATCCTCTCTTCTAAATCTGCATATCCATCTAGATCTTCAAGGCCTTTTGGTGCGTGTGAATCTACTGCTAACTCTTTGATTGCTTCTATCAATAGAGGTATAAGTTTGTCATACCAGACAGTGAGGTATTTATCGTCTATAGGAGCTTCTGTAACGACCTCTGGCAGCACTTTTTGTACTTCCTGAGCACTTACACCCACCTGTAATCTATCATTCTCATAGCCAAGCTCCTTAGCTGTCTGATTTTCTGTGAAATAGTAACCATTCAGCTGCATAACTTTTTCTATGGCGTTTTTGATTGTGCCATCAAAGTCTTTCAGTCTTTCGTCTGAGTAGAAAGCTGTAATGTTATTTGTAGCTCGGATCTCACCATTTGACCCACCTGCTGATGTACCAACACCTAATTTATTGATCTGTAAGTTTGTGCTAGTACCAATAGATGTTCCCGCAGGTCCTGTTGGGCCTGTCGGGCCTGTGGGCCCTGCAGGGCCTTGAGGGCCTGTAGGCCCAGTGCCGCCTGTCCCGCCTGTTCCACCAGTTTGCCCTTTTTGACCTTTTTGACCTGTAGGTCCTGTACCACCATTTGAACCCGCTTGTCCTTTTTGACCTTTTGCTCCTGTAGGTCCTGTTGGCCCAGTTCCACCCGTGCCACCCGTGCCGCCTGTTTGTCCTTTCTGGCCCTTTTGTCCAGTCGGTCCAGTACCGCCATTAGTACCTGCTTGTCCTTTTTGTCCTTTTTGTCCAGTCGGTCCAGTTCCGCCAGTGCCACCTGCTTGGCCTTTCTGACCTTTTTGTCCTTTTGCACCAGTGCCACCAGTACCACCTGTCGGTCCTGTGCCACCAGTAGGTCCTGTATTACCGACCTCGCCTTTTTGACCTTTCGCTCCTGTAGGGCCCGTAGGACCTGTGCCACCATTGGATCCTGCCTGACCTTTTTGTCCTTTAGCTCCCGTTGGGCCTGTACCGCCAGTCGGTCCCGTAGGGCCTGTAGGGCCCGTGCTTCCAGTAGGTCCTGTGTTTCCAGTGACACCTTTTTGTCCCTTACTTCCGTTAGATCCGTTAGATCCTGCGGGTCCCGTTGGACCTGTGCTGCCTGTGGCACCAGTCTGGCCTTTCTGTCCCTGAGGTCCTGTAGGGCCCGTAGGTCCCGTGCTTCCTGTCGGCCCTGTGGATCCTGTGTTTCCTGTGACTCCTTTTTGACCCTTAGATCCATTACTTCCTGCGGATCCTGTCGGTCCAGTGGCACCAGTCTGGCCTTTTTGCCCTTTAGATCCGTTACTTCCATTTGATCCTGACGGGCCTGTTGGGCCTGTTGGACCCGTACTTCCTGTATTTCCTGTCTGTCCTTTCTGGCCTTTTGATCCTGTAGGGCCCGTACCACCAGTCGGTCCAGTAGATCCAGTAGATCCAGTCTGGCCTTTCTGGCCCTTAGAACCCGTAGGTCCAGTACCGCCAGTAGGTCCTGTTGATCCAGTATTTCCTGTCTGGCCCTTCTGACCTTTATCTCCGTCAGATCCATTGCTTCCGTTACTTCCCGCAGGACCAGTAGGACCAGTATTTCCTGTGACTCCTTTTTGACCTTTGGCACCCGTACTTCCTGTAGATCCAGTATTTCCGACTTCTCCCTTTTGTCCCTTCGCTCCTGTAGGCCCAGTACCGCCTGTAGGGCCTGTCGGTCCAGTGCTTCCTGTAGATCCAGTGACTCCTTTTTGTCCTTTATCGCCTTGAGATCCTTGAGGGCCTGTAGATCCAGTAGGACCTGTAGCTCCGTCATCTCCGTCAGATCCCGCAGGGCCTGTTGGTCCTGTAGGGCCCGTATTACCCGTCACGCCTTTTTGGCCTTTTGCACCAGTAGGCCCAGTAGGCCCTGTATTTCCTGTGACTCCCTTTTGGCCCTTGTCACCTTGAGCACCTGTAGATCCAGTCGGTCCTGTAGATCCTGTGTTTCCTGTAGTTCCTTTCTGCCCTTTTGATCCATCAGATCCGTTTGATCCTGCAGGGCCTGTAGGTCCAGTATTTCCTGTGGTTCCCTTCTGGCCTTTATCTCCTTGCGATCCTGTCGGACCTGTAGGCCCTGTAGATCCAGTGTTTCCAGTTTGTCCCTTCTGACCCTTATCACCATCGTTTCCGTCAGATCCTGCAGATCCTGTTGGACCTGTAGCTCCTGTTGGCCCTTGTATAGATCCGCCACTAACAAAGCTAGATCCGTCAAAGATATGTAAGCTGTCGTCTTGTTGGACTATATAGGCATCACCTTTTGTATTGCCAGAAGAAGGTAAATCACCTGTGGTGGCGACTGTCCCTTCCATAGTAATACCTGTACCAGTGCTTCCTGTAGGTCCTGTAGGTCCAGAAGGCCCTGTATTACCTGTCTGGCCCTTTTGTCCTTTCTGTCCCTTATCACCCGCAGATCCCGTTGGGCCAGTATTTCCTGTAGATCCTGTTGTTCCTTTTTGGCCCTTATCTCCTGTAGATCCTTGCGGTCCAGTAGGGCCCGTGCTTCCAGTATTACCTGTGGTGCCCTTCTGGCCCTTAGATCCATCAGATCCATCAGATCCTGCAGATCCTTGTGGACCAGTAGGACCTGTGCCACCTGTCTGGCCTTTTTGCCCTTTGTCTCCACCTGCACCAGTATTTCCTACTTCACCCTTCTGTCCCTTATCTCCTGTGCTTCCAGTAGGTCCTGTACCACCAGTAGGTCCCGTAGATCCTGTTGTACCCTTCTGTCCCTTAGATCCATCGGATCCATCACCACCTGAAGGTCCTGTGTTACCTGTTTGTCCCTTTTGTCCTTTATCACCTGCAGATCCAGTAGGTCCTGTATTACCTTGTACACCTTGTGATCCGCCTTCACCTTTCTGGCCTTTTTCTCCCTTAGATCCAGTAGATCCTGTGTCGCCAGTTTGACCTTTCTGTCCTTTATCGCCATCAGATCCGTTAGATCCGTTGTTTCCAGATGGGCCTGTCGCACCAGTTTGTCCTTTCTGACCTTTGTCTCCACTGCCGCCTGTAGGACCTGTGCTTCCTTGTGGACCTGTAGAACCAACCTCTCCCTTTTGTCCTTTTGAACCACCTGCACCTGTGCTGCCATCTTCTCCCTTCTGACCCTTACTTCCACCAGATCCTGTACTTCCAACCTCACCTTTTTGACCTTTGGCACCATCGTCTCCATCATTACCTGCAGGGCCTGTGTTACCTGTAGGTCCAGTGTTACCTGTAACTCCGACTTCGCCTTTTTGTCCCTTGTCTCCTGCACTTCCCGTGCTGCCAACCTCACCTTTTTGTCCTTTGCTGCCGTCAGATCCATCATTTCCGTTAGATCCTGCAGCTCCTGTAGGTCCTGTTGGCCCTGTAACACCTACTTCACCCTTCTGACCTTTAGATCCGTCCGACCCAGAAGGTCCTTGAGATCCAGTCGGACCAGATGGTCCTGTTGTGCCTTGTTCTCCTTTCTGGCCTTTAGATCCGTCAGATCCGTCATTACCATCAGCTCCTGCAGGTCCAGTCGGGCCTTGAGCTCCTGTTGGGCCTGTCGGGCCTTGAGATCCGTTAGATCCTGCAGGTCCTGTTACACCGACCTCACCTTTCTGTCCTTTAGATCCATCTGTACCTGCTTGGCCTTTTTGACCCTTGTCTCCGTCTGTACCATCACTAGCACTTGGGCCTGTAGGGCCTGACGGGCCAGAAGGACCAGTGACACCGATTTCACCTTTTTGTCCTTTATCACCATTCGTGCCATCGGATCCGTTTGTACCTGCTTCACCTTTTTGTCCCTTGTCACCATCGGAACCATCGTTAGCTGCGGGACCAGTAGCACCAGTAGTACCTTTCTGACCTTTATCGCCTTGTGTGCCTACTTCTCCCTTTTGTCCTTTAGATCCATCAGAGCCATCGTTACCTGCAGCTCCTGTGCTTCCTGTAGATCCTGTGGTGCCTTTCTCACCCTTTTGTCCTGTGATTGACTCTCCTTGCTGTCCTTTCTGGCCTTTATCTCCGTCTGTACCATCAGATCCTGCGGGTCCTGTATCTCCTGTCGCACCTTGTGGGCCTGTAGATCCTGTGGGCCCTGTGTTTCCTTGTGGGCCTGTATTTCCTTCCTGACCCTTCTGTCCTTTATCACCCTGCGTTCCTGTAGCACCAGTCTGGCCCTTTTGACCTTTGGCTCCTGTGTCACCAATATCACCAGTCCTCGCAAATGTAACTATGAGCTCTTCGCCATTACTAAATGATGTGGCACCGCTTAGATAAGATATTGGTACTTTAAAATATCCTGTGGCTTCTGTTAGGCCACCACCGATCTGGAATAGTGCAAAGTCTGTGGCATCTGTCTTGTTTGAGATCCTTACATGACCACGCACAGTAGATGTACTGTCATCTATAGTTCTTAAGTATGCTTGTATATCTGTTGAGCTTTGATCTTCATCATCTATAAATAGCTGTGTAGCACTACTTAGATTTGCATTGTTGAATTTTAAGATCCCAGATGTAGGATCTGAATCTGTTGTGTTTGTAGAAAAATTATAATTAACAGTCTGGCCACCAAAGTTTCCTTCAACACCTTTGATACCTTTCTGACCTTTCTCTCCCTTGCTTCCTTTGTCACCTGTATTACCAGTGACACCGACTTCTCCTTTCTGACCTTTGGTTCCTAGCTCTCCCTTTTGACCTTTAGATCCTGTAGATCCTGTAACACCTACTTCTCCTTTTTGTCCTTTGGATCCTGTATCTCCTGTGGTTCCTTTCTGTCCTTTATCACCAGTTGATCCAGTGTCACCAGTAACTCCCTTTTGACCTTTATCACCCGTAGCACCAGTTGATCCAGTTGGTCCAGTATTTCCCGTATTTCCTGTTTGACCTTTTGTTCCCTTTTCACCTTTATCTCCCTGACTTCCGACCTCTCCTTTTTGGCCTTTGTCACCAGTATTACCTGTCGGGCCCGTAGGCCCAGAAGGACCTGTAGATCCTGTCTGTCCTTTGTCTCCCTTAGCACCTGTAGGCCCTGCGACATTACTTTGTCCTACGGCACCTTTTTCACCTTTTGCACCTGCAGGTCCTTGTGCTCCTGCAGCTCCTTGTGTGCCGACAGTAATGACAGATATATCATTTGGGCCTGTGACAGTAATACTCTTTACTATACTCATCTGCTTACATTCCCTCTGATGCTGTATGTGCCCTCAAGTATGCGATCCACCTTTCCACTTGCATCTGTCAATTCAATGTCATACACGCCATCTCCGACTGTCAGAGCAGCTGTATCGCTTGATGATATGGTTAATGTGATAGTACCTGCAGCACCACCCATAGAGATCCTGCCATTATCAACAGTCAGCGTTATGACCTCTGATGAATCGTCTTGATTTTTTCTTAGATCCATCTCAGCTGAGAATCCAGTGAGATTAATTACAGCGTCAGCAGAATCCTTGAGAGTAAGCGTATTCTGGAATGTAGCTCCCTGCTCTATGATGAAATGATGAAATCCTGCTGCCATAAATTATTCCTATTTTAGTCACGGGATCTCCCAGAACGCATAGCATCTGCTATCTAGAAAAGTATATCTTACTTACTTTTCTTTGTTGACTTCTTTTTAGTAGTTTTCTTCTTTGCAGCTTTTTTTGCGGGTGCTTTACCGCCTTCCCACGCTTCATTGACATCAGGTGTATCAGGATCGTCTCCGACTAGCTGACCCTTATCATTTCTTGCTCTTTTAGGCTCTATGTCAGCTTCAACATCAACAACCTCGTCAGCTGAATCCATTTTGACTTCCATTGCCCACCCATTTTCTACAAATTTGTTCATGACATCTTCTTGCCATGCTTCGTTAGACTCTACTATCTCATCTGCCTTATATAGTTTTACATCTGTTCCCATCTCATTACTTGCGGCAGGTTTTGGGACTAAGATCTTAAATTTTTTTGCCATTGTTATATTCCTTAAAAGTGAGAGGGTGTTGCCACCCTCTCATAAGCAGTTTTAATTGCTTGAGCTGCTGTCAGCTGCACCTGCGTGTCTTGGGAACCCTTTGAGTACCATAGCACTACATGGAGTACCTGTACTGTGGGATCCTGTGAAATCTGCGACTACTCTTATGTAACGCTTTCCACCGACATACCCGATTGCTGCGATTGCAGGAGCTTCTGCATTGTCATCAAATGTGGCAAATAGGCCTGTGCTTGACACAGTGCCGTCTGTCACTAACAAGTTTGAATCAACTGCAGAGAATGATGAGTTATCATCTGAGTGCTCAAGTAAGAAATCAATCTTTACACTTGATGACAAAGTCACACCCTCAGCTCCAACATCAACAAGGACCATAGCACCTTCAAAACCTTGAAGGTCAACGCCATCGCCATTTGCATCAGCTGTTCTAACAGCAGGAGCTAGTGATTGAGCTCCCAACAAATTATTTGCTAAATCTTTCATAATTTATCTCCGTTAGTTATTAAGATGCTGAGATCTTAAGTTTGTTGATTGCTTCAGCTTGAACCACTTGTCCACCAACCCTTCTTCTAGCAATGTATCTAACATTACCTGTAGTAGCTTGTGTAAATGGATCTCTCAATACTGCTAGATTCACTCTATCTACGATCATGTATGCTCTTCTGAAGTCACCAAAGGCAACTG
>Ga0160423_10002313_pt1 | contig 15944 bp, 13 predicted proteins | sample CRUFie14St8metaG_FD_108191 | JGI IMG/M metagenome (GOLD analysis project Ga0160423, IMG submission 108191) | Marine microbial communities from the Costa Rica Dome - CRUD Field 142mm St8 metaG | ecosystem: Environmental > Aquatic > Marine > Oceanic > Photic zone | place: Costa Rica: the Eastern... | reverse complement strand
AACCTTAAAATCAATACTCACTTCACACCTGACCATTCACCCACCCACAATTCCTTCCAAAAAATCACTCTTACTCCCCATTCCCCATAACCACACGCAACTCACCTATTCCCTTTATTTGCCTCATTTTCAAATAGTTACTGTAATTTTCATATCTATCACATGTAATATTTTCACATTCTGTATTACACCTGTGTCTTGTAAATTTTTTGTATCTATCATAACCACTCCATACTCTATTACATACATTAATCTTTGTTTTATTTTTTAATGCATCTATTCTTTCTACAAAGTCTATTATATCAGTATTAATTAATAAATTTAATAAATTACCCTGTAAAACAGTATTATCAGTTATTATTATTTTTGCATCATTTGAAAAAATTATTTTATTAAAAATATAGTCAGGTATTGTTAAATTCGCATCATTTATGTTAATCGCTCGTGTTATAGAATAATTAGTATTTGAATTAATAAATGTAACAACTTTAGACATATATTTATGTTTATATAAAAATTTAAAATATTGTAAATACATATATGGAAATATCAGACAATACTAATAGTGTAACTCTTGATATTGATAAGCTTTCATTTAAAAAAGATGGAGATGATAATTTTGTTATGAATTTAGAACCAGGAAAAGAAACTGTATCTACTAATATTAATGTTTTTAAATCTAATACCCCGTTTGAAATGGAAAACATCTATTTAACAGGACTTACAGAACCAAACAAAAGTATTTTAACAAAATTGCAAGCAATTGATAATAGATTCGGTGCCATTGATATTAGTCTTATTTACCTAAACAATACTGCAGGTAGCGGTGGTGGTGGTGGCAACACTGGAGGTAGCACCGGAAACGGTATTGCAACTACTTTACAATTTGGTTCAACTCAAGTTAATTTACCATCTATTCTGGGGTCAAATGGCCAAACATTAATATACAACAGTTCTACAGGAACATTCGGTTGGGGAACTGGTAGTGGTGGTGGTGGTAGTGGTAGTAGTAATATACTAACATTCGGTTCTGTATCGCTTAATTTACCATCTTACCTTGGGTCAAATGGTCAAGCGATTGTTTACAATAATGGACAGCTACAATGGGGCAGTGGTTCTAGTAGTAGTAATATACTAACATTCGGTGCTACAACACTTAGTTTACCATCTAATGTCGGTCTAAATGGCCAAGTTATTATTTATAATAATGGACAATTAGAATGGGCTGATAGAACAACAAGCTCTGGTGGTTCTGGTAGTGGCATATCAAGCACTGACTTTAATAATTTTACAAATAAAGTTGATGTCAGTTTTCAAGATGTTTATGCAGACATTTCTAGAATTGATGCTAGTATCAATGACCGTATAGATGTCAGCCTTGCAGAAATAAAAGCAAGTGTGTCAAATGCAACAAATAATAACTATTATGCTACATCGATACTTGATAATAGTTTTATAACATTATCAACTTTAGTTAATGACATAAGTTCTGATGTTGTAGATATTAGCTCAACTCTAGAAACATTTAGAACAACTGCTAATCAAAATTTTACAACTATTATTAATGAACTAGCAACAACTAGTGATAAGTTTGACGACAACAATGCAAGATTTTTAAGCGTCAATAGTAATTTTAATGCTTTTGACGATATTATTACAGATATTTGTGACAATCATCTTAAAAAACTTATTGATAATAGCAATACATTGCTTATTGGTAATAATTATTTAACATTGCCAACAACACAACCAGGTGATAATCAAGTTTTAAAATATATTAACAATCAAATCATCTGGGCTAATGTATCAAGCACTACAAGTGGTTCATCCACAGAAATTGGAGTTACTATTACTTTTGACCATGATGCTACAGAAGATTCAGCCGCAACTTTTTCTGGTTTGGCCGTAGACTTTTCAAACGGAGTTTATGACATGGTTGAAAATAGTAGTGGCAGTTCAAATACTTTTAAAGCAACATTTGAAAGTGTTGGACCAAACGAAGATATGTGTAATAATACATTGCTTAAACTTGCACAAACAACTGCTATTAATCCAGCAGGACCACCACAATTAACGATTGCAAAAGTAAATTCTAATAATAAATTATATATTTTTCCACATATCAATAGTGGCAATTATGACGAGAATACATCTTATGTTGTTACAAGTTTTAATATTGTAGCACAAGGTGGAGGGGCAACAGCTCAAGAAGTAACAGACCACATGACTAGGACAGATGCAAGTTTTGTAATTGTTGATACAAGTTTTGATACTGTTGAAGCAAGTTTTGTAGTTGTTGATACCAGTTTCACAAGCGTTCAAAATACTTTTAATAATTTTGATAATGTTCTTACTAATCATGATGCGAGTTTCGGAAATTATATTAAACCATCCATTATTTCATTACAAACTGAACAAACGACACAGACGTCAAATCATAATAATTTAACAAATACAGTTAATAATCATACTAATCAGATTTCAACAAATCAGACAAATATTCAAACTTTGTTTACTAGAAATGATAACCGTGTAAATGAAATTAATGCATTAACAGGAAGAGTAGATATTATAGATTTATCTTTAGGCGAAATTGATACATCATTGAATAATATCGATAATAAAATTGAATCTAATCGCGTCGAGAGAATTTATATCGACCTTTCTATAAATAGAATTGACCAAAGTTTAAATACTTTAAAAACCGATATTACAGATATTAATAATGATATTACAGATATTAGTAATGATATTACTAATCATGTTGATGTTAGTTTAGATACTATTTCATCACAAGTAAATCAAGTATCTGCGACAACATCTTCAATACAAACAAGTGTTAATAATTTGTTGAACAAAAAAACAAATATATTAGATTTCGAAAGTGGCGGTGTTCCTTTACCACAATATCCACAATCTAATAAAGCTTTGGTTACAAATAATGATGGCACATCTTTTCAATGGGCAAGTGTAAATGAAATAACGAAAGAATCTGATGTAAATTTACTCAATCTAAATGTATATGGTTCTAGTGATGTATCTGGTAATATTCGTGTTGCTGATGAAATTGTTGTTGGAATGGTTGATGGTAATGAAAGTATTCATAATCAAGGAGTAATTAAAACAAACGCATTAACTTTACATAATTTAACATTTCCAACTGTTCCTGTTGGACAAAAAAGTAATTCACAAATTATAAGTGAAGAAAAATTATATCATGATATTTCAGGTATACATATTACAAAAAGTTATTTACATAATGCAGATATTTCAGGAGTTGTAAAACCTTTAGAAACGAGTTCAATAGTTACACCATCGGGAGTAACTATAAAATTCTTATAACTAACCAAAAGTATTCTCTCCTGAATATGTAATATATAAAAATCCATCTTCATCTTGATTATTTTTATACAAAACAGCCATATTCTCTCCAGTTGGTGGCATAATATCTCCTACGAAAACAAAGAGAGCTTTTTCTGCGCTCATTGTTTTTAGTCTTTTTCTTATAACATAAATAAATTGTCCCATTGTTAAATCAGTTGGAACAAGATATTTTTTCTTGTCTATAATTTCAATTTCATTTGCCGTTTCTGCTCTCTCAACAATTACCGGAATTCTATTTGGATATTTTGAACGAACTCTATTGGCTTCATTTTTTCTCTCTTCAAAGCTTTGGACTTCTTTAAATCTAGTAGGTTTATCACTCATCATATTATAATTATATATTTTATTTTTAATACATAATTATAAAAACTTTGCAATTGAACGACCAACTACAAAAAAATCAGCAAATGCTTTTTCTTCTGCATTGCTATATTGTTGTCCTTGATTATCACTTTCTACATGTTTAGATATACCAGGAACAATATGTATATATTCTGGTCCTAAATATTCTTGACAGACAACACCAACAATGTTTTCGTTCATTTTATAAATCTCTTTACATTTATTTTTATAATCTTCATCTATTAAATTGCCATTAGATGATAATTGACCAATTAATATCCATTTTAACTTTGGAAACTCACTCATTGTTGCATTTAAGCTCTCATAACCAGTTATGCAATGTATTGAAAAAACATCAACCCAATCTAAATAATAATAGATAGAATTTTTTACTTGTTTTATCATTATATTTCCAATATCAGCAAATTTACGGTCTTCCCACAAAATCAAATTATATTTTTTTTTATAATCTACAAGTTTAAAGAGATTCTCTTGAGAGAAATCAACAAAAGTATCAATATGTAATTTTAAAACACTGATTTTTTCACCATAAATATCTAACTGTTCAAATAACACTTTCATACTTGGAACATCCGCAGCCCATATTATATTTTTATTCATACATTTCAACAAACAATTTGTTGGATTTATTAAATTTTCAAACGGTATAACTGACTGCAAATTATCAATCTTTGCATTTCCACGATTTATGATACATATTTTAAATAATACGTTTAATCCTTCATTTTCGAGTATTTCACAATATGTATTTAATGACCCACCAGTTGTCACTACATCTTCAATAACAATTACATTATCTTTTAATTTGTAATTTCCTTCAATTTGTCGTTTCATACCATATTCTTTTTTTTCTTTTCTTAACATCAATAACGGAACATCTCTCATCATACTTACTGTTGTAGCAAACGGGGTTGCACCGTCAGGTATGCCACAAATCCATTCACTTTTGATAATCATTCTATCAATTTCATGACAAATCATACGCATCAAAGTTGGATATTGAAAAATTTTACGGCAATCAATATAGAAATTACTTTTCTCTCCACTTTTAAGTGTAAAATTACCATGTTGAATTATATTACATCTATAAAACTCGTTTATGAGAGAAACTTTACTCATTAAATATAATTTTTAAAATGTTTTTATACTATTATTTAAACATTAAAATATGTATTATAATAGTATGGTCTCTCTACAATGTAAGTTTAAGAATCTAATCTTTTACAATCCAATTTCAAATGCATCTGGTGTTTTCTCTAAAGAGAGAAATGAATTGCTCGATATGCTCCATTCTTTTTCAGGAACATTTATTACTAAGAGTTGCACGATGAATCCACGACTTGGTAATGAACGACCATCATATTGGGAAAATGACCGTGTAAGTATTAATTCAATGGGTTTGCCAAATTATGGATACAATTATTACGTTGATTTTATTAAACAATTACATCATGAGCAAGTAAATAAACATTGCTTTCTCTCTATTGCAAACATTAACAATGATGAAACAAGAGAGATTTTAAAATTTATCAAAGATAAAGAATATATAATGTATCCTGAAATAAATGTATCATGCCCAAATATTAAAGGCAAAGAACAACTTGGTTACAATTATATTGAACTTGAAAAGTTTTTAAATGAAATTGATGAAGAATATGATAAACCTTATGGATTAAAGTTGCCACCATATTTTGACCCTGTTCATTTTGTTAAAGTTGCAGAAATTATAAGACAATTTAAAAACATTGAATTTATAACATGTGTTAATAGTGTTGGAAATGTTTTAGAAGTTGATATTGAAACCGAAAAAGGTGTTATTCGTCCAAAAAATGGCTTAGGTGGTTTCGGTGGTTCAGATATATTACCAGTTGCATTATCAAATGTTTATCAATTTAAACAATTATTGCCAGAGATTGATATCATTGGTTGTGGTGGCATAAAAACCGGCGAAGATGTTTTTAAACATTTACTAGTTGGTGCTACTTTCGTGCAAATAGGAACAACACTTAATAGAGAGGGATTAAGTTGTATTCACAGAATCCTTAATGAATTAGAAATGGTAATGATAAAAAAAGGTTATACATGTATTGATGATTTTAGAGGTAATTACAACAAAGATATTATCTAGATTTAATATATTATGTGGTTTGATTCAAATGATTTAATATATAAAAAACCAATTATTTTAGATGATTTACATGGTTATGTTTTACCTCATGCGGGAACAAAATATACCAAAAATATTGTTAATCACACTTTACAATTTAAACCTGCAAAAACTTTTAAGTATATAAAAATAATATATTATCCATCAAATAATAACCCAAATGTTAATGGAAAGTGGTTTCATGAATACTACGTTGTATGGAAAATATTAGAGCATTATGTAAAAAAGTTTTGGAAATTGAATAATATAAAATTCATCCCAATTAATTTAAAAACAGGAATTAAAAAACTTTCAAGAACACGAAAAAAAAGGCAAACAAAAACGCGAAAGGCTGTAAATAATGAAATGACATATAAAAACACACTTACAGTTGTTTCTGCAGATTTCTCACATTTTTTAGAATTTCAAGAAGCTATTGAAAAAGAAAATTGTGCTGCAAAAAGTATTTTACATAAAAATTTCTCTCCAAAATGCACTTCTGTAATTGATGATGAAATAAGTTTTAAATATTTATATAATAATATTCCAAATAATTGGGTTTTACAATGGATTGGTAGAACAAGAAGTCCTGGATTAAAAGGTGTTGGATACTTATCTTTTCTAATTCGTAATGAACCTAATCCACTAAAAGATAAACCGGATGGTCTTTTCGTTACTGTTTATGATATTGATATGATAGCACATGAATGTTTAGGATTATGGTTTAATGATAATGTATGGAATAAAAAAAGAGAGAATAATTTTGTTAAAGAAGTTATTGAAAAGGGCTCTCTATCAAGATTAACGAGTGGAGTTTTAAATAATAAAAAGATGACAAATTATACAATAACCTATTTATATGAAAGTAAAATTTCAACTTTTAAACGTGGTTGGCATGGTGTATTAAGCAGTGCATTTTATTTACCAGATGTTTTTTTGGAAAACACGTTTGAAAATGGTGTCTGGATAAAAAAATTTCATACATTATGGCCTAATTTTGGCAACTTTAATTTTAAAGAAACTGATTCAAAACTTGTAGAGAAATCTGGTTCAAATATAAGAGAGAATCGTAAGTTTTATGATACAAAAGTTTTACATAAACAAATAAAATGAAAAATATTCTTTATATATATAAAATGTCGTTTAATATTTCTTTTTTGAATTTTTATATGTCGGCTCTTAGAAATATGTTTTTAACATCATCAATTGCAGTTGGCATGGTTGGATTTAGTGAAAAATTTAGTGATACAAATAAATTATTGATTAAAACAATCGCTTTTGGAATAATAATATTGTCTATTGGATTCGGTTTAAAATCTACAAACGATTTCTCTCTAATGATAAAGAAGAATTCTGAAATTAAAAATTTATCTCCCGTAGAAAAAGAATTATTAAAACAATCGAGAGAATGGCCTCTTTTTGCTTATACTTATATTACATTTTTAAGCATCATTCTTTTTGCATATGTAGGAAAACAAGTTAAATTACTTTCAAAATAAAATAAATCTAAATAATATGGTTACATACTTAGATTTATTACCAATTGATATACAAGAAATAATAGAAAAAAATGTTAATGAACTTTATTTAGAAGAACATAAAGAAAAAATGAGAGATATTCAAGTTGAATTGTCTTCTTTTTGGTTAATTGCATTGTGGGGTTCCGGATTTGGTAGAAACTGTATTGTTAAAAATTTATACCAAACATCAAAAGGATATCAACATTCTCTCGTGAAACAATATACAGACTTCATTAATTATATTAAAGACACAAACATTCTCTCTTTTCCTAAACCAAAAACTATTAATTATATTATGAACAACTATAAATTAAATGATTCCAATCCACATAAAAACTAATGACGCAATACTTGAAACAAGTATTAAAATATTATATTTTTTTACGAAGTCTAATAATTTTGGAGAAAGTTTTGCACAAACCTCTTCTTTTTCAATTCTCTCTAAATATTGTAAAACCATCATACTACCGATAATTGATATAAAAGTAAATAAAACATAAAGATTTGCCTTTACATCATAGATGAATCCATAACCACTTTTTTTAAATAACATTTATATATTAATAATTTATTATAATCGACAACATTATTATAAATTATATTTTAACCAATATATATTTTACGCCCTTAACAACAAAGTTAAAATTAAATTGGCTATCATAAACGAACCGACCCAATACAATAATTCTCTCTGATTCTCCTGAACTAATCTACATTGAGTGTCTTCTCTCATTAACGAAGTGTATTTTATTAAACAATATGAAATAAAAAGTGTTGCTACAATATTCAATACGAAGAGTAATCCATTTTTATCACTTTTTTTCATTATATACTTATATTTATATTAAATTTTTATGAAAAGTTTACATGTAAGAAGAGAGAACACTAAATACACCAAAAAATATTAAAAATCCTATAACACTTAATCTAAATATTCCAAATGCTCTAATAACATTTCCCTCATTTGGAGCCAACTTTTTACATCTATCAATCTTATTTATTTCATTAACATAATTTACCATAACATATCCTAATAATACATACCATGTAACCATTATTATTAACAACATTGTCAATCCTAATTCTTGATAAATTTTCATGCTATATTTATTATTTAGATTTTATTATATAACCTTTCTAAATATACAAAGACTGATTTGTCACCACATATTTCATTATTTTCTCATTACAAGTTTTTAATTTATTTTGCAATTCAACATCACATAATAATTCTGAAACTTTCACTAACTCATTAACAATATTTGTAACTTTCAATAATGTCTTTACAAATTCTCCTAAAAATATTTCCTTTTCAATTTGCAACATTTGTAAAATACTTTTACATGTTATTTCATCATCTGCGTGATACCATTCTTGAATTACTTTTATCAAATCATAATTAATATCCCATTCTGAACCTGTATCTAAATCATAATGTAATTCTGCATCATAATACTTATTATATAATGGCTCAATCTCTTTTATAATTCTCTCTAAATTGTAACTTACACCTTCGATTGTATAACATTTACACTTCTCAGGTATTGTTAAAGTTGTAAAACATGTTAAGAGAGAAACTATTTCACACGAATCTATATTTTTAAAATTATTACTTGAAAATAACAAATCACTCATTACAAATGAATTAACTTCTTGAATTTTCAAAGCACATTGTCCTCTTAAAGTTAAAGTATTGTCATTTTTTAAAAACCCTTCTTTTTGCATAACTGTAATTGTATTTGTAATTACTGTCATTAAATATGATTCTGTATTTTCTAAATACCGTCTGTCTTTATCTATATTAGATTGTTTTAGAATTATTTCTTCGCGCGTTTCGTAATATTTTATCACGAGTGGCTTTTGTTTTTCGATTTCATTTATTCTCTCTTGAATTTGTTTACGCTTTTTAGGTTTTACCATTTGAATCTGTTTTTGCAGTTCTTCATACTCCGTCATTTCTTTACATTCCGGAATTGTTTTTATTAATGCATCGATTTCTTCTTGTTGTTGTGCAATTTCTTGTTTTGTATTTGCAATTGACTCAACAATATCTAAATTCATCATACTTTTTTCAACATGATTTTTTATTAGATTTATATCAGTTGTATTGGAGAGAATATTCAACAACAAGTTATACGAAATTTTAAATTTAGATACAAATAATTGTGGTTTGCCATTCATCATATCCATATATTCTCTCATTTCTGGAATGTCAAACATATTTACAAGATGAACAACATGACCTATAGTATCTAATCCTCTTCTACCTGCTCTACCTGCCATTTGTGTATATTCAGGCGAGCGCAAAATACGATTATCATTTCCATCATATTTTGTAAAATCAGTAAATATAACTGTTTTTGTTGGCATATTAATACCAACTGCGAAAGTTTCTGTAGCAAATAATAATTTAATATATCCTTTTCCAAAAAGTATTTCAACCATCTCTCTTAAAATAGGAGCCACACCCGAATGATGTATTGCAATACCTTTTCTTAAAAGTCCTAAAACAAATTGATACTCGGGCAACTCTAAATATTCTTTATAATTTGGAAGTTTGTTTAAGATTCCAAAACATTCTTTATCTATATTTTCTTGAAATTTATAATCATCTTCACTCACCATACTTTTTTCTATAAGACTTGCATATTTTTCAACCATCTTTCTAGAAAATACAAAACATATTGCCGGCAACATTCCATTTCTTTTTAAATGCTCTACTAAATTATTTAAAACATACGCATTCTGCACTAATTGTTTTTCTTGTTTCAAATATTTTTTTATTTTACATATATCCAAATACAATTCTGTATTAAAATTTGTGTTCGAGTCTTTTATAACACACATTTTATTTGCTCTATTATTTATCATACTAATAAACATCTTATCCTGCACCGGTTTTTGCTTTGTATTAAACCACATATAATGAACAAGTGGCACAACTCTCTCATTTGTTCCTGCAATTATTACTTCTTTAGTGTTATTTTTAATTGTTTCAATCCATTTTGCAAACCTTTCTGGTTTATCAATTGTAGCAGATAACATCAACATTTGAATATGTTCCGGCAAAAGCATAATAGTCTCTTCCCAAACTTTCCCTCTAGATGGGTCATTAATATAATGAACTTCATCGAAAACAACACAACCTAATTCGGTTCGAATATCAATATCAAACTCCAAACCATCTTTCTCTCCATTATTCTTTAAATAAAGTGTATTTTTTAGAATTTCTGTTGTCATAATTAAAACATCTGCTTCTGGATTGAATTTAATATCACCTGTAAGAATACCAAATGAAATTGTGGGGAATTTTTTTTGAAACTCATAATATTTCTGGTTTGAAAGTGCCTTAATTGGTGCAGTATAAATTACTTTCTTACCCTTTTCTACAAAATATTTAATTGCAAATTCTGCTGGAAGTGTTTTACCAGAGCCTGTATGGGCTGTAATTAAAACATGTTTTCCATCGATTAAACTGTTAATTGCAGTTTCTTGAAAAGGACTTAGTTTAAATGGAAAATTCTGGACTTGCATTTTTTTTGTATTATTATAAAATCATTATTTCATATCAATTATTTTTATTCACCATCTTTTTTAGACCTCTCTTTTAAATATTTATCTAGCTCTATTAATTTTTGTTTTAAATTTGGCAAATGATAAGTTTGCTCCAAATATATACCAAATAAAGTTCCTAATATAAAGCGATACATTATATATTTAATATTATTTTATTGTTATATTAATGATTATTATAATATAAAATTAAAAATAATATTAATTTTATATATATGGAATTTGAAGAAAATACCATGTTGTTATCGCTAGACCCTAGTGGCATTGATATTTGTGGTAATGAAAAAGTCACTATTGCTTCTGATGGTTTAGTAAAAGTTTTTAATGAAACAAAAAGCACAACTGTTAAATCTAACGGTATTGAAATAAGTGGTAATAACACTGTTAAACTTACAGATACAGGTATTGATATTTGCGATAATTTTGCAATTTCTTATAATGAACTCAGTTTTCTTGATGGTGTAACAAGTAATATACAACAACAACTCAATAATAACGCTATAACACCAGCTACTTCTACTACATTAGGAGGAATTAAAGTAGGCAATAATTTATCTATAAACGGGGAAGGCGTTTTAAGTTCTTCCACTACAGGCACTGATGTTTTGAACGCCGGTGCTGTTATGACTACTGGAAACCAAAATGTTAATGGTAATAAAAACTTTGTGGAAAGAGTTGGAATCGGAGGAGCAAACACAACTGTTTCACAACTTTATGTAAATAGTAGTAATACTGCATTACATATTACTCAACCCGATAATGGTGAAAGAGATTCTATTAAATTTCATAGAAATGACATTGACAATTATGGAGGTATTGGATTTAAAAATGGGTTAAATATTACTACTCCTAATAGCGCGTTTCCTATATCACTTGCTACAAATAACACCGAAAGAATTAAAATTGGAGGAACTGGTAATGTTGGTGTAAATCAAACAAATCCTGCATATACTTTAGATGTTAATGGTGATTTAAATTTTACTGGAACTATTAAAAAGAATGGTGCTGATTTTTTTGGTGGATTCTGGTCTACTAATTCTAACAAACTTTACTACAATACTGATAATGTTGGTATTGGCTCTGCTAATCCTGCAACTAAATTGACTGTTCAGGGACCTACTGCAACTGGCACAACTGGCTCATCTGCTATACAATATGGTGATGTTTCCGGTTCTCAATATTTATTTGCTGGAGAAAATCATGGTGGTATTCTCTCTTCTTCTGGAAATGGATTATACATGCAACAAAGTTCAGGTAATGTCAATATTGGTGGAACAACTTTCAATGAAAAATTAGAAGTAACTGGAAATGCTATCGTTTCTGGAAGTGTTAAAGTTAATGGCACCAAAGAAGTTGCTACTAAAGAATATGTTGACGGACAATTCACAACTACTAATGCAAATGTAACTGCAAATACAAATACTATTAACACAAAAGGTCTCTGGGATAAGAATGGCAACAAAATTTACTACAATACAGATAATATCGGTATTGGCACAAATGACCCTGCTTCAAAACTTGAAGTTGTTGGCGATATTAGTGCTAGTGGTGTTGTAAAAAGCAATGGTGGTAAAACTGTTGCCACCCAAGATTATGTTGATGGAAAGATTGAAACACTTGTTGGAGACCCAAATTTAGATACTGCTTTAGATACATTAAAAGAAATAACTGACGCAATTAATGGTGATGCTGGTTTCGGTACAATGGTTCAAACAAAATTCAACAGTATTGATGCCTCTTTTGTTGCTACTGAAAATGCAACTGCTACAAACACTACAAATATTGCAAACAATACTAGTAATATTACTAGTAATATAAGTGATATCGTAGATTTAAAGAATAAAGTTAATATTTTAAATAAGACTGTTGAAACTTTTAATGTTACTGTCGCTGCAAAAACTACTAGTCATCCATATCATGGTCAAGGTAGTAGCGATGGATATTATCTTAATGGCATTGAATCACCTGAACTTAGATTCAAGGTTGGCTCAACATATACATTTACTGTTACTGACCAAACTACAAATGGACATCCATTCGGTTTTTATCTTGATGCTGCAAGAACTACTCCCTATACCACAAATGTAACTGACCCTAGTTCAAGTAATGTAAGCATACAAATCACAGAAACTACACCTAGCAAATTATATTATCAGTGTAGTAGTCATGGATACATGGGTAATTGTGTAAGTGTTGGTTTAGAGAGAAGTGATGTTACCCAGCAAGAGGTTGGGCATCTTAGTGGTGTCTCAAGTAATATTCAAACACAACTTGATTCGAAAGTTTCTTCACAATGGACTACTAATGGCTCTAATGAAATTTATTTTGCAGACAATGTTGGTATTGGTAATACAAATCCTACTGAAAGATTACATGTCTCAGGTAAGATAAAATCTAACATGTTAGATGTTGCTGGCACTGTTGAATCAATGAGTTATGATATTGGTGGTGTAAATATTATTTCTGCAACAAGACAAGTATCATGTTCAGAAGTTAATGTTGGCAATGGTTCTACTAATAATATTGTTTTAGCTGGTGATACAGGCAATGGAACATTCAATGGTATAATTTCGGTTGATACTATAAATGAAAAGACTGCAAACAATGGTGTTAATATTGATGGCGTTATTTTAAAAGATGGCGATATTACAGGTGAATTAACTACTAATGGAACTGTAAGTGCAATGAGTTTCGATATTGGTAATACAAATATTATTTCCGCAACAAGACAGGTATCATGTTCAGAAGTTAATATTGGTGATAATCTTGTTTCAAATAAAATATTTTTAGATGGAAGCACAGGTAATGCTAGAGTTTCTGGTGTATTGAATGCAAAGGGGAAAATTGGTGTTAGTTTTGAAAACCCAACTACTAAAATCTCACTTGGTAATGATAATTATGACCCTAATAGTGTGAAAGACAAAATGATTTCATTACATGATAATGCTAATTATTATTATTCAATTGGTATGGCCGGAGATACTACAAATGATGCTGGTGTAGGTATTTGGTCTAAAGTAGAGCCAACAAAAAGTAATCCAGCAATGTTTGTTAAGAATGATGGAAATATTGGAGTAGGTAATGTTGCACCTACAGAAAAAATTGATGTTACTGGAAATATCAAAGCATCCGGAACAGTAATTGTTGGAACTGAACCAACAAATAATAATCATGCTGCTACTAAAAACTATGTTGATGGAAAAGTTGCCGAATTAGTAGACAGTGCACCTGAAGCTCTAAATACACTGAGTGAATTATCTGCTGCTCTAAATGATGATGTTAGTTTTGGAACCGTTATAAACAATAAATTTTCGGGTGTTGATTCTAGTATCAATGATTTAAGAACAACCGTCACCAATTCACTTATTCATAACACTGTTACATTGTATCGTCCGGGCGATATGCGCCTTACACATGATAAAGCTAATGTTAAAGATTTCAAATGGTTTAGAGAAGATAACTCAAGAAGTAGTGGTAATTACCAAATTGCAACAAGTATTACTGATGACAATCCAGTTCTCGGTGGTGATAATAGCTTCGCCAATGGAAGAGGTTATTACTCCAGCGCAGAGTTCAATAGTATATTTACAACAACAAATCCTGGTTCCTATACTGGTAATGGTTCAACTACTGTTGATGGTGTAGCTAAAGCTGGTATTTGGTTTGAATGGGAATTCTTTGAAAAAGTAAAGGCAAATAGATTTAGAATTTCAACAAATGGTGCTCGCGCTCAATATGGAGGATATGATGGAGCACCTACTTACATTACAATCGCAGGAAGTAATGATGGTTCTACTTGGTATAGTGTAAATAGTGAAGAAACATTGACAAAGGGTGATTATGACGACGGCACGGCTACAATTGCTGGTACTACTAATATTAAAATCAGTAAATTTGCAGAAAGAGATTTAGATCCTAGTAAAATTGCCAGTTATAAATTTTATCGTTTAATTATTAGAGGTCGTATAAATGACACTGATGGACAAAATGATGGGTCTTACAGATTATTTATTGGAGAATTTGAACTCATAGGCAGTGTCGTCTTCAGTAGTAATGATGCTTCACTTAATCATATTACCGATGTTGATACATTATCTAGCCCTCCTACAAATGGTCAGGCACTTGTTTGGGACAATACAGCTGGTATGTGGAAACCTGGTAGTGTTACAAATACAAATGTTATTAGTGATTTAAATGATGTAAATACAAGCGGAGCATCAGCAAATCAGGCACTTGTTTGGAATGGTTCTTCATGGGTCCCTGGAAATACTACTAGGGCTATTAATGACTTAAGTGATGTAAATATAAGTGGAGCAACTAGTGGTCAAGCACTTATCTGGAATGGTTCTACATGGACTCCTGGATTAGGTGGCGCTTTTAGCAAAAATGGCAGCAATGCTTATTACAATGATGGAAATGTTGGTATTGGAACAACTACGCCTGGAAGTAAATTAACTGTTGCTGGTGCAGGCACGTTTACTATTGATAATTCTAATAATTCATCTGTTGTTTCACCATTACCTGTTTTATCATTAGGTAGACCAGGTTCCACAGGTAATACTCATAATAATTATGCAGCACTTAGTATAGGTAGATGGCAAGACCCTGATTATTATTCAAGAACTAGTCTCAGTATTAATTTAGCTCACGGTGATAGTTCTAACCCAATGGATTCAACACATGGAAAAGAAGTAATGTTTTTACGCAGTGATGGAAATGTTGGTATTAGTAATAGTAACCCCGAAGAAGCTCTTGATGTTAATGGTATTATTTTAGGAGGAAATGCTCGTATTGGAAATGCTACTATGAACTCTAGTTATGCTTCATACGGACATAAAAGTCTTACTGGAAACAATCAATATGCTTTAATACAAACAAACAGTGGCTCCACTAGGTTAAATGCATCTAGTGGTCAAATACTTGATTTCAGAGTTGATAACGATGTAAAAATGACTGTT
>Ga0160423_10002312_pt1 | contig 15956 bp, 7 predicted proteins | sample CRUFie14St8metaG_FD_108191 | JGI IMG/M metagenome (GOLD analysis project Ga0160423, IMG submission 108191) | Marine microbial communities from the Costa Rica Dome - CRUD Field 142mm St8 metaG | ecosystem: Environmental > Aquatic > Marine > Oceanic > Photic zone | place: Costa Rica: the Eastern... | reverse complement strand
TACATTCCAGGTACTCAATGTAGTACCACTGCTTCGGCCTCTATTACCAGAGTCGCTACAGGTTCAGGAACATGGTATGAATGGGATATTACTTCAATTGCTAGAAATGCTTTCACAAATCAGAATGGTCGAATGACCTTGGCATTAATCACAAACTGGACTGGAACCTTATACTTCTCATCTTCAGAGGCTAGCAGTAATACACCTCAACTTGTGTTTGATTTTGTAGATAATCCAAATGGGATTACCCCTCCTCCTCAAGTGAGTTTGCAATCTCCTGCTGATCAATCTGTTCTCTTCGAACAAGATGGATATCTGTTATCTTCCTTAAATCGTCCTACCCTGTCATGGAATGCCGCATCTGGGGCTTCTGGTTACATCTTGCGATTAATGAATGATACAACAACTCTTACTCAGCGTTCTTGGATTGACTCTGGATTTACAGGATGTACTCTTCCGACGATATGTTGGTCGCCAAATTTCGATTTAGACCCTGATGTACTCTATTCTTGGGATATTCAATCTATTGCTGGCTCAATACCCGGTGCTCGTTCAGCAGCATGGTCATTTGCTGTCGGAGAACCTGAAACCACTAGTTTAGGAAACCATCTTTACAGCATTACATATGGTGAAGGAGAAGCAGCTAGTGTACTTCAATATCCGAATATTCACGATTCAACAATAGATGAATCAGATCCAAGTGAAGCATTCACAGATCGTGGCCTAGAAGTTGGTATAGGATGTGGTGACTCTTCATCAGGACCAACAACTACTAACGAGTGTAGAAGCATTGTTTGGCTTGATTTAGGGCAGATACCACTTCCATCAAATCTTAATCCTCATAGTGGGAAATTAAGGATTCATCTCGATGGTGTTTTGTTGGCTGATACTTCATACCTTGATGTGAGTGCTCATACACTATTGAATCAGAATTTCTCTGAAGTATCTTCTACTTGGGATGATGCTTCGTATGGAAACGCTTGGGATATTCCAGGAATGCGTAGTGGTGTAGACTATGCTTCTACTCCGCTAGATACTGTACGAATATACAATACAAATGGAAACACTTGGGTTGAATTTGATATCAGTGGTGCCATGACTTCTATGTATGGTACTCTTGGTATTGTGTTAATCGGAACTCCAGATACTGCGGGTGGTAGAATTGTTGTAGAATTTGATAATTCAGAAGATAGTACATATCATCCTCAATTGATTTTGAATTATACCAATGTCTATGATATTCAGATTACAGGACCATCTTCCACGGATGCTGATACTCCCGTTACATTTACTGCAACTCTTTTGGATGTCACCGGTCAAACATTAGCAGGTAATGTTGCATGGAGTAGTTCTAGTCTAGGTTCCATTTCCACTTCTGGGGTTTATACTCCTCAATTTGCAGGTAATGAACAGGTTGTAGCCCGTTTCGGCCAAGTATCTAAAGTGCTGAATCTATCAGTAGATCACGGTTCTCCTGTTACATTGATACCTGATAGAACCACAGCCGCTTTGAATGCAGATCAGAGTCTTCCAGTTTCTGCAATTGTTGTCGATCAATTTGGAAATGAAGTAGATGGTGAAGTTGTACTTTGGTCAGTAACAAACGGTACATTTTCTTCCACAGGTGACCTTACTGTATCTACAACCACTCCTTCTTCATCGGTTATCTACATGCCATGGTTAACAGGGACTCAGACTATAACTATCACATGGGGAACTAGTACTGAAACAATTCCCGTAGTTGTTTCCACAGGTGCGCCACACCACCTTGTTGTTTCTGGATGTGCGGTTGTTGATGCAGGGAGTACTTGTACATACACTTGGATTGTTGAAGACATTCGATACAATGAGATGCCAGCATTACAAGCGGGCACCGTTTCTTGGTCAGTAGAAAATGGAAATATCACTTCTGCAGGAGAATTTACTGGAGATCATGTTGGAAACTGGACAATTAATGCCACTAGTTCAGTAGGAGTCAGTGGTTCCTTTGATGTTCAGGTTGTTTACGGTGCAATTGGATCTGTTATTCTAACTGCTAACGCCACAGAAATTACTGCCGATGAATCGGTTGACTTTACAGTAATCCGTGTTGATATCAGAGGAAATTCGAATGATATCACTAACACCTTGAGTCTCAATGAATGGTCTGCCTTGAATGGTACATTCACAGAAGTTGATTCAAGAATTATTTGGACAGCATGGTCCAAAGGTACTCAATGGATAGAGGTAGAGATTGAAGGTGAAATCGACAGAGTCACAATATCAGTTGTTGATGGGGCTCCTGTAGAAATGGATCTTAGGGTCACTGGCGGATTCTCTGAGGCTACCGCTGGAGAAATTCTGAATCTACGTGCCTTCGTAATAGACCAGAGGGGTAACCAGAAACCAGTTACTCCTGAAAATTGGTTGATAACAACTCCAAGTGCTGATCAATCGTGGATTGTTCTTGATGGTGCTGCTGCTAATTTCTATGCATATACTGAAGGAGATTGGACTGTACAAGCTGCCTTAACATGGACTAATGGAGTTACAACCGTACCTCTCACTGCTTCTGAAACTGTTACTGTGATACCAGGTGCTCTCGCAGATGTTGAAATCCAAGGTTCATCGGATTACACATTAACTGCTGATGATTCTATCTCTCTGAGTGTAGTCGCTAAGGATATGCAACAAAATGTTGTACAGGCTGATTCTCTTAGATGGTATATCCATGATGTTTCAGTTTCATCTCCTCCTGGAGAATGTGGTGCCTCTTTGGATTCTGAGGAAATCACCAATGAAGTCGAATCTACTGGTTCTTGGGCTGCAGGAGTTGAAGGAACATATCGGATTTGTGCAATACAAAATGGATATCAAGATAGTATTTCTGCAACGGTTTCCCATGGTGTTGCAGTAAGAATTTGGCATGTTGCAGAAAAAGATTTGATGGTGGCAGGTGAAATGGTAGATATTCAATTATATGCGGAAGATTCAGCATTGAATCAATTTGCAATAGTAGAATCCACATGGGATGATCCTGTGATTTGGGATATAGATAATGACAATACTGGTGCCTATGTTTTCAAGCAAACTACAGTTGGAATATATGAACTCGAATACATTCATAATGGTCTATCAGAAATTTGGACTGTCGAAGTAATTGCATCTAATTTAGATTACATTGTTCTTAATGCTGATAAAACTGAAGCAGAACAACAAGGTGTATTATCTATAACTGCATTCGGATATGACGAATGGAATAATCCTGTTTCTTTGAATGACCCGTATATTGTTGCAACAGGACATGAAATTAAGCAAGGTTCAGGAAGCCAGAATTGGGAAATTACTTTGATTTCTTCTGGTTCAGGAACCATAACAGTAGCAGATCAAGGGGAATCGGCTTCAATTGCTATTAATTCAATCGGAACAATTCCTGGATTCTTTGCAGCAGGTGGAACATTGTATTACGCCGCTGCTGGCTTGATAGGATTACTAATTCTTGCATTGCTAGTTTTCGTTGTTGTGATTCTCAGGAGAGGTGGAAATGACGATTATGACTTTGACGATGATGACGATTATGATGATGAGGATTATGAAAATACAGAGGGACCAGTAACAGGTCCATCTGGCCCTGTTGAAGAGATAGAGGAACAACCTGAAGATCAATCGGGAGAAGATGGAGTTACAGTTGATGAAGATGGAACTGAATGGTGGGAAGATCCTGATGATGGAACATGGTATTATCGAACACCAGACATGGATGATTGGGAACCTTTTGAGGAATGAGTTTCCATGTCCAAGAAAAATAGCCTCGCTCTATTTTTAGTGCTGGTTGTAATCTCTAGTACCTCATATTGGACACCTAAGAATGAATTACAGGAAATCAATGAATTTTATACTCCTGTAGAGATTGATAATGGTAACGGAACATGGACTCTCCAATACCAAGATGATGGTTCAGGTGGTTTTTCAGATGCAGTTATTAATAGCGCAAGTCCTTCGGTGGTAGATACCAATTCTACGATTCTCGAGATTAGTTCAGACCCTCAGAACGGAACAGAACAAAGAGCACTTTTCGGAATTGATCTTTCTACTGTAGGCTTTATGAGCAATATCACTATTATTTCAGCATCTTTAGAATTGACAATAGATATAGCACCTTCAATCGCTACAAATGTAATGGGATTAATGACATATCGTGATTGGGTGGACCCTTCATGGAACGGGGCAACACCTGCAATAAGTTGGACTGAACCCGGAGGAGATTCAAACTCAGATTCTGGTGGTCCTAATTCATTTGTGCCTGCAACCCCATCATCCACTACAATTTCATTAGATGTAACTGATAATCTAAAGGTTGGACAAGCTCGTAATGCTCAAGGAAATGGAGGTTTTGTTGGAGTAATGGTAATGGGGGCATCATGGAATAACAATTCTTATCTCCCTTGGTCAATGTCTTTTCATTCATCAGAATCTGGAATTTCTTATTTGCGTCCTCAATGGAATATTATTGTTAATTGGAATCAGCCAGCTACATTATCTTCAGTTGATCCAGGTTGGGTAGACATTGAACCAAGGTTTGGGCAAGTTTCCGCAGATACTGACTCGCCATTAAAAGCACAAGTACGTCATGAGGATGGTAGTGTTTCATCATCTCCAGTTAATTGGAACGTAGTGGCCGGAACTGGTTTTATTGATTCAAGTGGATTATTCGCTCCTCTAAGTTCTGGATTTGAATTTATTTGCGCAGAAGCGATTAATGGGGAGACTGGATGTATTATTCTATTCGTAACACCTGGTGCTCCCGTATCAATGTCTATTATTCCGTCCAATGCTTCTTTCCCAGTTGGAGTTGATATTCAATTGTCTGCACTTTTTTCTGACATTAAAGGGAATGATTACCCTGCTTCTCCTCAGTGGTCAGCGGATTCTGGTACAATTCATCCTAATGGTACGTACGAACTTACCGAAGTTGGTACTCACCGAGTTGATGCATCTGCTGCTGGCCTGACTGCATGGACTAATGTTACTTTGATTGAAGGTTCGCCTACAAATCTAATTTTACCTCAGGATCTGTCTGTTAAATCTGGAGAACGGATATCTGTACTTCCTACAGCTGTTGATGCATTAGGTAATCCAGTAGATTTGGCATTAGCTGGCGATTTGACTTATACCGTTAATTCAGGTTCTGTTGATAATTCGGGAATGTATACTGCGGCAGCAGTTGGGACTTGGACAATAGATTGTGTAGCATCTTTAGGTGCCTCTGGTTCAACTCAGGTTGTAGTTGCAGTAGGTGATCCAGTAGACCTATCAATTGTTCATCCAAACAGAACGGTTGCAGCAGATGAAGCGGTCCCTCTTCCTGTAATATGGACTGATGCATTTGGAAATGAAGTAGAAATGTCTCTCCCCCTCTCTGCATGGTCAGCAGAAGATGGAGGTTTTCGTAATGGAGAAAATGGGGCCGTAGAATGGCTACCCAGAGATCTTGGAACTTATTGGGTGAAAATAGATTATGAGAATCTAACTGAAACAATAGATATCGAAGTTGGTGCCGGCAGTATCTCTTCTGTATTGATTGATACTGACTCAACGACACTTCAAGCGGGTGAAGAGTCATTCTTACAAATGAAGGCCCAGGATTCACTAGGAAATCAAAGAATTTTAGATGCTGTTTGGAGTAATCTTGGACAAGGCCCAAATCCAGTAGTATTTGCAAATGGTGCTACATTTACTCCTCTTCAAATCGGAACTGTAACCCTTGAAGCAGTAGCTACTGAAAATGGTATTACGTATACTGCTACGCGAACATTTGAAGTCACTCCTGGTCGTTTGGTTCGAATTGATTTTGCTGGCGAAGGAGTTACTATGACCACAGATGATTCTCTAGAGTTACTTCCAATGGGTTATGATTCATTAGATAATCCAATTGAAGGACTTGAGTTTAATTGGACTGTAAATGGAGAAGATATGACTTCTGAAATTAGAGATGCAGGAAATGTGTTCAGACCAAGTATAGTTGGAGATATTCAACTTGAAGGAATGGCAGCAGGTCGTGCTGCTAGAGTAGATTTACTGGTTTTAGCTGGATTGCCCCAGAGTCTTTCAATATCTCATGATTTAGTCTCCAATTCATTTCCTGGAGGAAGTGTGGTAATTCTTACTGTATTAGGAGTAGATTTAGCAGGGAACGAGAATCCCATTGATAATGTTTCATGGAGCTTTTTAGAAGATGCTGGATCCATCTCACCCGGTAATTCACCCGGTGAATATGTCTACGTAGTTGGAGAAATTGGCTCTTGGGATATAATTGCAAGAAGAGGGGTCGCAGATTCGATATTATCAATCACCGTGGTACCAGGAATACCAGATAGAATTTCCATAGTAATGGATGTTGATGAAGGAAAGATATTTTCAGAAGGTGAGATCATTGATTTGAGCTTGAAGGTTTTAGATGCATCAGGAAATCAGATTACTGTTGCACATTCACAGATTATTGTTGAAACAGAAATTGGAGATGCGGAACACCTTCAATCAGATGTATGGAGAATGAAGATAGATGGTTATGGAGAAAATGTTCCAATCACAGTAAAGTACCTAGAACTGGAACAAACTATTTTCGTTTCTGCAACGCCAAGTGCTCTCTCAAAATTAACTGACACAAATATGGGAAGGATGGCCCTTGGTTCCGTTTCGGTCGTATTTCTTCTTGCAGTAATGCTTGTCCTATTACCTAAATTTAGAAATGAAGAAGATGAAATTTTTGAAACAGAAGAAGATACAATACCGGAAGGTCGTTCTAGCCCTTCTCCTCCTCCTGCTGGTGTATCTTTCGGTGCTCCTCCTTCTTCTGCATTTTCTACATCTTCTCATAGGAGAGGAAGACATCGTTCTTCTTCAAATATGGCTCCATCATGGGGTGCATCTCAAGCAAGGCAAAATTCTGCTAATATGGCTGCAATGGGTGCAACAAACACAGTTATTCAACAATCTCAAGCCTCCTTTTTACCTCAATCTAATTTTGAACAATCACCTGTTACCGATCCTGTATCGGCTCCTCCTCGCCCAAAGGGGTTAGATGAAGTAGAAAATTCTCAACCAGAACCTATTCAAGTTGAAACCGAAGAAAAACAAATCTCAGTTTCTTCAGGTGTGATGTTGGCTTGCGATGGGACCACTCAAGGACAAACCGGGTGGTATCATGATGGCATGGGCAACACAAGTTATTGGCAAGTCGATGAGGAAGGAACATGGACTCGCCTAGGATAATGGTATGCCTATTAGCAATCTTGCTAATTTCTTCGCTTTCTGTACATGATAATTTAGCAGATTTGTCTTCATCATCATCCACTTCTGCTAGATCATGTGCAGGGAGTACTGCTGTTCAATCAATCGACATACTTCCTCCCGGTCCAGTGATTTTATCTGCTGATGAGGTTCAAGATTTTTCATTTTCTTTAAAAGATGGTTCTGGAAATATCATTTCTGCTGGTTATGAAATGGGATCTAATGGAGGAACGACCGTGCAATTGGGTTCTGAAGAATTTCGCTTCTCCCCATCTGGATTAGGCAGTGCTTCTGTTTGGGTTTGCTCTGGAAATGTGAACAAGACGGTTTCGATTACAGTAGTAATTGGTACAGTAGTAGGATTAGAGTTGACAGCAAGTGATATTCAAGTTACTGCTGATGAATCAATTGATTTGATATTGGAACGAGTTGATCAACAAGGATATCGCCAAGCTATTGTTGTTCCAACGAGTAATTGGACCTTACCAGAAGGTTCAGTATTAGAAATGTTACAAGGCGATGGTTTTCGTTGGACTCCCAATCAGGATGGTAATCAGAGTTTAATTGTAGAGGATGGAGAATTTTCTGCAGAATTAGAAGTACATGTTACTCATGGGACAGCTAGAAGATTGGCAATATCCCCCTCTTCGCCTCTAGATCAAATTACTGCCGATGATGAAATCATTCTTAATACGATGTGGGAAGATATTCGAGGGAATCGTTGGCCTGCAAATTCAACTTGGGAAATAGAGAATACAGTGATAGGTCTAAATTCAAGTATTGGAGCATCAGTACTTTTTGATCCTTCAATTCAAGGATTAATCACTATCTCAGCAGAAGCCAATGATCCTATAACTCCCGCAATTATTCGGACGGCATCAATTAGTTTTGTTGTTCAACCTGGCCGTTTGATTTTGTTAGAAATTTCAGGCCATTCATTGACTATACCTGTAGATGTTCCGTTTGATCTTAACCCTCAAGGATTTGATGCCGATGGCAATGCTGTAGATTTAACCGGTTTAGAATGGTCAATAATCGAGGGCTCTTCTCCTAATTCTTCAATCAACTCAGATACAAATTATTTCACGCCTTCAATGCCCGGACAACACAGAATAGTTGCAACCTTGGGTTCTCGTGTCACATCAGCTACCATAGAAGTAGAACAAGGAATCCCGTCTTCTATAGAGGTAAGATCCGATGGTGATTTGGCACTTTCTGTCGAGACTGGTTCTGAATTAAATTTGACAGTAAATGGCTTTGATTTAGCAGGTTCATCATATCCTTTTGATGTAGATTGGACGGTTCCAGAGGGATTTGGTGTAATTGAAGCATCTTCGGTTGGAACTGGAAACTTCGTTTACTCAGCAGAAGGCGTAGGTATTGTTCAATTAACTGCATCTGTCGGGGAGGTCTCGTGGGAAATATTGGTTAGTGTTCTACCTGGCCCACCTCATTCACTTGAATTCGATATCAAAGGAGAATTAAAGCAAGGGAATTCTGTAGAAGTCGAGGTAAGAGCCTACGATATTGCGAATAATAAGGTAACTATAGCCGTGTGTGCAGTGGAGTTTGAAACAGATGCAGGAGTAATGGACTGCATAGAAGGCCGTTGGATTCTTGATCTGAAAGCAGAAGGGGAGGTCCGTTTACAGGGAACTTATGATGAAGGATACGGATTAGAATATATCACAATCGAACCTACTTTGATGGATGGTTTATTCGGTTCTGATGCAGGTGCTGTAATCTTCGGAGGAGTAATCGTTTTGTTGATGATATTGGGGGTTCTTCTTGCAGCAGATAGAAAAACAAAAGAGATTATCGAGGAAAGAAAATTAGAAAATCAAGAAGTAATTCTACAAACCCCTGAGATTGAAGCAACACATGCTCAACCTCCAGTTGCTCCATCACCCTCTATAATTCAATTAGAGTCGAAGTCTCTATCGGTTGAAAATTTTAGTCGCCCATTGATGATTTCAGAGATACCCGATTCTGCCACTAAAATATCTCCCGTTCAGGAGACTGATCTATCTAAGTGGTCTGATGAACAATTGTTGTCTGCTGGTTGGACTAACCAACAGATTGAATCCTACCGCTCTGACCAATTAGAAACATCATCAAATAAGGCAGATGATGTTCAAGAAGAATGGGATACAGGGTGGTAGCGTTCCTAAAACATAGAAGCGATGCGTTCAGCTTCGACAACGATGTGTGTAACTGAAACTCCGCTGAAAAACCAACCTGCTCGAGTAAATTCAGGATTCTCAACAGACAAAGTAGCCATATATCCTGGTGGATAGGACGGAATTTTTCTAGCTCCTATGTGCTCAAACAAGACTGGTTCAGCATCACAGATATGCCTTCGCAAGGACTGTTTAATAGAACTCACCGATTGATTTTGAAGGGCTGGTGACATTATACGAAACAATCGATGCCCTTCGGGTGCCCTAGGTGTACCATGGACATCACTTTCGTGGAGTATCCCACTAATTGGTGATTCTTCATCTGGAATGAGGATCCCATATCCTACTGGTACAGAAGAGACGTCATTAGAAGAATAACCAACTGCATATATGTTAATTTCTGTGAATTGAGTAGATTCCCGATCGAGTGGCGCACACCAAATCACTGAAGAAAGTGGTATGTCACGAGCCAATGCAACCTCCTTCGGTGTTGAGGCCTCAGACTTTATGGTGAATGAGACGTTGGTGAGTAGATTGAGCGCCTCTCCCAAACGTTCGATCAGTGTTTGCATTCCTCCCGCGAAGGAGGCAGTTGAACCATTTTTGGGCTGAAAAAGCGGATATGTATTCTTCATCTTATGCTTTATTCTCGTCCATTTTATGGGAGGTTCTTCCCCAAATCGCGTCATAGATGGCATGAGGAAATCTGCATCTACATTTGAGGCGCGATCGTTGACTATTCCTAGAGTCATAGCATCATTCATAGGAGAAAGTGGTAAAGCCTCAGCGACTGAAAGTTTACCTTGACGAGATTTCCTAAGCCCATTTAGCATTCTCAGAGGACCAAAAGTAATCATGTTCCATGGTGAAAGTTTTCGACGTCGACCGTTTATCGAAATCCAGCGTGTGTTAGCATTATTATTGGAAGGTTTGAAACGCTCTCCTAAATTGAGATCGTTTACCAGTCGCCAAAATGCAGGGTGCGAACGAGTGGCATTCACGGCCACATCACAAATCCAATCACCTTGTTTCCATGTGTCAATGACACCTCCAATTCTTTCACTTTTTTCAACGATTTCTACGTTAACATCGGGTCGCTTGGATGCAATTCTGTACGCAACTGTCAGTCCAGAAAGACCAGCACCGACCACACAAATTGTGGATCCAAGCGGCAGGTTCTTTGAGACACAAAGCGGACGACGTAATTCGTCACCGTACAGAACCCAATCCTCTAACGATGCCATTTGATCACCCGTTGAGCCAATCTACTGGCTCACGCAGTACCTCTAACATGGTAGCTTCGTCTGAACCCGATTTCACTTCATGACAGTATTCCCATCGAGACGTCAGGGGTAAAGACATCAGGATACTTTCGATGCGACCATTGGTAGTAAGACCAAATTTTGTGCCACGGTCATAAACGAGATTAAATTCGACGTATCGACCACGTCTAAGTTGTTGCCATTCCTTTTGATGGGGGGTGAACGCCATCGACTTACGTCGTTCCAAAATTGGAAGGTAGGCCTCCAAGAAATTTGAGGCACAGTCCTTCACAAAGGCGTAACAATCCTCTTTGTTATTGGAGCGCAAATCATCGAAGAATATCCCTCCTACTCCACGCCTTTCACCCCGATGAATAATGTGAAAATATTCGTCGCACCAAGCCTTATAGGCATGATAATCGGCAATTTCATGACGATCACAAACAGTTTTGTGTACTTGATGAAAATGTATGGCATCCTCAGTGAAAAGATATGATGGTGTCAAATCTGCTCCACCCCCAAACCACCAACTCCCATCGATTACACCTTCACCTCGCTCGAAGTAACGGTAGTTTGCATGAACGGTAGGAGCCATTGGATTGTGGGGATGGAGGACAATGCTCAATCCCGTGGCAAAAAATTCTAGATCCTGGCTGCCTAATCCTCTTCCTCCACCCATCTTTGAGGCCGCTTGTGGGCTAAGTGTTCCGTGAACAACGCTCACATTAACACCGGCCTTTTCGAAGACTTTGCCCTCGGAAAATACTCTACTTCTACCTCCGCCCCCCTCTTCTCGAATCCACTCGTCTTCTCGATAAGATGACCCATCAATTGAGGAGATAGCATCACAAATTTTGTCTTGCAACTGATGCACCATCTCTACCATGGTATCTCTCATGCATCCTCACCTGTGACTAAACGTAAAACTGCCTCGACACAATCAATTTGGGCACCGGGAGCGAAACCATGACCAAGGTTGAATATGTGACCAGGGTCATCACCGGCATCAAAGAGGACGCGTTGTGCTGCCTCAGTGGCTGCCTCGGGAGTACCGTGCATTCGAGATGGGTCAAGATTTCCTTGGAATGCGAATTTGTCGCCATATAACGCTCGATTGGTTTTCAAATCGTCTCGCCAGTCGAGAGAGAGAGCTTGTATGTCTAGTGTTCTAATTGCCTCATGGAGGTGTGAACTACCCTTAGCATAATGGATTAAGGGGACATGACGTTCTGATCGTTCCCTAAATACTTCAATCGCTCGCTGAGTCGCTGGGAGGGCAATACTGTGGTAATCTTTCAATGAAAGCAAACCTGCCCATGTATCGAACAATTGGACTGCATCAGATCCACCGTGGTTTACCTGATCGGCAAGTAGGTCTCCAACGACTTCAGCCATGGTCATAAGCACACGTTGGGCACCCTTAACATCGGAGAATACCGTAGCACGAGTGTTCTGAAATTCTTTATCTCCAGTGCCACCAGCCAGCAAATACAGCGATGTCGTCCACGGACAACCAGCAAAACCCAGTCGAGCTATGTCTTTTCTCTCTTCACCGATAGCCCTGAGTGCGTCACCTGCCCAAGGTGCGTGCTGACGGGCAGAGAATCTTGGCCAATCGTCTACTTCATCGAAAACGAAGGGGTCAATTTGTATGCCTCCACCGTAACCGACATCATAACCTAATGCAGGCAAAGGAGTGAGGATATCGCTGAACACGATGGCCGCATCAATGGATTTGTAGCGATGTATGGGTTGCATAGTGATGGTAGTACACAGGTCAAGATCCTGACAACGTTCCCAGAAGGAGTGTTCAGCCGCGAGTTTCCTGTATTCAGGGAGGTGGCGACCAGCTTGGCGCATGAACCATACAGGAGTTCGATCGACAGGACGCCGGTTTAGAGCTGCCAATATACGCTCTTGGCTGTTCATGCGTGCAGCTCCATTTGGGAGAGTGCATCATCCATAGCCTCCACTAACCCTCGTATGTGACCTTCATCATGAGCAGTAGAAATGAAGCCAATCTCGTAGGCTGATGGAGCGAGCATGTAACCCCTTTCAAGCAAGGCTTTGTGTACATCAGCATAGAGTGCTGCTCCATCCTTTGGAATTTGATCAGCACGCACAGCTGGTCGGCTGTTTCCGGGTGAAAACCAGAACAAACTTTCTAGCCGAACAATCCGCATGGGATTACCGTGCTTTTCTAGAACGACTTTCATCTCGTCCTCAAGTAGAGTCCCGAGTGAATCCATGTGATCGTAAGCCTCATCATCTAACAAGTCTAATGTAGCAACACCAGCCGCCATGGCGAGAGGATTACCAGAAAGTGTACCTGCTTGGTACACGGGGCCTAGAGGCGAGAGTTGTTCCATTATTTCTTGACGTGCACCGTAAGCGCCGACTGGGAGTCCCCCTCCAATTACTTTGCCTAATGCCGTAATATCTGGTGTGACATTGCAAAGATCACCGTAACTACCTTCCTTGAATCGGAAGCCACTTATCACTTCATCAAAAACCAATAGAGTACCGTGCTCATCGCAAATATTTCGGAGGCCTATCAGAAATTCTGGGCGTTGGATTAACAAACCATTGTTGGCCGGCAGCGGTTCAACTACCACCGCTGCTATGTCATCACCATGCTGGTTGAATAGGTATTTGACGGCATCAAGATCATCAAGGGGACAAATGAGAGTTGTGGCAATTGTGTCTTGAGGAATACCTGGACTACTAGCTATACCAAAGGTAGCTAAACCACTACCTGATGAGACCATTAGTGCATCAACATGCCCATGGTAACAACCTTCGAATTTCACTAGCATGTCACGACCAGTGTATCCTCTTGCTAACCGAACTGCACTCATAACAGCCTCCGTACCTGATGAAACAAAGCGAACCTTGTCCATGTGTGAAAAGCGTTTTTTGACTCGTTTTGCGAGCTCAATCTCTCCTAGATGTGGAGCACCAAACGAGGTACCGTTAATCATTTTCTCTTGAATTGCATCGATTATCGTTGGGTGTGAATGACCGTGAATAAGTGGTCCCCATGACTGGACAAAATCAATGATTACATTCCCATCGACATCTGTGATGTGTGCTCCTGATGCTTTCTCAAAGTATATTGGGTTACCATGAACAGATTTGAAAGCCCGAACAGGCGAGTTTACTCCACCGACCAGATGTAACTGCGCCTCATTGTGAAGTGTGTTGGATTTATTGCGATTCACATTATCACCTACTTTAACCAACATTTACGTGCAACTTCACGAGCGTGATAAGACACTACTATATCCGCACCTGCTCTTTTGAAAGACGTTAACACCTCGATTATCATTCGTTGGCGACTTAATTCGTCCTCAGTGGCATTCATTAACATCGCGTATTCTCCACTAACATTGTACACTGCCACGGGACGAGACACATTTTCGGAGACTTTTCGAAGTACATCGAGATAAGGTAGCCCCGGTTTGACCATTATGATGTCTGCTCCTTCTGATTCGTCTAATTTTGCTTCCAAGATTGCTTCTTTGTAGCCCGATCTAATATCCATTTGATGGGTTGCTCTGTCGCCGAATTCTGGGGTAGAGTTAGCTGCCAAGCGAAATGGACCGTAAAAGGAAGATTCGTACTTGATGGAGTATGACAAGATACCAGTGCTGGTTAGCTCTGCCTTTTCGAGTGATTTTCTTATGGCCGTTACGCGACCGTCCATCATGTCTGAAGCACATACGTAATCTACTCCAGCTTCGGCATGGGAGAGGGCAATATTGACTAGAATCTCAACTGAAGCATCATTGACTATCTCTCCGTTGTCCACCAACCCACAATGTCCGTGTGAAGTTGCCGTGCAGAGACAAACGTCTGTCATAACAACAAGGTCATCTCCGTATTTTGCCTTCAATTCTGCAACAGCCCGAAGAAGGTGTGAGGCGTGATGAGCGTGACTGGCTTTTGGATCTTTGTGATGACTAGCCACCACTCCGAACAGCATTACTGCGGTCAATCCGCATGAAAAGTCTTGTTCAACAGTCTTAAGGAGCATATCCACAGATTGGTGATGAATACCAGGCATGCCTTGAATTGGGTCATCTATACCCTCTCCATCTACCACAAAATGAGGTTGTACAAGCGAGGATAGAAGACTATTACCAAATATAAGATCGCGACGAGACTTTGTCCAGCGATTGATTCTGGGTCTAACGTTCATCATAATCCATCCTATTCTCTCGCCACCACTGAATCAGAGATTCGGATGTTGGCCCATCCAACACCGAAACCCGGGACCCACTGTAGTGTTCTAAAGAGAGGATGACCGACCGTGTACTTTCTCCCATACAAAGAATTTCGTTAGGCGCCCTGAGGGAGTTTTTCGCCCAAGAACGGGCAGAAGAAGCCGATGACAATACCAGCACGTCATGTGAATTAATCTCCACATATCCTACCTCTTTTGCTTTATTTTCGTAACCAACCCACGATTTAACGTTGAATCCTGTTTCCTCTAATGTTTCTTTGAGTGTAGGTGAGGAGAGATTAGATTGTGGTAATAGAAAAGTTGTGTTGGTTGGAAAATGCTCTGTGATATATACTCCTAGTTCACGAGCATTTCTGGCTCGCGCACAAACTGCGACAGTAACACCAAGTTGGAAGCAAGCGCGAGCCGTCCCCTCTCCTATGGCCAACCATGGTATCCTGCCAATATCTGTATTCACTTCAGCGGCAGCAACGGCACATTTAGCGGCAAAAGGCGATGTCAGCACTAGATACGGCCAATGACGTTTTTTATCGTAAGCATTCAGGAAATTCACCGGCCAATTTTCTAAACGGGGCTCGAGGTCAACTACTGGAATATTTTCCATGGCGATTCCAGAATGTGCAAGTACCCGGGAAATACGTTCAGAGTTCAAAGTGGAAATATAGCGTGGACCTGTGTTTTTCATTGTAAAGGATTCTAAGGGTTGCACTGGAAGATTGATTTTCAAACCATCGATAATTCCTGCATATTGAAACATATCGTAGACTGAACCTTGGCAAAAGATGGCTCGCCAGTTCTCAGGAGATACTTGGAGGTGAGCCTGTTGCCCTTCAATGGCGATTCCAGCTGGGAAGAGACATCCTCCTCCTACCTCTTTGAGAAGACGACGTTCAGTCGTTACATCTTGCTCAGTTTGCTCGTGATTTAGCACAAGTCGAAGAGATTTGAATTCCTGGAATCGGTCCTTCTTACAGTGGACGGAAATCGCCCCCTGACCAG
>Ga0160423_10002309_pt1 | contig 15965 bp, 20 predicted proteins | sample CRUFie14St8metaG_FD_108191 | JGI IMG/M metagenome (GOLD analysis project Ga0160423, IMG submission 108191) | Marine microbial communities from the Costa Rica Dome - CRUD Field 142mm St8 metaG | ecosystem: Environmental > Aquatic > Marine > Oceanic > Photic zone | place: Costa Rica: the Eastern... | reverse complement strand
TATCCGCATGGCCTGGGATTGCAATTATAAATGCCTGCATTACTTTACAACTTTCAATATATAACTGTCTTGTTTTTTCTTGCTTATCCAATTGTGATGTGTGACAGTATATCTATTAATAGACTCTAATAACTTATTCCATTTGTCAGATGTAAAATCATTTGCATGACTTTTAATCCAAGGATGATTCATTTTAACTTTATCTAAATTCCAAACATCTTCTATATAATAGGTGTCTGTAAATTCAATTAAGTTTTCGAAAGTTAGACGTTGAGCTTCTGGAGTATGTAACCCGTCATCGATTATAAAATCAAACTTTTGTCCTAGTGCTTTAAAGTGTGCATTACATTCAGCTGAAGTACTATCTAGTTTAGCATATTTTACTCTTACATTGTTCAGCATTGGAAGAGCTTCAGGAGCAACTCTTTCAAACGTATCAATTGTATAGATATTTGCATTTGTAAAATATTCTAACCATACATTGATGCTTTCACCTCTAAATGTTCCAACTTCTAAAATATTAATTTGCTTTTGACGAAGTTGTTCAAAATCTGCTTCATATAATTCGCTATAGCTATGCCATATTTTTTCACAGCCATATTTTTTGAATAATTGTTCCATTATCATAGTTGCACCTCAAATTGATCATCATGAAAATTGTTTAGTGTGTAACCTGTGTTATCTATAAATTTATTAACAGCATCTCTTACGCCTGGCTTTTTAGGTCCATAGTCGTCGCCAAACAATAGTCCACCGGGTTTGATCATACTTACTGCTCTAGTTAAGTCATGTAGGCAACCTTCATAGGCATGACTAGCATCTACATAGATCCAATCTAGTTTATCAGGAAATGTGTCAAACCATCGTGCAGTTGACATTCTGTGAATAGTCACTGGACTATTTGCAAAACGTTTTACAACACCTTCATAAATTTTATTGTAATATTTTTCAAAACCTTCTGTAGTAGCTTCACCTGTGAGTTTTGAATAACGTTCGAGGTATGCATTGTAACCACCAAATTCGTTTGAGCCGTTGAAAACTTCTGGTGCCCAAGCATCAACTAAATGAATATGATCAGCACGTTTTAAGAACTTTGCAGAACTATCTCCCATCCATACTCCTAGTTCTGCACCAGTACTACCTTCTGGTATACGTTTCCATGTTGCGTCAGTACCTGGATTTTTACCAAACATCATAGTACTAGTTCCTTTTTAATTTTCTCACAAGATACCCAATCAAAGCCATTATAGCTGTTATAAGGGCACCTATACCTACGTTCATTTTCTTAGTTTCTTGATAAGCAAAGGCACATATACGCAAACTGCAACTACGCTCCAAAAGGTAGCTAAGACTGTTGCGTAGAACTTCCAGTTACCAATGTCTACCGCTACACCTAATGAAACACCGCCTATCCATACGTAGTCAAAAAACGCATGAAAACGCTTCCAATTGCTACCGTACTTGGCCATTAGTGCTTCACGTCTTTGTGCAAACCAAGGATGAACATGTCGCATGATAACAAAACCTTCGTTTAGTACCATTACTGTGAAACCTATCCAAAAAATCATAACACTAATACTTATTTTATTTTCTGTACGAATCCGTGCATACTGGTATGAATATCATTAGTCCATTCGCTCATTACTTGATACCAGCCCCATTCGTTGGGGTATAATTTGCATTCTTTTACAAGTTGTCTTAGTAATGCACGGTTAAAATGCTTGCGATGGTGTATAAGAAAATCACAAGGTAAAAATCCATACCAATCATCATGTGGATTATTTTTATCTACTTCTTCTATCAATCCAGAACCAAACTTAGGGCCTCTATTAGGTCTTGTCATAAAACCTACAGGGCCTTTTTCATATGCTTTGCGAATCCAATTGTGGAGATCTACTTGCCTATCGATTTGTGTATTCCAGTCTACTCTAATTATTAAATCGTGATGTAAAGGAATCTTAGATACTATATCTGCATGTGCTAACATAGGTGCTACACCAAAATACAAATCATCAAACAGTTCTTTTGATTTTACATATTGAGCATACTTGGCGTGTTTACTAGGAGGTTGTACTTCCATAGGATGGTAATGCCATTTAGGATAATGCATTGTATATAATCTATCATGATATTCTTCTGGAATTAAATTTGTTTTATTTGACCATGTATGATAGTAAAAATTCACACCAGAAAGTTTAAGTTTTAGTTGATCAACAATGATACTATTCTTATCATTTACACCACTAATACATACTGCAATATTCATTTAAAATACCAATCTTTTATTTTTGTTGCAAACGTACTATGACTTAATAAGCCTGGATGTGGTTGTGGTTTATCTGCCGCATCATCAATGTGAAAATCGTCTTTCCAGTTAAATGTTTTGCATTTGATAGTATCTATCATAAATTTGTTAAAATAACTTTTATGTTCACCGAACGAATGTTCTGATAATAAATGAAAATTTTTGATTCCTTTATTTGATAAAAATGCGTGTATGTAATTCATTCGAATCATTTGATCAAATATAGCATCAAACTCTTGATAAAAATCTTCGTAATATGTTTTTATCTTGCGTTTGAAATCGTCAACATCTCCATTACTGTGCCATTGCCACCATACTTTTGGAAATTTATTAATGTGACTTTTTTTAATCATATGAGCCAACATATGCATTCTATCATTTTCATTTTCATATATTGTTACTCTACTAAAATTACTCCATAAGACAACAACTACACTTTGTTTTGTATAATAAGGATATTCAATAATTTCTTTTGCAATCATTTTATTACTTGACCCAGGTAAAGATCGATTGTTTACACTCTTAAAATTAACATTTTCTTTAAGTTTTGCTGGCCAAGCGAATTTACTAGGTATAGGACCGTGTGATTTTCCATTCCAACAATCTGGTAAACCTGTACCGTAAGTATGGCTACATCCAAATGTAATTAGTTCGTAATTTTTCCAGCCCATGTGTTTTTCCTTGCTCCTGTGTCAAAATCAAAATCCCAGTAGTCAATATCTTTTTTATACCATTCAGCAACTTTTTCATAAGTGCTATTGTTATATAAAGTTCTGTAGTCTTCTTTTATACTTGTTACATTTCTTGATCTTGGCATTTCTGTCATGTTAAAGTATTTAAGCACATCTTCTTTAAGGTGTTCAACACGTAGTATATCGCAACGTACCCTACCTTTACTATCAACAACATGATCTAATTGCGGGTGCCATCCTCTGATAGCTCTATACCATGTATATTTTTTATCAATCCATTTGCCGCGTTCATATAAAAAATGTTCTAATGATCGTGTGTCAGCATATGATGGATCAATATTTCCTCTTTGTACTGCTTCTTTTGCAAACAAATATCTACTAACAACTTTGCTCCATGGATTTCGTACAACTGCAAATGCTTGATATTGATCTGTAATTACACAATTTATATCTCTCCAACGTGCATGTTCTACTCCTTTGACATCACGTTCTTTATAACTTTTCATTGTTTCGTTAAAGTCTTTAAAGTTTGCAATCCATTTTCGATGTACAGGAATAATCTTATCTTGAAATGCTTCACTACCACGAATAGTCATGCCTGCATTTTTTGGAATATGTATAAAAAGTTTTTTCATTAGTATTTTGTATAATCCTTTTCTTCTACTACGTCTGATTTTGTAATTACATTAATTAATTTTTTAATTTTTGCACGATCATCATTTTTAAAATATACATCTCTAGCTAATTTAATAAACTTATCACCAAAAATTTTATCAGCTTCACATTTACGTTTGCCATTTTCTATATCCCAAAGTTGTTCGTTAATTGACTCTAGTTCTTCAACTAATGCATTTACTTCTGGATCATTATTAAAGGCTTTGCTTTCTAAGTACGCAAGCTCTTTGTTTACATTTTCTAGTTGTTCTTTATCTGTAAGTTTCTTTTGTTTAATTTTAAGTATTGTAATCTTGTCAAAAAGTTCACCAACAGATACTTCAATTGATACCATCATTTATTCTAATCCCGTTGTCTTTAGCCCTATGCATATGATGACTCCAGCGGTCTTTAGGGCTTAAAGTATATATGTGAATATTTTCTGGAGCAAAATATACTTGAGACATATGCAAAAATCCGCTGTCAACACCAACATGATAAGTTGCTTTTGACATTGCATATGCAATATGTTTCAAGCTATCTCTTAGTAGTACATCTTTTGATTCTCCGCCTACAACTACTATTTCGTAGTCTTTATACTTGTCAAGTATTGCTTGACGTTGTTTAGGTTTAATCATACGCTTTTTAGATGTGCTGTCAAATTGTACAGTAATAAACTTTTTAGGTAATTTTATATCTTGTGTTTCTGCTTCTAGTTGTGGAAAATGTTTAAGATATTTTGTTAGATCAATACCTTCTTTTGGTTCAAAACGTTGCGGATAGTCTGCGTAAATTTGTGCGTCTGCATTATATCCTCTATCTCTAAGATAGTTAATAAAATCTATATTGTCTCTAGGTTCACACTTTAGGTGTGGCATAACTGCAACACTACCTTTAGGGAACAGACTTAGTATCTCAGGCCAACTTTCAGGTTTATGTCTATTCCATTGATACTTTGTTAGATGTAACATCACTGGAGTATTTTCTATAAGCCCGTAGTTATATGATAGCAATACACTGTGAATTCTATCGCCTAGTCCAGGTGCACCGTAATGAAAGTTTTTCTTTACAGTGCTAAATGCTCTCATTGCTATATGTTTCAATTTATTACACTCATTAAGTCTTGTACGTTTTCGCCTTTTTGTGGCAATAAGTCTTTTAGAAAAAAATGTATAAAATATGCTTTGGGTATTTGTTTGTCATCTATACCTTTGAATAATCCGTTCCAACGCCAATCCATATTCAGTGTAGGAATCTTTTCTTTCTTTACCCAGTAGTTTAGCAACATTTGATCTGTTGACCATTTACGATAACCTATACCATCAACAAAGTCTTTGAATTCTGGTCTTCGAATAAACTGTTCTGCTGTCTGTCCTTTTAGATATGGTAAAAACTTTTTACTATTAATAACCATCATACCCATGTTATAAAATTCAGCACCTAGTTCGTTCCACTTCCAATCTACGTCTTTTAAATTTTCAAATGCCGCTTTAGAATATTTTCTAATCTTTGATTTATATTTTTTGGCACAAGGTAATTCTCGTTCTGCTACTGCACCAAAAGCATACTCTTCAGTTAAGTCCCAAAAAATATTTGGAGCTTCTTGTCTTATATAAATGTCACTATCTATTATTGCAATTTGTTCGTAGTCATGCAAGTGTGTAAATGCATTTTCTTTTTCATATATAGGCATATAACCTAAACGTTCTACTGCTTCTTTGCTTCTACCAGTTCGTGACATATCTGGTCTAATTTTCAATATTGGTTCTCGTTGAACAATGTGTTTCATATTATATTTGTTACAATAATTTGCAACACTCTGTATACAGTGTTCGTACAGTTTGCTTTGACTACCAACTGCAACTTGGTAAATCATTCTTCTCATTTTAAATCCTTAGTGAAACTTACATTAGTTTTGTATGTAACTTTATTTAATTTATCAAATTCCATGTTGACTATTCCATCGCATAACATCCAGTCAGCTGGCATAGCACCATGAGTATGTACCCAGTCTAATATCTTTTTTGCACCTGTGGGTGTTATACGATAAGCTCTAGCACCTTCATACCAATTACCTGGTGGTATTGGTTTTGCCTTATTGAATCCTTCAAACTTGTAAACATCACAGTCTACAAATTCTCCCATAGGTTTTAAGAATACAACATCGTGTTCAAAAATACAGATAGGAGTATTGCTTTCATAACATTTTTGCCATAACAGATATTGGCTGAGAAAGCAACCTTGTGTGCCTGGGCGTTCTAGTAATCTTTTGGCTTTTTTGTGTTCATATGGTTTTATTCTATAATCAATCAATCCTGTGTCGTTACCATTAACACCTTCGTATAATTCTAAATTCCAGTTTCTCATAGTGCCTGTTTCTAACGCACGATTGGCCATACTAACACTGTCAGCATAATTTGGTAGATAGATTATATAACCTTTCATTGTTGTTGTGTTTTCCTAATTTCTTGTAGAGTAGCATCGTATCTATGACTAGGAAGCCATTTAAGTTGTGCTTGTTTAAACTTTAATCCTTCCTTTTTATTACCTTTACCTGTACTAAAAATATTGTTCTTTTTAATACCCCAGCTATTCCAGTTGTATGCAATATGATCATATGTATTACCACTATCTGCCCATTCTTTCATTACCTGTCTTAATACTACTTGGTCAACAAACCAATAACAGCCTTTTTCAAATGCTGTTGTAAGTCTTTTAGCAAATAGGTCTCGCCAAGCCATACCTTTATTACCTGTACCAGGACTTAATGCACTTGCAATAAAAATATGTTGTTCTTTTGGTTTAGGCATTACTCCTATGTTTGTTGTTACTTGTTCAAAGTCAATCAAATGAAATCCGTTACGTAATATGCTATCACAATCTATTTGTAATATTCTTTGTTTAGGATTTGTAAATATTTCTGCCATACGGATAAATCTTACACTTGCTAGATAAGTTCGTCTTGCTATATAATCTAAATTACTTGTTTTAAATATTTGCATACCCTCGCCCATTAAACTTTTATTTTTTGGCAAGTCTTTGTAAAATTGCTCGTTGACATCTTCCCATGTATATGTAAATTTATATTGATCACTTAGTTGTTTTAATAATGTGTGATCTATGTTTCCTTCATTAATAATATGACAGTGAACATGTATCCAACCTACAGTTCTGTTAATACTTTGTTGTAAAGCAAAACCGTGCTTGTCGAAGTAATCGTAATCTGCACTAAAGTAAATTACGTGTTGCTCTTCTCTAGGACACATATGCCCTTTTATTTCTGGAAGTTTAAACATCAGTAGCTATCCCTGGTCTATATCCTATTATGGCATTTTTCTCACCTCTGCCTATTTTTCTTATCATTCTATAACCAAGTGGAGCAAGTATTTGTCTAATACTATCAGCATGTAATCCATAACGTTGCGGATGATCTTTGCATTCGTATAAAATTATAGGCTTACATCTTTCAATAGTTTTATATCCGCCTTGAGCTACGAAAGGTTCGTAACCTTCTGCATCTATTTTTATAAAGTCAACGTCTTGCAAATCAAAAAAGTCTAAAGGCTTTACAGGAATGTTGCCCTCTCGTTGACTTGGATGTACATGTGTACTAAAACTTTTGTTAGTTGTTTTTATAGATACTGATTCTTCTCTTGCACCTAATCCTACAGGGTAAGTTGTAACATTGCCAACTGCTCTTTTTTCTAAATTATAATTCATACATTCATAAATTTTAGGATGTATTTCAAATGCATGTACATGTTCAAAACTTCTGCTCATTTGATATGCAGTGATACCTACATGAGCACCTACGTCAACAGCAGTGCGCCATTTAGCACAATAGCTCATTGCAGTTACAAGTTCAATGTTTTGATAGTTGTTTATATCTCCATTGCCTTGTTTTTTTGCACTTTTTAAACATATGTCGTTTTTTATAGAACGCCAACCATCTATTTCATTATACATTATTTTCTACCTGATACTTAAATGTTATATTCCATGCAGTACCGTCTTCGTATTCTTTTCTACTAAACTGACTGTGTGCAATATGTTCAAGCATAGGTGTTCTATCGAATCCAAACTGTCCTTGCCAATGTTCAACTGCACTTTGGCCTAATACTTCAATTGGTTTACCTAAACACAATGCTTCAACAACTGCCATACTATGATATGTAATAACTTTTTTAGCATTTTTCATCATAGGCAAAATTTCTTGAAAACGCTGTCTACGTTTACCTTCTTTTTCTCTAATAACTAATCTTTGTGACTGACCATCATAATGTCTTACTGTATCTGTACGCCATGTTTGATAATCTTGTCCTAAGTATTTAAAGATATTACTATTGTTGGGCATTACTAAAAGGTTGTAATCTCCTTCTTCATTCCAGTCTTGCCATAACTTATCGTCCATTTCTAAAAGTCCAATTCTGCTTTTACCTACAGCAGGACGTACTTTTGTATTTTGTAAAGAATTATAGCTAATTCTATAATACACTGGAGTTTTGTGTCTATGATTACCTATGTAACCGTTATCTATATGGAAAAAATTAATGCGTCTATCTTTTGATATTGCATCAAACACCCAATCATCAAAAGGATGACTGAATGCTAAAAATCTATCTAGTTGAATTTCTTCTGGACGTTCAATTGTTATAGTATCGTAATTTTTATATAAGTCTATAAAAAGTTGTCCACGTAATTGTTTTGAATTTGCAGGTACTTGGAATTTATAAGCTGGCATCTTCCATACCCGCAACTCTTAATTTAACAACGTTCGTAATTTGCCATTGTTTTTGATCAAGACCTTTTAACAAGCCTAACCATTTGTTACGTAGTAGTGCAAACTCATTAATAATCTTTTCATAGTCAACCACGTCTGCTTCGCCGTCAACATACTTCTCAACATCTCTGCTAGACAAAGCACGTTGATAATTTTCAAGATATTTTTTAAAAAATGAACTACGCAATCTGCGTAGCTCAATATTTAGATAGTTTAGGATAGCTTCAATTTCTTGTAGTTGATTGAACCTGTGTTCAACAATGCCGGGCATTTCTGCCGCGGCACGTTCAACGTTGCCTTTCAGTTTTACTTCACCTCTGGCTTCAATTAATTGATCTTCGAAAAATTTGATCGCTTCTGGTATTTTGTTAATGTCTCTAGATACTTCAGAGTAATAACCCATTATTCATCCCAATCATCTTCGTCATCTGGGTCTTCTTCGTCAAGATCCAAATAATAATTAATTGCTTGATCTAAAACATCACAACTGCCTAGTGCATCTCTAAATGTTTGATCATCTGCACCATAATCTGCACATGTATCAACATATGTTTCTGCAACAGTTTCAATAGTCTTTTTATCAATACTATCTTTAAATGTGTTCCACATATCAACAACTAAACTGCTATCCATAACTTCTACTCCTCGATTAATTCGACTTCAGTTGCCTCTTCTACCGGCTCTTCATCTTGGGTATTTACCACAGGAGCAAGTTTCTCATTATATTCTGACATAATCATGTCCATCTTTTCTGGTTGCATCCATGCTTTACGATAATCAAGATGTTCTTCACCTTTTAAGTCAACGTATTTTAGTCGATTGCCTTGTTTTTCTAACAAGCCTTTCTTTTCGAACAGTTCAATAAGACCACTGTAAGGATTCATTCCTGTTTCATATGGAATCTTCACTTGCACACCTTCAAAAGGTTTTGCATATCTAGTCTTCATTACTTTACAGCCGGCTCTAATACCACGTACTTCTGATATCTTATTGCCACCTTCGTCTTCTTTTAGTTTCATCTTTTTCATTGCAACAACAATACTTGATGCATAGATAAAACCTTGACCTCCACTAATCTTATCATCTGGATCAAACATATCCTGAGATGCATAAGTGTGGTTAGTACATACTAGTCCTACATTGTAACTACCAATCATATTAACTGTGTTACGTACTAGTGCTGTCAACTGTTTAGGCTTACGACCCATGTCGCCTTTCATATCACCTTTTTGGAACTGATCCATATCAGTAGGTGTAAGCAACATACCTAATGAGTCAATTACAAACAATACTTTCGGACGATCTTCTTCGTTCATTGCTTTGTAATCTGCCATAAATGTTGAGATTGTTTTTGCTACATCATCAATCATTGACATATTAAGTTTAAGAAGTTTATCTTCACCTGTGTCAACGTCTAATGCTTGTAGCCATGCTTCATCAAGTGCATTCTCTGAGTCAATAAGAACTACAAAGATACCTTGATCTTGTGCGTGTTTTACAATGTTACCTGCACAGAAATAACTTTTTCCTGCACCCGATTCACCTGCAAACACTGTTACTTTACCTAGAGGCACACCTTTGTGAAAGTCGCCTGATACTAGATAGTTTAGTGCATATGAGCCTGTGCTGATCCAGTCTGTAGGATCGTTAAAGCCACTACTCATACCTGTTATACTCTTTGTTAAGTCCTTTCGGAACTTACTTACATCAAATGATTTAGCCATAGTTTCTCCTTGTTATAAGCTAGTAGGGGATTGCTCCCCTACAAATCTTGTTAATTGTTTATGATTGACGTGCTCTAATCATTGACAAAATGTCTTCAGCTTTACCTGACGGAGCCGCTTCAGCCGCTGGTGCTGGAGTTGCTTCTGGAGCCGGAGCAGTTTCTGCTACTGGAGCAGGTGTCGCTTCTGGCGCCGGATTTGCCGGAGCAGTTGGCGCTGGCTTAGATGCTTGTGGATCACCTGTTCTTGCCGCCATTCCCGCTGGACGGAAATACTGACCAAAACGATCCATATCATATGCTTCACCATCTACTGATGCTTCAAACATTTCTTTCATTACTTTAACTTCAACTTCTGAAGGTTGCTTCGGAAGGAAATCGCTCATGTTAAACAAGCCATTAGTTTCAATTGCTTTCATTTCAGCATCTGAAAGTGGACGCTCTCTACGTGCCCAATTAGATGTTGAATAGTCTGCATATCCACCTTTACTTGTTTTGTTTAGACGGAAGTCTACACCAGCAGTATAATCTGTTGGCAATTCTTCCATATCTGGATCCATAAGCGCCTGCTTAATAATTTGAAAAATCTGTGGACCAATAATAAATCTACGAATTGGATTCTCTGGAGTTGAATCTTCATTTAACGCATTTTCCGTTACAAAACCTTGGAATACATATGAACGCTTTTTCCAATACTTACGACCCATATCTTCAAGACTTGGATCTTTAAACCAACCACGTACTTCATTTAAGATGTCACATGTTTGACCATACATTTCCATACACGGAATCTGTACTTGTACAGGACGTGAATCAGTTTCACCTTTAATTCCTGCAAATGGAAGTTTGATCATCAAACGTTCTTTCCAAAAGAAAGTGTTTGTATCATCTCCATCTGGAAGGAATCTAAGAGTTGAACTCTGTCCTTCTTGCATGTTCCAAAATGGGAAAATTGCGTTGTCGCCGCCTGATGATCGATTGCCACCAGTATTTGCTTCTTGTTCTTTGAGCTTTGCTCGGATTTCTGCTAGTGTTGCCATAATATAAGCCTCCTTAGTTTTTTGCCTTATAGCTGTGTTGTATTGCCTTAATTGTGCATTACAGTTTATATAATACACTCTAGTATTTATAAAGTCAAGTGTTTTTTTGACTTTTTTTTGAAATTGGCTATCTTAATCCTGCTAACTTCTGGATTTTAGCCATTTCTGCCTCTTGCCCTTGTAATAATTCTGACATTATTGCTTGGGCTTCGTCTACCATTTCGTCACCGTACTGCTTCTGTACTGATGTCAAAACAGATGTTTCCCCCTTAGGAAAGCTATTTGTTGTATAATCATACAAGCTCTTTATAAACTCATCTAGTGGAATTTCGTTCTTTTGCTTCAATTCGTCGCCGTTTCCTTTTGGACTTATATCGATTGTTTTAGCATCTGCATCATTTTCTCTTGCTGGATCTTCATCTCCAAACATCATTTTGAATACTTTATATCCACCCAATAATAGTGCAACTACTACTGCCGCCGGAAGAGCGTACTGTTTACCCATTGCAACTACTTTGTCCAAATTTGGAAGACCGTCTAATGCTCCAGCCGCCATATCTTTAAGTTCATCCGCTGTGTCAGCAACTTTGCCAGCAGTGTTTTTGATAGCATCTTGAGCTGTATCAATAGCATCATTAGCTTTACCAACAAGTTCTGCTCCGCCTTTCACTGCGTCAACTGCACCGCCAACTACGTTTGCTGTGTCTTGTGGATTTGCCGCCGCTACTCCGCCTATTGTTGCTTTTACTGGATTTTTAGCTGACCAACCTAAAATGCTTTTTGCACCTTGCATCATTCCAGGTAACACTCTAGGAGCAACTGTTCTTAGTGCCGCACCTGCCGCTGGAATTAATAATCCTAGCAACGGTAATGCTTCTTTTAGTTTTTGATCTTCTGAAGTAAGTTCGTCTGTACGTTTGCCTAAAATCTTTTCTGCATTCATTTTGCTCATTTTAGTTTTATATTTTTTTCCTGCAAACATAAATTCTTTTTCGCCTTTTGATGCCGCATCAGCCGCACACTGTTTAAACTGTTCCCACATTTGTGCTTGTGCTTCCATAGGATCTTGTTCGTGTTTAGCTTGTGAAATAATACTGTCTAGTTTTTCAGCATAAGCAACTTGTGGATCAATTACACCTTCATCTGCATCATGAATACCGTTTCCATTTTCGTCAACCCAATGTCTACCTTGCTCATCATGACAATCATGTTCGCAGTTAGTAGTTGGACTATGCATAGTGTCTCCGCAATCCTTACAGTGATATTTGCTTGCTTCTTGTGGGGACATATCTTCGCCTAATGACTCTAACTCTACTTCTTGTACTTTATTTGCTTCACTTACAAGTTTATAGATATAAGGGAATACACCTTTAAGTTCTTCGTTGAACTGTTTAATTGTAAGTTCGTCAATCCAAGTATTTGAAACATCTTCTGGAACTTCTTCTAGCACGGTTGTTTCAAAGTTCTCAAATGCTTCTTTATAATATGCTTTGCGTTGTAAAGACTCAACTGTCTTTTTTACTGTTGCTAATCTTTCATTTACAACGTCCATGTATCCTGCTAAACCTTCAGCCATTACACTTGAGCGATTCATGTATGTCTTAAATTTACGCAGTTTGTTTAGTTCTTCTGATAGTCCTACAATGTGCTTACCAAAGTCATCGTAAGCATTTCCACCTTCTGATACGTGCATTGCCATTGCCCTTGCACCGTTCATGTGTCTTAATGGATATTTAAATCTTTCGCCGTCAGCACTTTCAATATATATGCTGTGTACATTTTGTGTACGTCCTGCGGCATTTTCATGGTTAACTGGTCCAGCGTGTTTTACAATTAATCTTGCTGATCCAATATCTTGGTAACTAGTCCTGCTAGTTCCATACATTTTTGATTCGCTCATTTGTTTCTCCGTGCTTAGATATTCATAATCTCGTTTGTCTAAGTTTGATTTAGTTATATCTCTTGTATCAAAATTTAACATTCTCTTTTTTGCAAATACTCTTAGTTCTTTAAGGAAGTCAAACCATTTACTTTTAAGCATTACTTCCTGTTCAGAAAATAAATTTTGAGCATACATTATAGTCAAACTATCTTCATCAATATTTACATTAACCTTTTTACCTTCTGCAAAGTCAAATTCAAAGAATCTAGCTTCTTTTGGCTTGTTAGTAATAGTAGCACTATCATCTCCTACTGTAATACTAGGAAATCTGCCACGTATTTTGTTAAATAATTCGTTTGCAATGCTGTCAAGGTTTTTCATATTAATATTTATCAATAACCGCTTACAAATATAGGCATGGGCGGTTCGTATTGCTCCTCTCCTTCAGCCTGTGTGAAGGTGTTATATATGCGTGGATCCCAGTCTCGCATAACAGCCATCATACGCAGAGCCAGTAAAGTAGCACTAACCAAGTCATCATTAGCTCCCGGTTTTGCTTTGAAACTTGTTCCTGTTGCTACATAGTTCTTTAATTCTGTTATTAGTGGTCCACTATTGATAGTAATTTTGTTATTTTCTACCATAGTTTTTAATCTGCTACATGCAGTAATTTTTGTACCGTGTGTGGTATTAAATCCTTTGCGGAATTTGCGTACATGTCCTTTACGCTGTGGTTCACTTACAAATAATCCTGGTATGTTTTCTTCTCCAAAGTCGTTGATAACGATAAGTGCGGCTTCTCCAATACTATTATTTTCTACGCTCCAGTAGATGTTACTACCGTTGGTTTTACAACTATCTTGTATATGAGTACATACATCTCTTAGTATTCTAATTTGTGCAGGTATAGGTGTCTCGTTATGACGCCATTCTGCTATTTGTTTATAACTAGGTAATTCATACACTTGTATTGCGGCATAATCACCTCCTGTTCCCATTGCAGGATCAAGTGCTACAGCATAACTTTGATCTGCTGTGGGTTTGCCATACCAACGAGTTTGTCCCATATTCATTAAAGGCTCTGCTGATTCCATTTGTGCAAGATGAATACTGTTAATTAGTGTTTCATCATATACTAGAAATTCGCAACCGTATTCACGTCTAAACTTTTCTTCACCAATACGTCCAATTTCTTCTATTTTCCAAGTTTCATCTCTATCAGGATGTTCGTCCCAACCACAAGTAAATCCATGAAATCCGTTTTGTCCTACTTCTTGTTCATTGCCATGTGCATCGTATTTGTTCTGAGATTCTTTCCAAATTACAGCAAACGTATCTTCATCTGAGTTTGGTGTGCTTGTTATAATTGCACGACCACCTGTTGCTAGTGTAGGAGATATAGAAGTCCAAAATTCTTCTGCAATATTAGGATTAACAAACGCAAACTCATCACAGTATAGTAATGATATAGACATACCACGTCCTGTGTTGCCTGTAGTTGTTGCACTTACAATACGTGAGCCATTTTCAAATTCCATACTTCCTTTGTTATAGTTCGTAACACCTGCTCTAATATGATCTTCACAAGATTCATATACATAACGAATACGTTGCATAATTTCTTGAGCACCAGTATATTTGTGAGCGGCAATTAAAACAGTTTGATCAGGATGAAACATAGCATACCAACACAAATAAATCGCGGCAGTAGTAGTCTTACCTGTTTGTCTAGGTAACATGTTTACATTGAATCTATGATCGTGATAACTTTTTAATAAGCGTACTTGGAATTCGTAAGGCTCAAACAGCAATTTTCCTTTGACAGGATGCTGAATATATGCAAACTTTCTAGCGAAATGTAAATATCCTGATTCAGGATCTATGCACTTTGCTAAATCTTCTAATTGTGCATCTGTAAATGTTTCAGTTTTATTGGCCTTTTTGATTAATACGCCATCTAAAGAAGTACTCATAATACTATTTAACCAAAAAAATAGGCACCGTAGTGCCTATGTGAGTTTGACTTTTAGTTTATTATTATATCCAGCCGTCGCCGGTAAGTTTATTACCTACTGCGCCGCCAAGCATACCGCCTGCCATACTGCCTATAGGTCCTAAAGGTGCACCTAGCATGTGTCCTGCTACTGCGCCACCTACACTACCTAGCACTCCTGCGTTGAGATCTTGGTCTCCTGCAACATCATCTTTACCTGGATTTTCTGGATCGTCCATTTTTGCAGTTTGTACAATGCTAGGTTTAAGTCCTGCGTTAGTCATTAACTTCATAAGTTCACCAACATCATCACATGTTTCTGCGTTCATGTTGATGCTAACGCTAGCCGCTTCGTTGACTGGGGTACTAATACTATCTAGTTTTTCCAGCAAATCACGCACGACTTAACCTTTGTATTCTTTATATAGTGCTGAAAGTTCTTCTTTGATTCTCTTAGAAAGAGCCATTGGATTATCTCCGCCTGCAACATGTTTGTAAGATTTTTTAGATCTGTTAATGTCGTTTGATGGAGGATTTGTAACATCCGTGTAAGGTGCATACTCTTCTCCTGGCTCATTTTCGTAGTCATCTGCTAATGATGCTCCTGCAATACCGCCAGCAATTTTAGGTGCTTGAGAACCTACTGCTCCGCCTAATGCAGAACCAATTGCCGCTCCTGCTGGACCGCCTAATGCTCCACCGATTGCTCCGCCTGCTTTTGCTCCTAAGCCTGTAGCCGCTTTACTTGCAACGCCGCCTGTTGCTTTATCTAATGCATCGCCTGCTACTGCGCCGCCTGTAGCCGCTAAACCTTTTCCAAGGATACCTGCTTTAAGATCTTGGTCTCCTGGAACATCATCTTTGCCTGGAATTTCTGGATCATCGTCCATTGCTCC
>Ga0160423_10002308_pt1 | contig 15966 bp, 22 predicted proteins | sample CRUFie14St8metaG_FD_108191 | JGI IMG/M metagenome (GOLD analysis project Ga0160423, IMG submission 108191) | Marine microbial communities from the Costa Rica Dome - CRUD Field 142mm St8 metaG | ecosystem: Environmental > Aquatic > Marine > Oceanic > Photic zone | place: Costa Rica: the Eastern... | reverse complement strand
ATTACTAAATGCAAGTAAAACACATTTCGAGGCTCATATCGAAAAGCATAGAGTAAATGTGGAAAACCTATTACAGAATTCTGTAGGTATAGGTGAACATGGTGATATCATGGATACGATTGAGAAAGAGTTAGAGGAGATTTCTAAGTATCATGATTTGATAGAAGTATTGAATAAATACTTTCCAAGAGATTATGATGGTAAAGATACCAAGGAATTATTACTTGAGGTAGACTAATTGAAATATTTGGTTACAAATGGTTCATCAATCACTAAGGGTGGTGGATTTGAAAACTATAAGTATAGACAAGATGTGAGAGACTTTTATTTGGATAAGGGTCTTCATGTTCCTATACAAGAAGAGTGCACCTACACATATCACTTGAGTCAGAGGTTGGGACTTGAACCAATCAACTTGGCAAAATGTGGTAGTGGTGTAAGGAGATTAGTAAGAACTTCTTATGATTGGATAAATAATAATAAAGACAAATTACAAGATACTCTTTTTATATTTGAAATCCAAGATGGTATTCGTATGGAAATGTTTTTGACAGACGAAAATAAGTTTGGTATAGTTAATGGATTTGATGGTGATTATAATATTGTTATGAATTGGTATGAAGATGAAATGACACCAGATGAGATGACTACAAAGTATAAAGATAAGATTGATATGTATCATCAAAACTTTTGGTCATGGGAATATGAGGAACAAAGAACTTGGAGAGAGTTCAATATGTTTATGACATATATTCAACATCTTAATCTGAATTACTATTTAAGTATACATGAGATGAATATACATCAGAATGAAACTATCGATAGGAGTAGGATTTTAAATTTAGATAACCAAACAGATATTTGGTCATATGGACATGACCACAAACTTTTAATTGAAGATGAAATAGGATTTCAAGATAATCATCTTTCTTTAATAGGTAATAAAATTATAGCAGATAAAATTTACGAACATATTAATGAGGTAAACAAATGAAAGAATTAAAGGCGACAAGAGTTCCACCTGGTGATAGGTGGAGTATAGTAGGTGGTCAAGATGATAAAATATATTCATCACTTACTGAGGTTTTAAATCAGATATTTATGGAAACTCAAATGACAGAGTTTTATATAGATGCACAAAAGGGTGAAGTTCATGTAGAGGATGGTAAAGAGAAACCACCTACTATTAAGAAGTATTCACTCTATGGAGAAGAATATTAATTGAGTAAGTTAATGATGGCCATGGGTATACTACTTGTTAGTAACATCATGGCATGGTGGCAACTAAATGCACAATTTACAACTTGGTTTAAGAACCATTGGTTTTGGAGTTCACCAGGATGGATGAGTATATTTGGTATACCAATTGGTTATTTATTTTTTATATCAACTAAATTAAGTTATGAACACTTTGGTTTCACATGGAACATTCGTATGATAGGATTCGGAATTGGGACACTTGTTTTCGGTGTCTGTTCCTATTTATTTTTAAAGGAGATTCCTACATTAAAGACAATCATATGTCTGTTATTGGCACTAACTATTATATTAATTCAGGTAACAAATGTCGTTGGAGAGTAAAATGAATTTAGAAGATTACATAGTTGATGTGCCAGACTGGCCCAAAGAGGGTATCGTGTTTAAAGATATCACACCATTATTAAAAGATAACAATGCATTGAACCATTCTACATTACTGATGAGAGGATTATTAGATTCTGATATCGGTGCGAATTGTATAGTGGGATGTGAGGCAAGAGGTTTTATATTTGGTTCCTATCTTGCAAAGAGAATGGGATTAGGTTTTATACCTGTAAGAAAAAAAGGTAAACTTCCACCACCAGTTATCAGTAGAGATTATGAATTAGAATATGGGACTGATACATTAGAGATTAAACCTGGTGATGGTGAGAGAGTGATTATTGTGGATGATGTATATGCCACAGGTGGAACTGCAAAGGCCACAAGAGAATTATGTGAGGAAGCTGGATACGAAGTAATAGATGAAGTATATTTAATCAATCTAAGTTTTCTCAATAAAGATAAAGTTAAATCAGTAATAACATATTAAGGAGATAGTTATGGCAAGAGTAGATGATTTATTTAATCAAATCCAAGAACTCTATGAAGAGTTCAATGTAAACCATCTTGTATATACCGAAAAGGGTAACAAGGCGGCTGCAGGAAGAGCTCGTAAGGCGATTGGAGAGATTAAGAAACTTGTTACTGAATATCGTAAAGAATCAGTAGCATCAACGAAATAAGGAGATTAAGATGGATTTCGTAATTGGACTATTAACACTTTTAGGTGTTAGTTATTTGATATATAAAGACACAAACAGATAAGGAGAAAGGGTGTATAGAACAGCGGAGTTTGTTTCACCAAAACATCCTGATAAAATCTGTGACAGAATATCAGATAAGATATTAGACCATTGTCTCAGTCTCGACCCAAATTCAAGAGTTGCGGTTGAGACAATGGGTGGTCATGGGTTTATCAATATAAATGGTGAATTAACGATAGAGACGGATAAAGAAATACCTATACCACATTTAGTAGATGAGGTGTTAGGTGAACCTGAGTTATATAATGATGGACATAGAACATCAATTAAATTACAGAAACAATCACCAGAGATAGCTCGTGGTGTTGATATAGGTGGTGCAGGAGACCAAGGTATTATGATTGGTTATGCTTGTAGAGATAATGATGAGATGGTTCCACAAGAATATTATTTGTCAAGAGATTTATGTAGATATGTTTATGAGGTGTTTCCATACGATGGTAAAACACAAGTTACTATAGATGAAGATAATAATATCGTAGCAGTGGTATGTAGTTTTCAAAATGCCACATATGATGAACTACATAATTTAGTTTATGAGTGGTTAGAAGATAAAGGAGTTAATCCAAATTCAGTAACACGATATTGTAATCCAGCAGGTGATTGGGAACAAGGTGGATTCGATGCAGATGCAGGATTGACTGGTCGTAAGTTAGTAGTTGATAACTATGGCCCAAGAGTTCCAATTGGTGGTGGTGCCTATAGTGGTAAAGACCCAAGTAAGGTTGATAGAAGTGGGGCATACATGGCCAGATACATTGCAGTAGACCAATTAATGAACTACAATTATAATGGTAGAAATGGATTTGGAAAGTTCAATGAATTATTTTGTCAGATTAGTTATGCTATTGGAATGACTAAACCAATACAGGCAGTGGTATATAATGAATATGGTTCATGGGATGTAAGTGAAGAGTATGATTTAACACCACAAGGTATTATTAACTTTTTAGATTTAAAGAAACCTATATATTATGAAACATCACAATGGGGTGCTTATGGTAATGGTTTCAAATGGGATGAATGTTATCAAGAGAATATTTAATAGATAGAGGTTATTGTTGTGGACATGGTTGTTTAATGTGTCCATATGAACCCAAACATACAAAAGGAAATACAAAGATGAAAAACGAAGCATTGGAGAAAAATATATTAATCGTATGTGCACTTGAAGTAGAGACTCAAGGACAACTTGATGATTATAATGTATTGTATACTGGTGTAGGTAAAGTGAATGCAACATATAAATTAACATCACACTTTGGAAAGTATGGTTCACATATACCATATGACTTAGTAATTAATTATGGAACTGCTGGTAGTCGTAAGATTAAAAAGAAAACATTAGTGGATTGCACTAAGTTTGTTCAGAGAGATATGGATGTTACAGGTCTTGGATTCATGAGAGGTGAAACACCATTCGAAGATGATGTTCCATTGATGTTAGACTTTGGTGTAACTAAATATAATAATATAAAACGAAGAGCTACTTGTGGTAGTGGTGATAATTTTGTAGAGGACAAGACAAACTATTATGGTGAGGTTGTGGATATGGAAGCATATGCACTTGCTAAGGTTTGTCATCTTAGAGATATACCATTCGTATCATTCAAGTATATCACCGATGGTGCTGATGAACAGGCACATGAAGATTGGGAAGCTAATCTTGCGAGTGGTATTGTAGAATTTAAGAATCAAGTATTAAGTTTAATATGAAGAATTACTTAGCACTTGGGTGTAGTTATACTTGGGGTCAAGGATTAAATGAACCAGATTATATACCACCATCTTGGGAAAAGGTAGAAGACGAACAACATTTTTTAGTAGAACAATATAGGTATCCAACATTAGTTAGTAATGGATTATCTAATTGTAAACCATGGGTTCGATATATTAATGGTGGAGCTAATCATCAGAATATACAATACCTTGAGTTTGTATTGAACCAAGGTTTTAGACCAGATTATATTTCTATACAATTTACAGAACCATGTAGGTGTATGAATTTATATCCATGGGAAGAAGAGAAGGCATATGAGATTTATAAAAATGACAATCTTGGTTTTGATGACTTCTTGGAATGGGAAAAAAATATCACAACTATAACCACTGCTAATCAATTTAATTATCAATTTGGAATGGGTTTACCAGAAAGAGCTTTGGATATTTATCATCAGTTAGTTCATATACAAATTGAAACCTTAAATGATAATCTAAATAAATTTAGAAGTTTAGTCCCTAAAGAAACAAAGTGGTGTTTCATTACATGGCCTGAAGAGATGAGTCCATCGTATGATTTCATTACACCACCATGGGATAATTGGATTAGTGATTCATTTGTTAATGTAGGTGATTTTAATTCTATAGAAAGATTACAATCAAGTGATGTGGAAAGATATCGTGTTAGTCATAAAGATACACATCCAAGTAGAGAGGCACACGAATTAATAAGTAAAAGTATTTTGGAGAAATTCAATGAGTAAAGAAAATATAGTAGAACAAGTTCCGAAGAACACAAACGAAGTTTATCGTATATCAGAAAAAGAATACGAGGGTTATCGTTTCATAGATGTTCGTATTTATTATATGGATAAAACAAGTGGTGAATGGAAACCAACTAAGAAAGGTATATCATTAATGCCTGATAAAGTTCCTGGTGTTATCGAGGGAATATTGAAGGCCATGGATGTTATGGGTTATGGTGAAAAATAATTCATTTTGAGTATTCGAAATGATATATATTATTGATGGTAAAATTACACAAAGAAGACTTACCGATTTATGTTAGAAATTATGGTGAGGGTTGTTTACAATATATTTGTCATACTGAAAAACAAGTAGATAAAGTTAAAGAGATGTTGACAAAGAATGGTAATTTACCAGTCGATTATGAAGAGTGGGATGAGGGTGAAGATAAAAAATACATTCTAACTTTTCAATCTATAGATGAACCTTTAGTAAAAAATTAGGAGTTATGAAAATGAAAATCAATTTCTTTTGGAGTGGTAAAACCTTATCAAAATTAAATCTTGCATGTATACAAAGTTGGAAAGAACATTATCCAAATAGTGAGATTATAATTTGGACTTATAGTAAAATAACAAATCCACCACAAGGTGTTACATTAAGATTTGGAGACAAGATAGTTCCAAGAAAGAAATGGTTTGCATATAAACAAGGACATAGTAAAGGGACACCTGTTGCATTTAGTAATTTGTTTCGTGCAGAGTTGTTGAGTAGGTTCGGTGGATTATATGTAGATACCGATGTTCTATGTAGAGAGTATGTAGACTTCAATGAACTACCAGACAATGTTTATTTATCATCGGAGAATCATAGAGATGATGACTTCAGTATTGCAACTTGTGTGATATGGAGTAGGTATCCTGAAGAGAGTATTTTCAGACTTTGGAAACAACGAATCAAAGAGTTAGTGAAAACTAAAAAGGATTTACAACATGGTGATTTAGGGCCAAAGTTATTAAGTGATATTTATGTAGAACTTAATAGACCATTCATGGTGTGGGATAATAATCATTACAATCCAATTGATTGGATGGATGTTAAAGATAACAGAGATTTGTTTCAAAAGAAATCTATATATGTTAATTCAAAAGGTTCAAATGGAGTGCACTTGTTTCAATCATTATGGAAAGAAGAAGACTACGAAAAGATATTCGTTTAAATCTTTATTATCCTGATTGGGATAGTAGAGCTAATCATACTGAATTATATCCACAACTAAGAGTTATTACTTCACAACCAATAGGACACTGGTTTGGGAGTTCACCGACCAAACCAACCAAGAGGGTAAAGAGTAGAGTTCATCGGTTATGTAGAAGAGCACATCCACACCAACCCATCATTGTAATTTATAGTATTCCGAATAGAGACCTTGGACATTATAGTCGAGGTGGTCACAAGGAAGAAAAATCTTATTTAAAATTCATACGAGAAATAACGGCGGGTATAGGAGACTATAATCCTATAATTATATTTGAACCAGATGCAATACCACATATCAGTAATATGAAGTTTGAAGATGGATTCAGAAGACTACAATTAATCAAGAAGTCATTACAGATATTACAGAGGTGTAATGGTAGAGTATATGTGGATATGGGGAATCCTAAATGGTTGAAACCTAATCAAGTAAAGCGATATATAGATTGGATAAATGAACCTATAGATGGATTTGTAGTGAATACAAGTAATTATTGGGATTTAAAAACTTGTCATCAATGGGGTGATAAAGTGAGTAGGATGGTGAATCTACACTATCTCATCGATACTTCACGAAATGGAGTAGGTTCGTTAGGCACTGATGATTGGTGTAATCCACCAAATAGAGCCCTTGGCGTATTTCCGACAACACGAACATCTTCGGAATATTGTGAGGCTTACCTTTGGATAAAAGTTCCTGGTGAGTCCGATGGGACTTTAAATGGTGGCCCTAAGGCGGGGCGTTTCTTTTTAGAACAGGCGTTGTCGTTAATTGAAAATGTTGGTCGATGATATTTATCTATAGATATATCTAAACCTAATTAGGAGAAATAATATGGCACAGACAATTGTCTATCAAATAACAGGTAGTATACCAGAAAACTCAAGTGTGAATGAGAATCTTATCGACCCAATATTAATATGGGGAGATGATTCAATACCATACGCTAGATTTAATAATTTATTTCTATCAGGTAGTAACACCGAGGTTGCAGTTTCAAGTTCTATTAAAGGATTTGATTGGGATAACAATGTTACCGCATCATTGTCAATAGATTCAATATCACATTCAACTTACTCAGGTTCAATCAAGTGGGTTAAGTTTAATGAGATTGATGATAACAATGACCCAGTAGGTGAGTCATCAGCACAATGGTTAGGTGCAACTGCAGACACTAAAGTTTTTAAATTAACTGATACATCAACATATGCACACCCAACAAGAAGTGATGCAAATGGTGTGGCACTATCTTCTTTATCAGCAAACGATAAAGTGATGGGTCATGTTAATGTATTGAGAGTTCAGTATATTTCTGATGTAAATGTTAATGGTGAACCATCAACAACAATTTCAGTCGTTGGTGATGGTAATGGGATTTTTGTCAACGAGGTATTAGTAGTAAATGAATAAATAAAAAAGTAAAGGTTATGAAATATTTGTTTATTATATATACTTGGGAAGGGCACTCATGGTTTTACCATAAGTTTAAAACAACTAAGTTTTATCATGAGTTGATGAACCGAGATGATATCGAGGTGGTAAAGTTTCAACTACCAAAAGAAGATTATAGTCAATTGCCTATGAAGACATATAAAATGTTAGAGTGGGCAATGGACTATGATTTTGACTATCTAATAAAGTGTGATGTCAACACTTTTTGTAATCCAAGAATAATGTATTTACCAACATGGGATGTGGAGAAAGTATGCTCTGATGAATCTGATTATTGGGGAGTTTATTTATGTCGAACAAGATGGCATGAATTAGAATCTTGGAAAGAAGTAAAAGGTTTTAGTGATTATCCTATAGAGAAGTTTATCAAAGATAATAATTTAACAAGGGTTCATTATGAGGGAAAGTGTTATAGACTATCGAGAGATAATTGTCAAAAGGTTTTAGATAAAGGTATAGATTTTGTAAAGTGGTTTAATGAATCAGTTCCTGGTATGGAAGATTTGATGGTCGGTAATATAGTAAGAAATAGGATATGAAAAAAGGTTATATAGTAGAAGAGTTTTTGAGTTCTTGGCATTATAGGGATTTTATAAATGGTGTGGAATTATTTATTAGAAAAAATCTTGAGTCAATGGGAATTGAAGTAGATGAGTTAACTGATTATCATAATCATGTTGATGATGATACACATTATAAAGTATATAAGAAATTATATGACAATAGTTTTTTTGATGAGATAAATTTTGATGTAAAACTTATTGAGGAAAGAATATCTTTTCTATTGAATCGTAACTTAGTAATTAAAGATGATTATTATCAAGATACTAAAAAAATAAACATCAGAGTTATTCGTCCAAATCAAAATGACACAAGTCCACTACATAGAGATACTTGGTTAGATAAGTTACATGAGAGTGGTGTTAATCTTTATATACCATTATTTGGTAGTAATGAAAACTCAAGTCTTGCGATTGTAGAGGGAAGTCACGAGTGGGTTAATCTTGTAAAACAAGAAGATGATAAATTTACGGTTCCTAAATTGAAAGTTCCTTATGATATAGATTTAATTAGACCTAATCCGAAACCAAATGAAGTTTTGATATTCTATCCAAAACTACTACATAGTGGATTAAACAATACAAGTGATGTAACAAGATTTTCATTAGAGGTAAGATTATATGAGAATTGAACAAGTTCATATATCACCTGCATCACATCAACATTTTGTAGATGAATTTTTAGATAGGTGGAAGTTAAGACCATATGATAATCCAAATGAACCTGCATTGTTTTGGGGATTGTATCCTGATTGGGATGAGATACATAATAAAGAAAAAGATACATCACATGACATAGATGTATTTAATAATCACAATGGATTGAAAGTATTATTATGTGGTGGTGTAGAATATAGGTTGAATGTTTTTGATAAGATACAAGACTATAAACTTATATGTGTTGATGATTGGGAATGTCGTGTTGCAGATAGTATGGGATTAGAGTATACTAATTTAAGGATACCATATTTTGATTTTGATTTCTATTACCCAACACCATTAGGTGATAAGATATATTCACATATTCCACTAAGAGAAATGAATGGTGAGTGGGGTGAACGATTTGAAAAAATGTTTCACTATGAACGATTGATAAATTTATTTGGTGAAGATATGTTTTGTTTCCCTAAAGAGTGGGTAACACCACAAGAGTGTATACCATATATGAATCAAAGTTTTGTAAATATAAAACCACATGAGATACGAGGTGCAACTACATCTTGGAAATTAGGTTGTATGGGTAGGAATACATTAGCATATCATAGTAGTGGTGCACCTAATCATATTCAATATCATACTGATGATGAACTGAAAAGGTTTGTTGACATTGAATCTAAAAAGATAGGGACAACACAAGAGATAGTTAGTAGTAGAGTTTGGGATTACTTCCATCAATCTGATGATTGGTTACATGAGGATTATTGGAAATGAAGATAGCGATACTACAAAGTAATTACTTACCTTGGACTGGTGTATTTGAATTAATTAATTCAGTAGATAAGTTTGTCTTTTATGACAATGTTCAATTCACCAAACAAGATTGGAGAACACGAAATAAGATTAGACCTAATCAATGGTTATCAGTTCCAATCCATAGAGAAAGTTTACACACAAATATAATTGATATTAAAATATGTAACGAGGTTAATTGGAAAAAGAAACATTATAAAAGTATTACACAAAAGTATGGTAAAGAAAAATACTTTAATCAATATAAACATTTATTAGATTTCTATTTACAAGATTGGGAATATCTATATGAGTTAAATCGTTATACTATGAAAAGAATTTCTAAATCACTAAACATCAATACTGAGTTTTATCATTCAGAAGATTTTAATCTAAAGGGTAATTCATCAGAAAGATTAGTTCAGTTAGTAAAAGAACTTAGTGGAACACATTATATATCTGGCCCAACTGCAATAAATTATATCGATGAGAAAATATTCGGTGATATTAAATTAGAATATATTAACTATAAAACAAAAAATAAGTTTTCAGTTTTAGATAATATATTTATTAATGGAGTAAATATATTATGAATCCATATGTAGTTGTAAAAGAGTTCGAGAAAAAATTAAGTGAGTATACAGGTGCACCTTATGTTGTTTGTGTAGATAGTTGCACTAATGCAATGTTTTTAATATGTAAACGATTGGGTGTTGAGAAAACAATATTACCTAAACAAACTTACTTATCTATACCAATGTCTATTATACATGCTGGTGGTGAGGTAAAATTTGAAGATAGGGAATGGAGTGGTATGTATCAAATTAAACCTTATCCTATTTGGGATGCCGCAAAGAGAATGAGAAAAGATATGTATGTCGAGGGTAGTTATATGACATTATCTTTTCATGTAAAAAAACATTTACCAATCGGTAAAGGTGGTGCTATACTTTGTGATAATAAAGAAGATTATGAATGGTTTAGAAAGGCAAGGTATGAGGGAAGAACTGATGGTCTAAGTTATCATGATGATGATATAGAGTTTTGTGGGTGGAATATGTATATGACACCAACTCAGGCAATATGGGGTATGCAGTTGATGGCAAACTTAAAGGATAATAATCCTGATTTAATTGAAGACCCACCTTACAGAGACTTAACGACATTTAAGGTTTTTGAAAATGATAGTATTACATAAAGACCATCCTGTTTACAATCTTCCAGATGAACCAATAGGAACAGGAAGATATCATCATAATCTTGGTGATAAATATTATCTAAAGTTTAAAGAACATTTTGATAAGAATAATTTAGATTACAGATTAACTTATTATGAAGACTATCCTAATGTAGATGGTGAATATTTTATTGGTAGATTCGCACACGCGAAAGAAGATAAAGAATTACATTCAAAAGTTTATTATGAATTAGAAAAACGATTTGATAACATCTGGCCTAACAAACTTACTTATGAACTATACGATAATAAACCAGAAGAGATGAAGTATATTGATTCGATAGGATATAGTAATTTAGTTGACTATGTTATAGTAAATAGTTTTGAAGAGTTGGTTGATATTATAAAGGTCGGTGATGTTGTAAAATCTTATGGTGGTGCGAGTAGTGATAATGTATTACTGATAACAGAACAGAAGTATTGTGATGGTAAAGAGTTACGAGACCTTTTGGAACAAACATATGCTGGTGTGGATAATTTTTTCCCATGTATAATACAACCACAATACAAAGGTTCTATGTATAAAATACACATAACAAATTTTGGTGTTCACTCGAAAGTTTTTAATTTAAAACAAGATTTATCTAACCCACTAAACTTTGGTGTGGGTAATCCAAATGTTCCTTGGTTAGATAGACATACTTATACTGATGAAGATTGTTATGGTATATCCAAGGATGAGTTGCAAAGTATAAGTATATTGGATGATTTGATTCAAATAAAAGAAACCATGAAAACACCTAATATGACATTTGATATTATGGAGAATAAGATTTTAGAGTTTAGTTACATATACACACCAAGTTTACCATATAGAGATGAATATGGATTTTATAATTTTGATACAAAAGAATTTGAAACAATAAAGGAAGACCAATACTTCCTTGGTTATGAACAAGTTAATTCGGTTATAAAGGAGTTTAATTTATGAAAATACATTGTAAAGAAGTAGAGTTTGATAGGATTCAACAATTAAAAGAATCAGAAAATATTACAGAACTAAATATTTTTTTAGATGATACTATGAGGTTTTTTGAGATGCACATTGATGATGAGTTTGTGATGTTCTTTAGACTTAGAAATAGACATTGTGTATCTACGGTAGGTAATGCATATACATTTCCTAAATATAGAAAACAAGGTTATTCTAAAATTATGTATTATTGTTCAATGAAATTGATTGATGATTTATTTCCAAAGACTGAAATATTTTATGGTCAAACTGAACCTGATAATATTAATAATATAATGTGTGAAAGAATATGGGGTTGGGAAAATCGTAGAGAAGAAACACATGAACCAAATAGATTTGGTTTTATAGATTGGGCATATGAACCACCTAAAGGATTTGTAGACTTTATTTATTATGATGATTGGTCAAGAGTAAAAGATAGACACAATGCTAAATTGATTTTATTTAATATGACATACGAGTTATTAGAAAAAAAATAAAAAAAAGCTTGACTCATATCGCTTTTCTTTTGTAGCTTTAGGTATATGTTAAGGTTAGTTTATTTAGGATTTGTGATTTTTGTTGGGTTAAAGAATCCAATTAATTTCAGAAATATGAAAAAAAAGCTTGACACATATAGTAAAAGTTTTGTATATTTAGTATATGATAAATAAGGAAAAAAGAATGGATTCAAAAATTAAACATTTTAACCCTATGGCTCTTCGTGAGAAATATTCTGTTGGTAACACTACCAATAGTCCTTTCTCTTCGTTCTGGTCTGATAATGATTGGAACTCTCGTAGAACTGAAATTCTTGATGATGAACAACCAGTCAAGAAAGGTATTGACCACATTCAGTTGGCTTCTTATAGACGAGCTATCTCAAACTTTGTAAACATTGTTACTGGTCGTAGTGACATTCCTGTTAGATTCCAAAATCGTGATGAGTCTTACACTAATGGTAAGACCGTAGTTATTGGTTCCAAGATTGATGAGAAGAACTTTGACCCTGTTGTTGGGTTGGCTCTTCATGAGGGTTCTCACATTAAACTTTCTGATTTTGATTTTCTAATTCATCTTGAATCATCAATACCTGAAGAAGTTTATATTGATGGTGAGAAAGTTGGTTTCAGTAGACACATTGTTCGTGACCATGTAAAAAATCTTTTGAACTATGTTGAAGATAGACGAATTGATTGGTATGTTTATTCTACTTCACCTGGTTACAAAGGTTACTATCAATCAATGTATAACAAGTATTTCCATTCTTCTATTATTGATAAAGGTCTTAAATCAAATGAGTATACTGATTTAGATTGGGATTCATACTTATTCAGAATCCTAAACCTAACTAACAAGAATCGTAGATTAGATGTTCTACCTGGTCTTGATAATATTTATGATTTAATTTTTAAAGGTGGTAATGTTAAGAAACTAACTTCTACTGAAGATGCATTCAATGTGGCAGTTGATGTTTATAGAATTATTCTTGAGAATGTTGTTCCACTACCTGAGGTTGGTGATGATAACAAAATGATGAATCAAGAGTTACAAGGTGACTTGGCTCAAGCTCTTAATGACTTGGATACTGAGAATTATCATAGAGAGAGAAATGGTTTAGACCCATTGACTCCTGAAGAAGCTGGTATTGAATTACCTACTGAAGAAGATATGTTACCTGAGTCTTTTGACCCAAGTGGTAACCCACCAAGTTCAGATGTTGAGTTGTCTGAGAAACAACAGAAACAATTACAAAATGCTCTTAATAAACAAAGAGAGTTCAATAATGGTGACAACAAAAAAGTTGGAACACTATCTAAAAAAGATAACAAAATGGTTCAAACAATGGAAGATGCGGGTGTTGATAAAGTTACCGCTGGAACATCAGTTGAACAACAAGGTAATTATAATTACCACACTGGTGAGTATGAAATGACTAAGAGTGGTTGTGAAGTTATCTATGTTAAAAAACTTACTCAATCAATGATTGATTCAAATGCATTCCCTTACTTACTTAGAAAAAGAATGGAGTGGCATGGTGAGTGTAATTGGTTGACTAATGGTATTTCACTTGGAACTAAGTTAGGTCGTAAGTTACAGATTCGTGGTGAGTCTCGTGACCTAAAGTGGACAAGACAAGATAAAGGTCGTATTGACAAAAGATTAATCGCCGAGTTAGGTTTTGGTAATGACAGAGTATTTCAAACCACTTTCACAGAACAATACTCAGATGCGTTCTTACACATTTCGGTTGACGCGAGTGGTTCTATGAGTGGTTCCAAATGGGACAACACTATGACTTCTGTAGTGGCAATCTTAAAAGCAGTTGACATGATTTCTAATGTTGATGTTTCAGTTTCATTCAGAAGCACTCACACTACTAATAATCGTGGTTATGGTGGTGAGTGTCCTTTAGTTCTTGTTGGTTATGATTCAAGAGTTGACAACTTCAACAAAGTAAAGAAAATGTTTCCAAGTATTTTCCCTGGCGGAACTACTCCTGAGGGTTTGTGTTTTGAAGCACTACTAAAAGATATGATTCCAAGTTCACAAAATCGTGATTCTTATTTCTTGAATCTTTCTGATGGGATGCCTATGTTCAGTAGTTCTAACTTCAACTACTACAACTTAGAGGCTTTGAATCATACTAAGTCACAAGTTGATAACTTCAGAAAAATGGGTATCAAAGTTCTTTCTTACTTTGTTGGTGATTCTTATGATGGTGATAGAAATATGACAGATTTTAAAGTTATGTATGGTAAAGATGCTGAGTTCATTAATCTAAAAAATGTTACTCAGATTAGTAAAACGATGAATACGAAATTCTTGGAGAAGTAAAATGTGGATGTGGTTACATAATAAATTTTGGAGAGAACATACACCACCATGTCAATGTGGTTGGAACATGAAATTAGATAAGGAATCAATGTTCAGATATGAATGGAGATGTATTTGGAAGAGTTGTGGTTGGGGAACATTCCAATCAGCAAATGGAAGATATCATTGGTGGAGAAAAAAAAATTAAAAAAAGTGAAAAAAAAGCTTGACTTGTATCGCTTTTTATTCGTAGCTTAGGGTATGACATTGAGAGAAAAAACAAAAGATTTAAAAAAAGAAAAAGGAGTTCAAATGAACATAGTTGTAAAAGTAGAAAAATCTGGTAATAGGTATAATGCTTGGGATTCAAATGGTGTCAAGTATACTTCGTCTATTACTACCGGTGCTCGTAAAAAAGCATTTAATAATGGTATGGCTCTTGAACAAAGAGTCAACAAATCTGGTAAGACTTATTGGTGGGCGGTTCCAATGAGTGAGTTTGAGAAAACAACCGCTCCTGTATTTGATGTCTCTTCTGTGGATGTTCCTACAGACCACGCAGAGATGTTGAATTTTATTCACACTTCTTACAAACTCAAACCACAAGGTTTGGTTATGTCTGAACTCAAGTGGAAATACTTGATTAGGTCTGCCGTAAGAGGTAAAAATATTTTGATGACTGGCCCGGCGGGTTGTGGTAAAACCATGGCTGCTAAGTCACTTGTTAATTCGTTGGATAGACCTGACTTCTATTTCAACATGGGTTCTACTCAAGACCCAAGAGCTACCTTAGTTGGTAATGTTCAGTTTGATAAGAAGAAAGGGACTTACTTTTCAGAGTCCTTATTTGTCAAGGCGATTCAAACACCAAATGCGGTGATTCTTCTTGATGAGTTATCAAGAGCTCATCCAGATGCATGGAACATCTTGATGACCGTTCTTGACCAAGGTCAAAGATACTTGAGACTTGATGAGTCTGATGGTCAAGAAACTATACCAGTTGCCGAGGGTGTCACATTTGTGGCGACCGCTAACATTGGTAATGAGTATACTTCTACTCGTGTTATGGATAAGGCTCTTATGGATAGATTCACTATCGTTGAGATGGATGTTCTTACTGATGAAGAAGAGTTTGGTTTGTTGACTTATATGTTTCCGCATGTTGACCCAACTTTACTTCAGGCTATCTCTGAGATTTCTCACACTACAAGAATGGAAGCTAAATCAGATAATGGTAAAGTTTCAAGTGGTGTTTCTACGAGAACTTCAGTTGAGATGGCTGGTTTGGTTTACGATGGTTTCGGATTGGATGAGGCTTCTGAAGTTTCTATCTACCCACAATTTATGGATGATGGTGGTGTTGACTCTGAGAGAACTTTCGTGAAACAATTGGTTCAGAAGTTCATGAACGATGGTTCAGATGAGAATCT
>Ga0160423_10002307_pt1 | contig 15981 bp, 8 predicted proteins | sample CRUFie14St8metaG_FD_108191 | JGI IMG/M metagenome (GOLD analysis project Ga0160423, IMG submission 108191) | Marine microbial communities from the Costa Rica Dome - CRUD Field 142mm St8 metaG | ecosystem: Environmental > Aquatic > Marine > Oceanic > Photic zone | place: Costa Rica: the Eastern... | reverse complement strand
CATGTTGGATCTTCTCCCAGAGTTCGTCGTTTAGATGCCTGAAAAACTCGAATACCTCCACTGGGTCGGCATCGGAGTTAGTATCCTTCGAGGAGGAGATGGCCGTCTTCAGGAATTTGACCTTCGGCAGGATTCGTCTTGCCTCTTCGACTGATTCTGCGACGCTATTGAACTCGGGCTCGGGCTCGGGCTCGGGCTCATCGGAGTAGTATGCTTCTACGTACTCCCTGAATTCCTCTAGTCCGCCCTCTGGATTCCTCCTCAATGCCTCTTCCATTATTCCCTTTACTGCTCCGAGGGAGTTCACGACCTCTCTCAGCCCTGAGACCTTGTCATCCAAGGATGATATCTGGAAGCGTAATGAGCCCTCCATCTCCTTCATTTCCTCGATTTCTTCCTCTTTTTGTTCGATGGCCAATCCACTTTTTCGTAAGTCTGCTTCGAACCTCCTGCTCTCCACCTCGTAGAAAGTTGCTTTTTCCTCGATAGTTTTCAGCTCCTCCAAGATCCCATCTCTCTTGTCTTCTTCCTCTTTCTCTAGCCGCTCTCTTTGCTCATCCTCAATCCGTTTCCTTACTCTCTTGACGTGGGGGCTTGAGGCCGATAGGGTAGACGTCCTATCGCATATTCTGTTGATTATCGCTTGGGAAAGAGAGTCCTCGTCCGATTGGAAATCTTCCTCGAATTTCCTCACAGAGAACATGTCCTCCCAAGCTGGATCGAAGGCGATCCTCTCCTGGGTGATTCCGGGCCAGAAAATACGGATGGTGCCGTTTCCAACCCACTGCCTTCCAAACTCTGCTTCGAACCTCTTGGTGCCTATTTCGTTCAGGACGTAGACTCGTGCCAAACCAGAGAGGCGGGACGATAGCCTCCCGAGTCGTTCGATGATTGGCTGTCTGGTGTCACGCCTCTTGGAAAGTAGCACTATCGGCGCCACCCTTTTCGGGTCGAGGATCTTGTCGGAAACGAGCTCCTTGGTCCTCGCAGAGGAAACCCAGTCACAGTTCTGGCTCATGACCTCCCCCTCCATTGTGCAGTCGTAGTCGTCCATGATCTGGCCAATAACCGAGGGCGGGAATACCTGGAAACCAGCTGGCCCGATCCTCTGACGTTGGTTCTTAATCTCCTGGAGAAGGGAGAACTCGATGCGCTTGCCGTCCCTTACGATGAAGATATGGTGGACGTACTCGACCCCATCGTCGTTCCTCGCCCATTCTGACCTCTTCATCCTCCAGAAACGGCCATCATCGCAGGTCTGTTCGTCGACCAAAAGAGAGTCGTGCTCGTTTATTTTGAACACGCCAGTCTCCCATGACTCGGGCAGGAGCTCATGGTCGACCCCCTCCCCGTCGGCGACCCATTTCCAGCAGGTGTCGGCGATGTCGTCAACAACTCCGTCAGGATCTATGTTTCCTAGTACCGAAGTGACTTCAAACCTCGTGAATAGGGAGCGCACATCAAGTGAGCGTTTGGACTAATATTTTGAATTTTCATCTATAATTTGATACTATTTTGGAGATGTTATCCAATCTGCAGTCATTGTCAAATTCATGAAAATATTGTTACTTCAGAATGGCTCTGTGATCTTGTATCGGAATAAAACAAATCATTCTCTCTGGGATGAGCACGTCCTATGTTTTATCCCAAGTTGTAATCTATTCCGTGTTCTACTTTATTTCCCTTAGAACGTCCCTTTTGTGCATGGCTTCGACCCATGAAATGATGTCCATTGCCAAGTCCTTGTCATCTCCCATCACTCCCAGCTCTATGTTGCCTGCCATGCCAGAATGAGTGAAGTTCCATGAGCCGATGGCGACTTTCCTTTTGTCCACGACTAGTGTCTTAACGTGCATTATCGAATTCCCTCCCTCCACCGTCTCAGGGTTGATTGAGATCTTACTGGTAGAGGAAAATGATTCGCGAAGTCCTTCAAATCCACTGCTTTTTTTATCGACTATTAGGTGAATGGAGATCTCAGGCTTTGAGGCCGCGTCTAGCAGAGCTTTCATCATCATAGGAAGGATCTTCTGGTACGATAGGAGAAGTATGGACTCCCTAGCCCCATTAATCATCGACATTAGGTCTCCAAATGCGGGTCTGGCTGTCAGAGTCTTGCATCTCTCAGAAGTTAGGAGCTCCATCTAGACACCTACCATTCAATTCTGTTCAGTAAACCCAGATCTGGGTGCTCCGGAGTTCCCACTAGAAGGGCCCTGTCAAGTCCGATGTTCTGGTATTCGCAAGATGTCTCTGGCGCCAACACGCATGCATGGCAGGCAGCACCGTTTGTAGGAGTGCTGAGTGAAATATGACCGTCTATGCATACGGGATCGCTCGAGCACCAGCCAAGGTTACTCACCATCTCCCTGAAAACTGTCAGGAACTGATCCCCTCTAGTCTGCCTTACTAGGCCTCCGAGTGTTCCCTCACTATCCGGAGACCCTGTGCTGATCAGGATTCCGGACATCCTGTGGGGATCCTCTGTGGATGAGTAAATTCGCTCTTTGAGCGCTGAGCTTGAGTAACCGCTGGAGAGGGTAAGTCTCCTCATCAGTGCGTGAGATAGTGTGTGCAAGGCGATCAAACGAGGCGTTATGCGGTCCAACGTCTCATCTTCTCGGAGTTGGACCCTTCGATTTCTGGCACTCAAATGGGCCCGAACCAGATCGGAGTCCTCCCATTCAGAGAGTACTTCTTCCCTGAGCTTGATGAATAAGCCCTCCCCATTGATCTCGACGGCAGGAAGCCAGTTCCTGTTAACCTCCTCTGCTATGTCGACAACTGGATCTATTCCCTCTGGGAGGAGGAGGCTCTGTATTGGCGATATTCTAGAGAATCCTATCTGCGCCCTTACCTCTCTGAGACGTGGAATCTCAGATATACCCTCCAATAGGGATCTTAGTTGAATGGGGACGTCTGCTGGCTTGATGTGGAAGTCATGATCCTCAGTCTCGTTGACCAAGCCATCTGACATCTTTAGGTACTCGTCCCATCTTTCAGGAGTATCATGGCTCCCCCTAATAGCATCCCACCATCTTAGTACTGTTCTCAGAAACTCATCCTTTGATGTGGGGATGTTTTCTTCGGCAGTATGATCGAGAGAGGTCTGCATTTTTTCTTGGAATTTCTGTCTATCCCCGTCGCTTTGGTCCATGATATACATCACATTAGCAGTATTATTTGTTCCAATCCTACTGGATATATCATCGGTGAAAGGCGGGATTGAGATGACTGATCGAACGTCTGGGAAATATGCGCTACTGGCTCCTCTTTGTATCATTCGAGGACTTTGGTCGCATCCTTGCTCGTCCCCCATTGTGGACCATGGTCGCTTCCCTAGGCACGTAATTCCGGAGGCCCTGAGTTGTCCCGGGTTGAAGGCCTGCTCAAGGCTCCTTTCCCGACCACAGCCTTTGTTCAAACACCTAGTAACAAGTCCGGCAAGCCCAGCGCCCTCGCTCTTAAGCTCCAGCTTCGGCCTTTGGCACTGGCAACCTATCCACCTCTTCCATGGGAAGTCATCAATGTGGCCATTTTCACAGGCAAGTACGAATCTAGCCGGGGCGACCGAAACCCCATCGCACCCCCTCCGTTGACAGACTCTTGTTGGATGACCGTTTGAGGGCTCACTGAATTCGCTGAATGGCTTGAGTCTATTGCAACTTGGGCAAACCATCATCCTCGGGAAGACTACCATTGGAAGCACATCATGAGGACGAAAAGTGTCTGCTCTATCATCTGAAATGACCGGAGGTGAGCGGAAGCCTCTCACATTTAGCATTCGCATTAGCCTAGGCTCTATGACCGTCTGTGGATGTCTTAGGCCCTGATAGTCTTGATTCGTATTTTCATCCCATGAGCGTAGACCAGAAACAATCCCTGAGAAGCCCTTCCTTGGGCGATTCAGAGGAACAGTGTCGACAATTGAGCCTGGACCGAAAACTCCCACCACTTGGGAGCGGCGAATTCCTCCGAGCCTACTAGGTTCAGGCCTTTGGTTGGGTTGGTTTCCTCCATTAGTCATCGTTTCCACCCACTATTGTCCTCAGAGCCGGAATCGCAGTGAATCGGACCTCTGGCTCGACACTCCTCATACTGTTCGGAGCTGGTTCTGGCGGCAACTGTGCACCACCTATTGCGTCGTTAGTTACCTTGGTCTCCCAAGACATCAGGAGGCTTGTGGCAAGGTTGTACTCGTTCCAATACTGTAGCCTGCCTGCAGTGGCGATCCATCTAGCACTCCACATCTCAATGAAGTCTTGGATCTCCCTAGCTGTGGACCTAGACTCATCTGGGTCAATCCTACGGACTCGGTTCAGAAGTTCCACTGAGAGCTCCTCGAGGTCCCTCTGCTGGTCCGAACCCAAAGCAGGGCTCTGAAGCATCCCACTTACCCTGTGTCTACCAATTGCCACTATTACAGCACGGAGAGCCTTGTCCCTAGAGCGTGATGACCAAGGTGTTACGCTGTTTGCCTCAACCTCCCTATAGGGGGCGAGTAACCATGACAGATGGCCTTCGAAGTGAGCCCTGTCCCTAGGCTTTCCATCATTGTAGAGGGTGAACACAAGACCCGGTACATCGTTCCTCCCAACTCTAGATGTGGCCTGAATATACTCCGACATGCTCTTCGGTTGTCCGTTTACGACCATCAGACCCAGTCTAGGGATGTCGACCCCCACAGAGATCATATTAGTAGACAGGGCGATATCCACAGCATCCCCAGAATCATACCCCCTGTTCAGCCTGCTTATTTTCTCTGGGATCTCTTCTGAGCTTAGGCGAGCAGTGATCTCCTCTATCTCAAGGTCACCCCTCGGTACAGTTCCCCTCTTCTCGGAAATCTGGTAGATCGACCTGATGGTATCGTCTTGGACTAGCGTTAGAGCCCCCCCTACCTCTCTCCTCGAATTGAAGTAGGCTAGGATGGTGTGGAAAGGATCAAGTTCCTTGGTAGAGAATTGCCCTGTTAGGTCCTGTTTACCTTGTATCAGCGATGCATATAGTGCCTGCTGGGTAAATTTAGGGCTCTTTCCGCAGGATGTCAGGCCAACATATAATCGTCCGGGGATATCCTCATCTATCCTGGCGAAGCATGAGTCGTCCCAGTCCCTGACTTGGGGAGGAAATAGAGACAATGGCCTGTCATAGAGGCCCATGACCTGATCTCCGGCCTGACGGATGGTTGCGGTGCTTCCGATCACCTTTGGTCTGCGACCTTCCGAGGAGGAGATGATGTCAAGCCCTGCCTCGTATATTCCGTCTATCGACCCAAGAGGTCCGCTAACTAGGTGAAGCTCGTCCTGTATTATCAGCTCTAGTCCGGTAACAATTGGGTTTGTATCCGCCTTCCTTGTTATCTGTGCGAACTTGTCGATGGTTCCGATAACAATGTCGGGGACAGCTTCGTAGAGTGTCTCATCGATCACATGGATGGGGAGTGTATCTCCCGAGTGTGGGCAATGATCATTCCCGCACTTGACGAACCAAGGGTAATCTGCGTCCGGAGGGGGTCTTGGGTCCACCGAGGACCATGCCGGATCCCAATCTAAGTTCTCTGAACATGCTGGGCACTCCGTCAGAACCTCGGCCTTCTCGTTATTTTCCTCGCGTGAACTCTCAACGGAGTTTGGCGAGCCGCTCATTCCTACCCAGAGGCCAATTTCGAATCTGTCCCAGCTCTCGTTAGATGATACCTCGTTCATCGACATGACCAATCGAGAGGCTCGCTCGAACTGCTGCGAAGTCAGAGTCCTAAGAGTATATCTCATGAGGACTAGCGTCCTACGGCCTAATACAGTGTTCCCTCGAATTCGATTAAGGAAGAGTACGAAGGAAATAAGCCCTAGGTATGCCTCGGTTTTTCCACCGCCGGTGGGGAACCAGAGAAGATCCATTGCTTCGCGGGAGACGGAGTCGATCTCGTTATCTGAGGAGGGGTTGCAGAAGGAGGGGATCGACATAAGCTGGAATGCCAACTGGAAAGGCCTCCATACGAGATCGCTTCCTTCTGAGCCCCAAGATCTCTGCATAGACATAGATCTCATTGATAGTAGGAAAGCACGATGCATTTCCGGATCATCGCAGACCACATCGATCCCTCTATTGATCCGAGAGAGTATCTCATTTGCTCGGGAGATGTTCTCTTGGAGAACCGCCTCCATGCCCTCGTCTAGAGATATTATCTCGTCCTTTTCCTCCATTGTCCCCAGCCACTTCTTGTAAGTCTCCGAGATCAGACCCAATGACTTTCGAAGTTCCTCGGGGGAGCACTTGGATAGATTCCCAGCGCTAAGGAGGTCTGCTGTTTCCTTGCCGATTTGCTCAGCAACCTCCCCAAATACAGCAGAGCCATTGGGATCGACCGAGGGCACTAGGACCGAGGGAAGCCAGCTGACGCGGATTTCTTTCGGCTCCTCAAGAGGACTCCATGATGCCGAAGAGGTGTGACCAGTTGCGTAGGACCTGCGCCTCCGGTAAATTAGTCGGTTTATGGCACCGTCCTCGTCGAAGGCCTCCGATGCCAACGGCCTCGGCATGAACGCCCCCTGTTCCAGGATTGCCGTCATCGATGCCTGGAACACCGTTGCACCCTCCGACAAGATTCTGTCAGTCTCCGCCCCTTCCACGGCCTCCAGCCTGTTTGTTGCCACTAGAGTGACCTCGGTCACTCCTTCTTGTCCATGAGATGCACGGGTCCAGCAGTGCAGATGAATTTGTTCGCCAGCATCGATGCTTTGGTGCCCTTCGGCTAGAAAGATAGTCTGGTTTACTGAGAATTCCCGCCTTGTCCATCTTTCGAACTGCCTAGGAATTGCAGCCCCGACGTGGGCTTCTTCCGAGTCATCGCCCCTCGAGTCTGTGAGATGGTACCTAGCACCCGATATTTCGATTTCGACCCTATCTGTTTCTTTGGTTCGGAACGAGAAGCCCATTGAATGGGGCTTGTGCTGGTCGCGCATCCCTATCTGAGTCCCGGTTCCAGACCCTTCTCCCTCTACCCCGGAGTCTGCTTCCTGCGTGTCATCATGCTCCCAATCTTCGAAAACTGCGCACGTCTGTGGCCAGAGAATTCCAGTAATGTAGACGTCGGATGGACGATCTGATAGCACCTCCTCGGGACCTAGCATGGGGCCTACCAAATCCTCTTCAACACGATTTAGCATTCTCTCCCTGGGAGTCACGATGTTCGGCTGAAGTGACTGTGTAAGAAGATAACTTAGAGATTGTTGCTTTAGCGGTTGGATACTCTCCCCATGCCTAGGATAATTGGCCCTAGGAAAACGTTGGATTTCCTGTACGGCCCCGTTGTCCATTTTCCTTTTGCCCCCTTCGGAAACGACCTAGTCTCGTTGCCATACCAAAGAAGGGAATCAAGTTGCTTGGACTCACGGGGGTCTGTCTTCTTGTCGGCTTTATTGTAGACCCTGGTTACAGAATCGGACTTGTATTCATTTGATGCCACTCCGATGACTACTTCCTTTCCGGAAATCGGATGTTTGACTCGGAACTGATTATTTCTAGTCAGTGTGCAATGTATCGGGAACCCGGGATGGGTTCTGAGAACCTTCTGAATTTCGGTGAAAGCCTTTGTAGGGAGTGTAACGTCCCTGTGATCCCATTTTTGCTCGTCGGAGAAACCGACGCCGACGTAGCCTGCCCCAAATTGGGGGTAATAGTTTCTGTCTACGCCCCTCGGCCTGCTTGATCCGTCGGGGATGACGATGAATGGGCTTCCATGTCCTTGCTCGAAAGAAAAAAACTCCTCACTAGACCTAGTTATTGAGACGTAAGCGACTCTGGCCTCCTCCATTAACTCTGCATTAGTTGAGTAATGGCTTCTTGGGTGATATTTGCAGACGGCTATTCTTTGTGATTCGAGACCCTTGGATGCGTGTATAGTGGATAGAACTGGCCCGCTATATCCGAAATCCTCGCTGGAAACCATCTTCAAGGCCGTAGACAGGTAGCTATCCATTGATCGACCGAGCCTTCGAGTGTTCAATCTTCCTTCCTCCCCATAAGTCGGAGTTAGTGAATACCAAGCATCTTCGTGGTTGATCATCCCCCTTAGATGGTCGGGGAGTGTGAAGAAAATCCTCTCGAACTCGACCCTTTTCATCATCTTGTTTCCTGACCCTTCCTCATGGTGGCGGAGGAGTACCTCACCTAGCCACGATGGGACGTGTCTGGCCCTCGATCCCAGTCTGATTCTATGGGGTTTTTCCAGTAAGTCTGGGTTTAGCAACAAGTGTCTGGCCAGTTCAACTCTAGTCCTAAATACTCTCATCTCTGTCCTAGGAGAGTCTTCCGGTTCGGATTCCCAATCTCGGATAAGTTGTACCATACTTTCCATGGTCCTCCGTGGATCTCCCTCCAAACCCTCGATGATGCTCCTTGCCTCTTGGTGAAGGGATAGGATGGCCGGGTTTTTGACTCTGAATATTAGAGGATCCAATCTGATCGTCTCAGGTTCATTGGGACCTCTAGGGTCGATTTCTGGCCAGCGATTGTAGAGCCTATGCATGAAATCCCTGCCACCCTCAACATTTCTATCCTCCCTAGTGAAGGCGAAAATTGCCTGTTGGGGGTCAGTGAATATGGTAGATCCGCATTTTTGCTCTTGGAGTGTGCATGAAAGATTGAGGAGGACAGTGATAAATTCGCTCCTTGGTGCCTCTGTATCTTGGGCCTCGTCCACTAGGATGTGTTCTATTGGATCAAATGCACTGAAAAATTCGTCGGTTTTGGTTGCGACAAGTAGGGTTGCGTGCTGAATGGATTCATCATAACCATAAAAATTCCGATCATCACTCAACCTAGTGATTATTGAATGGCAATAGCTGTCAATTGTCACAACCCTAACCTCTGTAGAGATCTCGGAGGTCTCGGGGATCTCTCTCAGCCTATCCCGGATCGCCCGTACGGCAGCGTTGGTGAAGGTTAGTACTATGATTTGGTTGGGCTCTATTCCAATATTACTTACCAAGTACCCTATCCTATGGCAGAGTGTGTGGGTCTTCCCCGAACCAGCGGGAGCCGATACGATTACTGACCTATCGTAGGGGAACTCAGTAACCTTTCTCTGACTTTCCGTGAGGCATTCGGAGTTTTCGGGAGGCTTCTGAGGTTCGAAGGGGGACAGGAGTTCCGAGTACCACTCTTTGAAGGGCATATATTTGTCGGGGATGTATTATGGTATTACATTTTCATTTCGGCTATATATTGCGGTGGTGAGGTAATCTTCCTCGGAAAGTAGGGATAAATAAGAAGAAAAGATTGCCAGTTTTGTGACAAAGGACCGGGAGGAGGTTTCGAAAAACGATCTCCGTGAATGCATTTCAATATTGGACTCTGTAACTCATGGTTACAACGAGACTCAGGTGAGGGATGCTTACGAGAGGCTCGGCGATCTAGGAGGAGTGGAGGCCGCTAGTTACCTGGCAGAAGCAATGATGCATGAGCATGTGTTGTGGGAAGAGGCCATGTTAGCTCTCGCGAAGATCGATGAGGATAGAGCTGTTGCCTTATTTATGGATAAACTAGTGGCTGAGAGGGAGATTGGTGGTCGCCTCTACCGCTATATCAGAACCCTGAAAGGAGCCTGGCGATTGATAGCTTTGGCTAGACTCTCCGGTGGAGAAAATACAGAAGAATTGTGTAATTTTGTTCTGAAAGAGTTAAGTGAAATTTCCCAAGTCAGTGATGGTAGTTTTAGTATAAATAACGAGAATCTGATGGGAAGTTTCGTAAGATTAATCACAGGGAGGAAATATGTTGACCCTGATGATGACTTTTGGCTCTTCGATCCTGACCAGTCAATCCCGGCTTTAACGGAGTTGTTTCGCAGATCAGAGAACCTCAATCCATGGAAACGTGGCTTTACTAAGAGTCTCAGGCATTGCATCATTAGTAATCTGATCCATGATAAATACAGCCGAAAGAGGGAGGTCATCAGGGGGGAAGGGGCCCTTTCTCTGATTATGGAGGGTTTTAGCGACAATCGTGCCTATGTCAGGATTTCTGCGGCCGAGGCCTTGTCAATTACTGGTGGTGACGACGCACGAGATGCTATGATCGAGGGGTTGGTAGACAGATCTGAGAAGGTGGTTTCAACTTGTATATACAGTCTGAGCGATATCCGTGATCGCAGGTCGGTGGCTGCGCTAGTAAAGGCCCTCAAATCGAAACGGGAGAGTACTAGAGGCAGCGCAGCTAGTGCACTTGGGCGAATCGGAGAAGCGGTGACCGTTCCTCATTTGATTCAGGCATTGAAGGATCCCAGTGAAAATGTTAGGAGTGAGGTATGCCTTGCCTTGGGGAGAATAGGGGACGAACGCGCCCTCGGTGCACTGGCAGAAATGAAAGAAGATGAGTCGTGGTTTGTTCGCCATAACTCATTTGTTTCCCGCCACGTGATCCTCGAAAACATAGAATCTGATCATGGTGTGAAAACACGTCGATATTTGTATTCAGAAATTGGATACCTAGCTGAGAAGGAAATAGGAGATGAGGAGATTAGTCAGATCATTCGTCTGATCCTAGAGCGTGGAGGGGGCCTTGAGATTCTGGGAGGCCTAGCCTCTAGAAGGACGGATCTGACCGCCGAATACCTAGATCAGATTATTGAGCAGTTTGTCGGTGAATTTGATGAGAAGACACGGTCAATGAGGGAATATGCAGTAGAACAGCTTGTCCCCATAGGCTTTCGTGCGGTACCAATCCTCAAATCACATTTGGAAGGTTCCTCTTGGAGGGTCAGAGACAGTATTGCAGAGGCTCTCGGCTTCATAGGAGGTCCGGTGTCGCAAGAGGCATTAGGAAGTTTACTTGATGACGAAGATGAAGATGTGAGGGAAAGAGCCTCTTGGGCACTGGAAAGAATAGAGCAGGGGATTTAGTAGGATTTCTGCTCAACAGTTTCCCTATGGCTCCAAGGTTACAATCAAGCATGACTCTGTCCCCTCGGACTCCGGCCCTCTGAGACCCCTACCTATCATCTGAAGTCTTATTGAATGGTCATTAACGTTCTTAGCGATCACAACACAATCGGTCCTCGGCGCATCAAATCCTGCGGTCAGCATCTCTGGGTTGATCAGGCATGAGATTCTACCATCACGGAACCTTTGCAATGCTTCAGCTCTCTCGGCTCTGCCCATGCCACTGTGGATAGATCGGGCCTCAAGTTGGATACCCGCTTCTCGGAGTGCCCTATTTGTTGCGAGAGATATAAGATTAGATTCATTGATGCCCTTAACGAACACGAGTATTGATTCGCGCCCCTCGTCCAATAGCCCTAGAATCGTGTCCCTAACCGCCCTCATGTGACCAGGGCTCTCCCACCCCGCTTCCTCACTGTATTTTGACTCCATGCCAGCATTCTCAAGCATTCCATAGACGTCGACGCTTCGCTCTTCTATCTTGGATAGATATCCCAATTTGGTAAGCAAAGGCTCTAAGTCTCTCAGGTTTTTCAGACCGAGGGTCGCGATTGGAAGAACTTGTTTTGGATACATAGAGATCAGAGTGGAAGTCCTCGATGGATCGTCCCTGTACGGAGTTGCCGTCAATGCCATCTTTGAGACAGCGTTCGAGGAGGCCGTGATGTTTCTTTGTCCATTCAACCTCTCGTGGGCCTCATCGAAAACAAGCACTGATGCCTGCCTTAACCAATCATGGGACGCGCTCCCTTCTGAGGCTTCTTCGATCATATTGAACGTGCTTACAACAAGATGGTGGAATCCGTTTGTTTGCTTTGGAAGTGAGAGGCGCCCCTTCCCATCCCAATGTCTGATCAGCCTGAGTTGGTGACGGCTGTCTGACCCTCTTAGGCCTAGGTCCTTCCAGATTACTGAGGCGCTTTCTGCTGCTTGCCTGCAGAGTTCTTTCTTGGAGGCGAACCACCATATCGTCTGCGGAGATGCTTGTTTTTCCATCCAGCCCATTAGTCCCTCTAAGGCGACTCTTGTCTTCCCAGATCCAGTTGGCATCGGTAGGAGAAAACCTGGTTCTTCTGATTCTAAATGAGATTGGATGCAGGAGGACATCTCTTCTTGGTAGTCCCTGAGAGGTGGCATTGGTACGGGCCTCTCCAGAACCTCGTAGCTAGGCTTCCTACCTTCTGATGGATCCCTAACCAAGAGATTCTCGGGAAGGCCATGATACCAAAGAAGATAACGGCACTGTTCAGAGGTGGAGGTTTTTTGCCCCTCCCAATGGATGAACTCTCTGAAGTATTCATTATCTCTGTCTAAGACCTCTGCTGCAAGTTTTTTTCTGATTTCTTTATTTTGTCTGATGAGTTCTGTACCTTGGAATTCTAGACCATCCCGGAGGGATAAGGACACTGTCCGTGATTTGCATCCCTCTATTTGAGATATCGAGTACCTGATATTTGCGTCATCCCAGTCCAATTGAGAATCGACGATTTCGACGACCTTCTCACGCCAGCTCACATTGGTCACCGTTTAGCATCTGGATTAGTTATTTTGACTTGGAATGGTTTCTCTCCATTAGGGTTTTTGAAGGACCCCGATGCTTCTATTTTCTTTGGGATTTCATCAGATTGGAATGTAACAAGATAGGTCGGTCCTTGTTTATCCAACTTTTCAGAAATAACATCCTCCATTTTACCATCTATTCTTATGGCTAGTCTATCTATTTTAGTCGCAAAATGTATGTTCGCGGGAGGAGTTATAGTTACAGAAACTTTCGAGCCGGCGACGATCGGCCATTGTCCTCCTGTGATTTCCATTGATGGGTCCCCGGGAGGTGCCCTGATACCCTTGCCAGGAAGAACTCCCATTGAGGGATCATCGCTCCTGACCTCGGCCTTGGAAAATTTCTGCCCGTTCTCTACTGCCCTTGCTATCCACTGACAGAACCACTTTGAAGCCCATTCCCCGGTGTGTGTTTTCATAGATTTGTCCGACCAATCTACGTTTTTAATTGGGCGTAAGACATCCGTGAAATCGTCTTCTGTGAGGGGTTTGCTATTCTTCCTATGGCCCCTGACTTCGTTCGCTTTAGCCCTAATTCTAGGATAGACGGAAAGAAGGTATCTTACTACATTCTTCTGTTCGAGTAAGGATTTTGTTCCTCTATTTGGTCTCCAGTTCTTTCCAGCAATAACGTACAATGCATCGAAGAACGCGTTGACTTCCAACTTTATTTGAGCATAGTTCTTCATATCAGAATCTGGGCCATAGACTTCATTATTATTGAACCACTTTGAAACCTCTGCCAATGACTTATTCAGGAGAATCCTAATTTTTTTGTTGTTTGTGCCCTCGGCTTCGGACGGAGAGATCGCAACTCCATTTTCGAAACTGCCATCATTTCGAGTGATTTCCGCGAGCAACTTGTACGAATACCGATTGGCCCTCCTCCTGCGATAGGTTGCTGATTGCACGCCCTTCAGACTTGAATAGTCCAGACTACCCAAACCTGGAAGGGAGAATCGATTCGCAAGGAAATGTTTTAGCTCAAAATCTATTTCCTCTGAGAAGGTATTTATTTCTGTAAAGATCTTTGCTGCTGCCTCCTGGGAAATTGACTTCGGGTTGCTCCCCCCGGGCAGTACTATTATTGGTACTCTCATCGTAGATCCTCTATTCGAGATGGATAGGCCTCTAGTTCTATGCTGCCCATCTACAATCCATAAGGGCCTCAAGTCTGTCTTGTGATCCTTCCAGTCGACAAATCCGATATCTTTCTTCAATAGGAACTTTGCCGGATTAATTTCTAGAACCCCTGTTTTCCAGTCAAGATTTACCGACTTTAGATTAGTATCACAATATAGGAGAATTGGGTTCAATATGTGATTTTCAACAGAGTTTGAAGCAAACTTTTGTATTGCATGCACACGTTTTGAGTCGAGCTTCCTCTGCCACTGATTCTTCCCTTTATTCGCTGAAAGAACCCACTCTGCCATTTCTGCAGAAGTCATGGTTGGCATAGACGGAACCGAAGAAATTGCATCGATCTCACGAACCTCAGCGGACCCAATAAAACATCGGACATCTCCTTGGTCGAAATGTCCTAGTTTCCAAGATATTACTTCCGGCACAGTCGAATATACATGGGTAGTTGTTCCTGTTTCAGCTAGCAATTGTGTGTACTTTATACCATCCAATCCAATTCTGTCATATCTGTTATCATTGGATGAGTTCCAGAATCCTGGAGGGTATTTTCTCCTTACTTGATCAGGGCTCTGCTTCTGTTGACCTGAGTCCACTACCATGAGGTCATAGAAGTCTTCGAGGAGATCTTGGCACCGAGTGGTTATTTCCGAACTTGACATTTTGTCAAAGTCATCGTCAAATTTGGATAATTCATCGATTAGTTTTGCCGAACTTCCATACTCGCCGCCCGGTTTTTTTACTCTGCCTTTTATTGCATCATAGAGGCTCATGTAAAAAGAAAAGCTCTCGTCAGAGGAGGTAATCATGGGTTAAGGAATAGGTACTGAGGTATGAACTAATTGATTCTTGGCAATTATTACATTAGATCCAAAACTGCATCAAATATTGCCCCGTCTTTCATCTCAAGAGATTCCCCCGAAGATTTGAATGCTGTAGCTCTTCCTTCCAGTAAGCCCCTCGAACCATCCCACTTAACGTAAGAACCCTCCCAAAGCCCAAGAACCGGGGTGTCGTATAATCTGTGGAACTCGGAAATTCTCCTTGCCCTCGATTCCCCGAAGTGCTCCTTGAGATCTTCGCCGTCTCGAAACATTATCTTTCCAGGATGGTAATGGGGATTCATCTGGAACGGGATAATGCTGAGGGAGTTAAAGGAGGGAGGATGCACTATCGGCATGTCGTTGGTAGTCATCATCGTAGGACAAGCGACATTGGCCCCGGCACTAACTCCAAGAAATGGGGAGCCTGAAAGAACGCTCTCTCTTATAGGTGAGACAAGTCCTCGTTCATGGAGTTCTTTGACTAGTAAGAAAGAGTTCCCTCCACCGACGTAGATTGCATTTGCCTCAGATATTGTCTGTACTGGGGCGCTGGACTCGTGCAATCCCAAGAGTGTTGGCCCTTTGCCACCCAGAAACTCCTGCATACTAGCAGTGTATGCAGAGTGGTCTTGCGATGCGAATGGAACGAAAACCACCTCATTAAAGCCCGAGAAGTGCTCAGTAACGATACTGCGATATCTCTCCCTCCTCTCCTCGGTAGCTATTCCACCGCTTCCCAAGAGGATATGAGCTGGCTTTCGAGCACCTTCCATAAGTGGCGCTGGCGTTTGGAAGACTTCAGTTTTTACACTCGGAACTTCATATACTCCGGAGAAGGAATATACAGCAATGGGAGCATTCTTCTAGGATTTGGAGTCGATGTCTAGGTGTGTTTGCTGCAATTCTATTTTGGATAGCTCCTCTTCTATCAGTGGTGCGATGATAAACTTCCTACCTAGTTCGGAGGAGTGGTGCGAGTACTGCAGGATCATGGTGCCTTGCATAACGGGACAGCAGATAGACGAGATATCCAGCAAGAAGGACATCGACAGGATTAGGAGGTTCCTTGGAGATCCGGGGACGAGGCCCCAACAGATCTGGAACCGGATAAGGGATTCCGAAGGGTCCGAGGGAGACTGGTGCTGGAACTCATCGACCACTAGGCAGGAGAGGATCACAGATGAGCCCCGCGAGTGGAGGCTGTTGGAGGAGGACATCCGGTATCTCTCTAATCCCGGAGGGGAGAGGCCACCGTTGGAGCAGAGGCGGAGGCTTCAGATCGGGGGCATCCTTCCCGATGGGAGCCATCTGTCTTGGGCCTCAGGATGCTTCTACCTTGATGGCGTTAGGATAGCCGTCCCGTTCCTTGGCCTCAGCAAGATCCTGAATAGCGACTTCGATGTCAGCAAGGTGGATTGGAAGAAGATCCTGTTCTCGATAAGCCTGTCACTCAAGCGCTTCAATGGATTCGAAGCAGGGCCTTTGACGGACAAGAGCGCCCTCGTGCATCCGGT
>Ga0160423_10002306_pt1 | contig 15985 bp, 10 predicted proteins | sample CRUFie14St8metaG_FD_108191 | JGI IMG/M metagenome (GOLD analysis project Ga0160423, IMG submission 108191) | Marine microbial communities from the Costa Rica Dome - CRUD Field 142mm St8 metaG | ecosystem: Environmental > Aquatic > Marine > Oceanic > Photic zone | place: Costa Rica: the Eastern... | reverse complement strand
TAGACTTGACAGCAAGATAAGCGCCCATCCCCCCCAAACCAGATGAATTCCAGGTAAATCGTACACCATTATTCTTACCAAATCGCTAGATTCATTTGATTGAAAATTGTTCATCAATGAGCGAGCTTGCGTTCCATCCATTATCACAACTAAGTCGCCATGCCACATAGAAATTCTATCCACCTCTGACCTAGAACGGCTGTCGAACCTAAGTACTCCCGGCTCGACTGTTTCAATTAAATCACCGTCCTCATAAACGTTGATTACTGCTCCAAGATAGCCATCACCAACTTCTAGGTCTTCAGTTTCACTAACAACTTCAACAAATTCGAACTCATAACCTTCCCATTCTACTTTTTCATCTTTGACTAAAGTGACCGTATGGGCGAAAGTTCCTCTGTCGATTATAGTCGTACTCATAATGTGTCCAATCACCATTAGTACCAATCCAAGATGGACCAAATGTGCAAAAAATGGAATCTTTTTCTTTGTAGAGTGTTCTTTGACGAGAGAAATAGTAGCAGGCAAGGCTAGCAATGCGGGTATTAGGACAACCATGCCAATTTGCCCCCTGCTTAGAGATGCTCCCAGAATATCTGTCGAGTCATATCCTAATGAATTCCCGAAGAACCAAGCAAACACTGGAATCGCTGGAATAGAGGCTAGTAGCAAAAACACCCTCTGAGAATTTCTCCTGATGCTCCACATTACAAATGCGAGCATTATAGCTGCTATGAACGGCGCTCCGTACAATTCATGTGCAGCGAATTGGATAGAGTCTATACTTGATATCAAAATTACCAATGTTAGAATCAGATACAACCCGACTACTACTACAGGAGTCCAAAGTGCTAATCGTTGCTGACTTGATCTCTCTCTAAACGAGAATTTAGACTCTGAGTTTTCATTTACAAAGAACCAAGGAGATACAAATGTCGTCATACCTATTGCACAAATCCAAATATCCAACATTCCTGCCCAAGAAGCTGACAAAAACAACATCACTCCACCGCTGGCCCAACCCCAGCCCTTGAATCGGTCTTTTTCGAAAATAAGACCAAATGCAAACAGAAGAGAAAGTAGTTCGAATAATACCATCCCGTGTACAAACCTTAACCCAACCATTACTCCAGGTATTGCAAACCATTTCCAATCGTGACCCTTTGGTAATGACCTTATTCCAGATTCAACAAATGGGCCCAAACCTAAAATTACCAACAAAGTATGAGGGAAACCATCCAATACATTACCTCCGCCAATTACTCCAATTAGAGCGACAAGTGGTAGCAAAGCCAGCCAGTACTTTGAAAATTTAAATCCAAGACGTGAGGCAAGGAATATCCCCAGTAACTGCAAAATACCTAGAAAGTAAACTACGACTTCAACTCCACTTGGATCGGATAATAGGACCATAATTCTACCAAAGACATCTGTTGGAGGAGAACCGTCAGAATCAACAACGAATGTGTGGACACTTACTGCCCATACACCTCCTGCTCTGGTAACCATTGTGGCGAACAAGGAAAGAGCACCGCAGGCCATTGCTACACCAGCCCACATGTAGTTTGATGTCTTACCTGGCCTAGTCCTAAGATGTAACAAAACAACAAGACAAATCCAGGGTAAGAGGGAACCTGTCTCTACCGGATCCCATGCCCAGTAACCCCCCCAGTCCAGAATTAAATAAGCCCACAAGCCACCAAGTCCAATTCCCAGTGTTGCGAAGAAAAATGCTGGTCTAGCAACCTGAATCAATCTATCTTTCACGCCTTTGTAATCTGTTAGAATTGAGGATATTCCAATACATGCTAGAACAATGGATAGAGAATACGCCAAGAATATCAGCGGAGGATGTATGACCATCAAATCTGTTTGTAATAATTCGTTAAGCCCAGGGGCAGGGTCACTTTTGACGGCGGATTTGAATGGTTCTAATATCCAGGCCACCAAAAGGAGTGTCATAGAAAAGCCATTCATAAGTCTCAAACGCATAGAATGAGCTTTTTTTGATTCTGATTGGAGCGGATTTCTCCAAATAATTGAAAGCAGAGCCATCCAAGCAACCCACAATAGAATCGGGCCCTCTCTTGCACCCCAAGTTGCAGCAAATCTGTACTTGATGGGCAAATCCTCACCGCCGTACCAGTGTACTAGATGTATGGAATCATAATTTATAGTGAACATGAATGCTAATACAAAAAAAGGCATAGCCAACACCCAAGTTAGTCTTGGATCAGGCCTAAACGTGATCCATGCTGCAACAAAAACAGCGACAGGCATTAGCAAAAATTCCAACCACTCACCATCCGAAATGTTTCGCTCTCGAATAACCGAAGGATAACAATACGCTAACAACTCCTTTGGTATAGAGGAGTGGGTAGCGTATCAGGAGTTTGAGACCAATCCAAAGTTTGTCTAATACCGACATCGATCCTAACTCCTCAGGCAAGCATCTTGCCATGTTGGACAACTCGTCATCAGTCAAATCATATAGAGATGTTTTTCCCTTCAGTATTTTATGATAAGGTGGAAATCGTTTTTTCCAAGCCTTGACATAACCCTGCAGATTTTTATCTGATAAGTCTCCTTCAGAAATCGCTTCGCTTATGGTTAGAGCTGCCTGCCTTCCTGACCACAATGCGAGATGAGATCCGCCTTCGAACAAAGGCGAAGTGAAGCCTGCTGCGTCCCCAACCAATATCAGGCCATCACCTGTTGTAATTTCTCTGGGCCCGGAAATTGGTATGGTTCCGCCAAATGGCTTTGGTTTGGTTCCGGGTTTTCTCCATTGAGGGTTCTGAATTATTTTGCCTCGAAATTCTGTGTCCTCAACAAATTTATCCAGATATTTGATGGCGCCCCTTCTGTCTGTTGTGACTAAGCCAACATTTGCTCTTCCATCTTTTTTAGGAATCATCCAAACATATCCATGAGGTGAATATTCTGGCCACAAATAGAAGTCCAAATACCCATCATTTTCGACTTCTCCCATCTCATATTGGAAGCCGGAAATAACCTCAACTTTAGTTCCCATATCCAGTAATTTAGTTGCGGCTCCAGCCACTCCAGATGCATCTATTACTGCTTTACACTCAATTGGAAATTCATTTCCTCTGCCGTCAATTTTCCAATTCAGAAATTCATTTTTGCTATTGTAAATTCTTTCCATTGAGGTAACTCTGTGCGACAGATGTAAGCTAGCTCCTTTCTGGACAGCTTCCTCACACAGCCATTGTTCGAACTTGTGCTTCTCAAGAACGTAACCTTTCTCTGTTAGTAACTTGGCAGTTCCATCTGGGAATATGACACGAATCCCTTTACAATCCAAAGCGATTACTTCTTCTGGCAAATCTAAATCCAAATTGTCAACAGCCATTTGAGACAAGCACTCTCCACAGTGGACTGGAACTCCAACCTCGCTATCTGCTTCGACAATAAGGGTGCTCAATCCAGCTCGAGCCAGATGTAGTGCGGCGGAACCTCCGCCTGGCCCCGCACCAATCACAAGCACATCACAACTCGCCATGTTTCTCCGAGAGAGAGGTGGAACTTCAATCAGTCGGCAGAGAACAAGTATTCATGAAGCAGACCTCCTAGGAGTCGCATGGCCTGGCGCAATTCAACAAGATGGCTAGCCCATCTCGAAAAGAAAGGCGAATTATTGCGCATCAAAGAGCCAGTTGACGTTGAATTGGAAGCAGGGGCTATTGCGGATAGGCTGGTCAAAACAAACGGACCAGCAGTCATTTTTGAGCAACCCCGATTACCGAACGGAGAAATTTCCGAAATACCGCTGGCAATGAACCTCTTCGGATCTCATGACCGAACTTTAAGAGCACTGGGAGCGGACCACCCAACCGAAGTAGGCGACAGGCTTGTTGCATTAATGAAACCAGACATAGGCGGAATAGTCAAAAAACCGTGGACCGGTTTACCTCTAGCCAGAGACGCAATTTCCATGCCCCCGAAGAAAGTCTGGAAAGGTTCGTGCCAGAAAGTCAAAATGGAGCTAGACGTTACTAAACTTCCAATTCCCAAAACCTGGCCGATGGACGGTGGAAGATACATCACGCTTCCATTAGTGGTTACAAAAGACCCAAATTCAGGCGAGCACAACTTGGGGATGTACAGAGGTCAAGTCTACGGTCCGAAAGAAGTAGGGTTGCACTGGCAGATTCACAAGCACGGGGCTGATCATGCGGCTGCATGGCCAGATGGGAAGATGCCGGTTGCGATCTGTATTGGAGGGCCGCCTGAGCTAATTTTCTCAGCAATAGCACCGCTTCCAGACAATTTGGAGGAGTATATGTTTGCAGGTTTCCTCGGAAAACGCAGACTCAGAATAACAAAAGCAACCACTCAAGACCTCCTTGTTCCAGCTGATGCTGATATTGTAATCGAAGGATGGGTTGATGCAAATCAAACCAGAACTGAAGGCCCATTTGGCGATCATTTTGGCTTCTACTCATTAACTGGCCAATACCCAGTGCTCAATGTGACAGCGATTACAAGAAGAAAGAATGCTGTATTACCTGCTACAATCGTAGGACAGCCTCCCATGGAAGACGGTTATTTAGGAGAGGCGATTGGTAAACAATTCAGACCCATACTCTCATTCCAACATAGAGACGTATTGGACTTGCACTTGCCTTTAGAAACTGGATTCCATAATCTAGCGATTGTCAAGAGTAAACAGAGATACCCAAGACAAGCTCGTAAAACATGCCTAGGGTTACTGGGTGCAGGACAGATGATGTTTTTGAAAATACTAATCGCTACTGATGAAGACCCAAGTGATCTAGAAGCACTTCTGGATGCGTTAAACAACAGAGTTGATCCAAACAGCGATATCACAATTATCGAGGGGATGGTCAGTGACTCTCTTGAACCAGCATCAACTTTCGAAAATGTTCATTCTAAGGTCATCATTGATGCCACCAAGTTAGTTCCAGCTGACCCCAGAAGTGGAAAGCCATTGGAGGGTTCTCCTGTAGAAGACGCTCCGGCATGGAGGCGAGGAGAAGAAGAAGCTCCCGGAATTAGCGAATCTTTGATGAAAGAAATATCAGATTTAGAGGATGTTGAAGACTGTCTATTAATGAGAAATTCGATGTTAGTTGTTACGGTTAATATCGAAGGCAGACCAGAGCCCAGGACAGGAATGTCATGGCCAGATGAGGAATCTGCCAAGGCCCAAAGAGAGAAAATAACTCAATTGCGAAATTCAATTTGGCAATTGGATTCAAAAAATGAATTGCGTTGGTTATTTGTCACTGACAACGACATGGATTTACACGGAGACGGGGCAATGCGCAGACTACTTTGGCAACTTACATCTCGCTTCGCTGTTGAACGAGATTTCATTGTCGAAGACGGCAGAATATTCTGGGACGCCACTACACCAATTCCATCGCAAGAAGGTCCGACTCCAGTTAGAAGATGGCCGGCAATTACAATGCATGACCCAGAAACTCTGGCTGCGATAGATAGATTTGATCTACCACCATGGCCAGACAACTTGGTGATGTGAATGGACCTCAAGCAAATCGCATCATTTGTAAAAATCGAGCACACATTGTTTAGCCTTCCATTCGTTTTTATTGGAGCATACATGGCAGGAGACCCCAGCCCTGTACAATTGATTTGGATCCTAATTGCTGCTGTGGGAGCTAGAGGACTAGCAATGGGGCTGAACAGAATTATTGACAGAAAAATAGATGCTGAAAATCCACGCACAGCAGGAAGGCATCTCGCTTCTGGAAGCATGTCATTGAAGACTGCATGGACACTGTGCGGAATATTCCTGGTGATGCTGATAGGAGGGGCTGCAATGCTCAATCCACTGTGCCTTTATCTATCCCCAATTCCTGTACTCGCTTTCGTAATCTACCCCTATCTTAAACGATTCACATGGTTGTGCCACTGGTGGCTAGGAGGATGTTTAGCGTTGGCACCTGCAGGTGCATGGGTGGCCGTGACGGGCGAAATTTCATCCAATTCATGGTACCCTGAATTATTCTTAGTCTCAATAGGAGTATTAGTTTGGATTGCGGCCTTTGATCTTGGTTATGCCCAGATGGACATTGAAAGCGACAAGAAAAATGGTGTCAAATCCTTCCCTGCAAGATTTCAGCCGCCCGTGACAATGGCAACAATGCTACTTTCGATTCCTGTATGGGCTGTAGCCTTCTCAGTAGTATCAACCCTAGGTACTCTAATTTCCCTGGGGCTAGTGACTAGCGTACTTGTGGCAGGCGGAGGCCAGTTCCAAAAGTGGTGGTTTAGAGCACACGTTTCCACCGGATGGATTCTGCTGTTGGCGATGCAACTTTCATAGAGTGGCAGGAACCCCAGAGCTCCATGAATCCCATCGTGAAGTCATTGTTAGAATTCAACAAAGCTTTTGACATTCCAAAACTAGATCACCCCGGCCTGGGCACAGACGAACTTATCGAGCTAAGAATAAAATTACTGACCGAAGAAGTTCAAGAGTATGCTGAGGCTGCTCGATCTGGTGATTTGGTTGAAGTCTTGGATGCTCTTGCAGACATTGGATACATTTTGGCTGGGACCATAATCAATCATGGAATGCAAGAAATTTTTGATGATGCTTTCAATGAAGTACATCGGTCTAACATGGCTAAGTTAGTGGATGGTAAAGTGCTTCGAAGAGAAGACGGGAAGGTACTGAAACCTGACGGTTGGATGCCCCCTCAATTAGCTCAATTTCTCCAGTGAGTTATTGAGTATGCACTAATTGGGAATGCCATGCGCACCGCGTTAGTTACCGGAGGGGGTAGAGGAATTGGTGCCGCAATTTCAAAGCAGTTAGCAATTGATGGTTACCGAATATTGCTAACATACTGCAATTCTTCAAAGCCTGCCGAAATGATTGTCGATGAAATACGAAGTTCTGGCATAGATGCAGTAGCAGTTAACTGCGATGTAACCGATGCCCGAGAAGTAGCGTTACTAGCAACCCATCCGTGGATGAGTGAGGGAATCGATGTTCTTGTCTTGAATCATGGCAGGTACGACAGGATAGATGCAAAAGAATTGGACCTAGAACACTTGCAAAGAACCATGTCTACTAACTTCGAGGGAGCCTTTCTGATTTGGGATGCGACAAAACCGCACCTTACCGGAAATGCGAGGATATGCGTCATTGGCAGCCAATTAGGAACTAGAGGTTCACCTCATGGTGCAGATTATGCTGCCTCAAAAGCGGCATTATCAATCTGGGCCAGATCTCTCGCACAATCCTTAGCACCTGAAGGAAAGAGAGTAAATGTGATTGCACCCGGATTTGTTGACACCGACATTCTATCTGGCGACAGCCCTGAAAAAAGGGCAAGTCGAGAAAATGAAGTTCCATTGAAAAGAATAGGAACTCCTGAAGATATTGCGGATGTTGTGTCATTCCTAGTGGGAGACAAATCTAGTTACATTACAGGGGCCGTAGTGCATGTCAACGGCGGTCTTTATCTGCCTTAGGAAGTGAGTCTATGAGTGATCCCTTCGACATCTCGAAGGCCCTAGAAGGGGCAGTGAAAGACCAACTTTCACCGGAGGTTTCAGCCTTCAAAATACATTCAGAACACAGTACAGCAGGCGACCAAGAAAAAGCAATTGAAAAATTGATTTTTCAATTGGAAAATAAACAGGAAAGATGCGTACTTTTAGGCGTCACTGGGTCGGGTAAAACCTTCGCAATGGCAAACATAATCGAGAGGTTGAATATTCCGACATTGATTATGAGCCATAACAAAACTCTGGCCCGACAATTATACCAAGAAATGGCTGGATTATTCCCCGAGAATGGCATTGAATATTTTGTATCACACTATGACTATTATCAACCGGAAGCGTACCTTCCTAAACGGGACTTATACATTGACAAAGAGTTGTCAATCAATGAGAGAATCGAACAGGAAAGATTTGCAACTGTTGCCAGCCTTGTAAGCAGACCAGATTGTGTAGTGGTATCGTCTGTATCATGTATCTATGGATTGAATGCTCCAGAGACATTTCTGTCTTACCATTGTAGAATTCATGTTGATCAAGCGATAGAGCCTAGAGACCTAGTTAGGGAATTAGTTGCGTTACAATATGAAAGAACCAACACTGACCTCGAGCGAGGACAAGTCAGGCTTCGAGGAGAGAATTTGGACGTATGGATGCCAAGTAGAGACGACCCCCTGAGAATACGATTTGGATTTGACGGTGTAGAGCATATCCAAATTTGTGATCCGGTCTCCTGGGAGATACATGACGAGTTAAATGAAGCTTGGATACACCCGAAGGAATTCTTCATGGTTTCTCCTGAGAGATTCGAAGATGCTCTAGAAAACATAGAGACTGAACTTGATGGAAGAGTTGCTGAATTGAAGAGCGAAGGTAAGGAAGTCGAAGCTCATAGGCTACAGCAACGAACACAATACGATCTAGAGATGCTAAGAGAAGTCGGGCATTGCACTGCGGTTGAAAATTACTCTATGCATTTCGATGGCAGAGATTATGGAGAGCGACCATACTGTCTATTGGACTTCTTCGCTGCTGCAGCAAAACAGTTTCATGGAGATCCGAAAAAATTCCTAGTAATTATGGATGAATCTCACGTAACACTACCTCAAGTGGGCGGCATGTATGCAGGAGACAGAAGCCGCAAACTAAACCTGATTGAACACGGATTCAGGCTCCCTTCTGCAGCAGATAATCGACCACTCAAATTGAAGGAATTTCAAAATTTAGTGCCTCAGATGTTGTATGTAAGTGCGACCCCCGGGGAAAGAGAATTACTTCACTTGTGTGAAGTTACAGGACAAGACATCCCTATCGGACTAAGACACGTTTCGGGAGGAGGAGGGGTTGATGAGCCAGAGTATTCGAAAAAACATCCTGACTCCGAGAGCATGTATGATATGTTACAAACCATCGGACATGTTCCAAGAATGGAAATTCGTCCAACTGGTCTTTTAGACCCCGAAATAGAAGTCAGAGGAACAGAAGGACAAGTTGCTGATTTACTATCAGAGATCAATATTAGAATTGAGAGAGGTGAAAGGACTCTCGTTACAGTACTTACGATAAAATTTGCAGAAGAGGTTGCAGCATATCTCAATAAAATGGGAATAAAAGCACACCACCTACACTCTGAAATCGATACTATTGAAAGAACTGAGATTCTTAATGCATTGCGTATCGGTCACATCGATGCTATTGTTGGAATCAATTTACTAAGGGAAGGATTAGATATCCCAGAGGTAAGTTTAGTGGCGATATTTGATGCTGACCGTCAAGGATTCCTCAGGAATGAACGAAGCTTGTTGCAAACAATAGGGAGAGCTGCAAGGAATTCTAATGGAAAGGTGATTTTGTACGCAGACACAATGAGTCCGCCAATGACTGCTTCAATTAAGCAAACCTTGGAAAGAAGAGATCGGCAAATTGCCCATAATGAGAAATTCGACATTGTTCCAATGACTATCAAAAAAGCTCTTCCACAGATGGGAAGCGACTTCGAGGATCTAATCGCTGGAACAGCTGGTGGCAAGAGATTAGTTGCTTCCAAGGGAGGACGAAAAGATGGCGATTGGGCCAGTAATTTGAGGGTTGGTGCTGGAAAGTGGGCACGCACAAATTCGGTAACCAGCAATATTTCACAACCAATTGAAGAATTAAATTCTTCAATTGAAGAATTAAAGGAAATGATGCACCAATCTGCCCTAGAGTTAGACTTCGAAAGAGCTGCTATGTTGAGAGACATGATACACGAATTGGAACGTAAATAATTCAGTCACGGGTTTCATATGTCAAGTCCGATTGCACGTTATCATGGCAATAGATCCTGAGTCGTTTGATGAGCCCGTGAAGGACTATGATTTCGCATCTTTGAGTGATTCTTCATCGCTTATTGACCAGATGGCTACGGCTGGTGGTTTCACTGCTACAAAGCTTGCATACGCAAGAGATATCCTGAAACAGATGGAGAGTGAAATCAATAGCGCTGGTTCAGATCCTGCCAAAGTTACCAACTGGTTGTCTTTCCCAGCCTGCCTGTGCGCAACAGGCACACGCGGCTTCTTTGTGGAAGCACTGAAGAGAAAAATGTTCAATGTTGTTTCAACTACTTGTGGAATGTTAGATCACGATATCGCTAGAGCGTACAAGCATTACTATCACGGAGCATTCGAACTAGACGATATAGAACTTGGTGAACATCAATTAATGCGCTTAGGTAACGTGATTGTCCCGAACGCCAGCTATGGTGAAATTATCGAAGCGGTAGTTTTGCCTGTCCTAGAAGACATCAGGAAAGACAGGTTGACTGAAACCGGAAAAGAGGGCGCTGAGGCCTGGGTTGGATTTGGTTCAATTCACCTAGTTTGGGAATTGGGTAAGCGTATTGGAACTCCTGATTCTCTAATATACTGGGCTTACAAACATCAAATCCCTGTTTGTATCCCTGGAATAACAGATGGCAGCATAGGTGCTCAGTTGTTCATGTTTAGACAAAAATATCGTGATTTCCACATCGATACTTTAGCCGATGAACAAGTCATGAGTGACCTTACGTGGAATGTTGAGAAATCAAATGCATTAATGATCGGAGGAGGTATCTCAAAGCACCATGTGATTTGGTGGAATCAGTACAGAGGAGGATTGGATTCTGCAATCTACATTACTACCGCTCCTGAACACGATGGAAGCCTTTCGGGTGCACGTTTACGAGAAGCGATTAGTTGGGGTAAGATGAGGCCTGAGGCACCAAACATATGCGTCGAAGGAGATGCTTCTGTACTACTTCCTTTACTAGGTGCAGATTTGTTCAAAGCTGAGTGAATGAGAGCCCTATATCTAACTTTATTGATGCTCAGTGCCTCACTTGCAGGTTGTTTTGGGGAGGAAGAACGAACTAGTAACTTAAGTAGACACTGGTCCAAGCATACGTGGAGAATCGGTAACAATGCTAACTCCGACGCCTTCTGGACGCCCACAAACCCTCTAAACAATCAAAATATAAGTTCTGATTAAGTTACCATTGACATGGTTCTAGGTGTGTTTTGCCGCCCATTAAAGGGACTAGGCATTCAGGAACTCTTACTCTTCCATCTTCAAGTTGGTTCTGTTCCATTATTGCAACAAGAGCTCTGCTTGTAGCGACTGCAGTCGAATTCAGAGTGTGAACTGCTGCATTACCTTCAGCAGTCCTGTATCGCATACGCAACCTATTGGCTTGGTAATCTGTGCAGTTAGAGCATGAAACGATTTCCTTGAATGCATCTGCTCCTGGCAGCCATGCCTCTAAGTCATATTTTCTGGCAGCAACTGTTCCCATATCTCCTGTGCATATGTTGACTACTTCGTAATGCAATCCTAATTTGTCCCATAATTCAACACAGTTCTGTAGTAAATCCTCGTGGTGATCCCATGATTCATCTGGATGAGAAATTACGATTTGCTCGATTTTTGTGAATTGATGTACTCTCCAAATCCCTCTGTCTGATAACCCGTGTGCGCCAACTTCTCTTCGGAAACAGGCGCTAACTCCAACCATTTTAATCGGCAAGAGGCTTGGTTCGATTACCTCATCCATATACATCGATGTAAGAGGATGTTCGCTAGTTGCTATCATGTATAGAGGATCTGGAGTTATTCCATACATTACCGTTTCAAAATCTGACAAATCCGTAACTCCCTCATATGCTTGTCTATTCATCATAACCGGAGGTTGAACAAATGTGAATCCTCTTTGTACTAGGAAATCAACTGCGAATGTCTGAAGCGCCATTTCAAGTCGTGCCAAGTCTCCTTTAAGGAAGAAAAAACGGCTGCCTGCAATCTTTGCTGCCCTCTCTAAATCAACCCATTTATTGATTTCAATTAGTTCATTATGAGTCCTTGGTTCAAACTCAAACTCAGGTTTTTGACCATGAAGGGAATGTTGTGTGTTTCCTGATTCATCTTCGCCAACGGGTACAGCTGAGTGTAGAAGATTAGGAATTCGCATTCTTATTTCATCACGCTGTTCAAGGAGAGAATTTGCCCTCTCATCTAACGATGCGATTTTATCTCCCAAATCTTTCACTTGAGACATTATCCTATCCGCTTCTTCTTTGTTACCACTCTTTTTTGCTTCAGAAATACCTCGTGCTGCCTGATTGCGTTCTCTACGCCCGTCTTCCATCTGTTTCAGAGCAGCTCTCCATTGCTCATCTAAATCTATTACTTGGTCGATTTTTTCATGGGGAATACCACGTTTGTCATGGTCCGCACGGATTTTGTCTGCTTCATTCCTGAACAAGTCCATACTTAACATTCAAACCACCTCAAAATGATATCCCAAAGCTAAATGCTGCACTACCAGCAAACAACAGCCCGCCTACAATGTATCCCAAAATTGCACCACCATTCAACAACGGAAGTCCTGCTTGAGGTCGTCCTGAAGCAACATAAGTCATCAAGACAAAGTAACCAATCAGCCCACCAATAAGAGCGGAAATTCCGACTGCAAGTCCCTCATCAGGGACAGAATTGACACAAGAAATTACAAGCATACCAGGGAAAATCACGTCGCCAAGACCCATGAACATAGCTTCTTTTGGCTTCTTTCTCTTCACTATCTGTTTAGGTTTATCTTCGCTAGGAGATTCCTTGGGCTGAATATTTTGTTCATGCTTCTCAGGGTTTATGCTATCCTTATCCTCAAGCATGGAGTAACCACTTTCCTGAGGTGCGACAAGTAAAATTGGCAAGTTTAGACCAATCATTGTGTCTGCCAACTCAAGCATATGCTTAGAGCGGTACACCGCCCAAGCATCGTAAATCGCAGCTAGTACCATGAAAATCACAATTAAAGTTGGAACAAACGTAACTCCTAGCATCACGATTACTCCTGCTCCTACCAGAACTCCTACTGTGTTAACGATATACCATTCTGGTTTGATTATCAGAGCCGCCATGAGTAAAACTGCCAGACCTACACCAACTAAGAGTGCAGTTGTATCCCACTGAATCCCGTAGGAATTGTACATAGTATCTGGGTCAAATTCTCCGCTGCTTACAACAATTCCCTTCGCATTCAAACCGACATTTATGATTCCGCCTTCTTCTGTAGTTTTGATATCATAACCGTCAACAATGAATGTTGAGTTCGGACTTACTTCCTTCTCAATTGTTACATATTCAATCATCGATTCGTAGAACAAACCATGAATTCCTTTTCCATCTGCTATCCAAATTTCGTCGCCATTGGCTTGATCAATGTCGTAATTTGCGATAAACACAATCGGTCCTGAAAAGTAGTCTCCACCTTTGAAACGATCTTCTTCTGTGAAATTCCCATCACCATCGTCATCTACGAGCCATGCTTCGATTTCACCATCTTCATAACCAATCATGGATAGTATCTCATCATCATCCCAAGGGCTGGTCACCATACTTATAGCAGAAATTGGATTGTTATTCTCGGCTACATGCAACCACCCAACCGCTGCTTCATCATACCAACCAGGAGGTTGGACACCCATGCCACCATAAGAATCCGAGTTCTCTTCTAATTCAATCATAACGACACCTGTTGTTGTTCCAACTAGCCAAGTATTGGCATTATACTGACGGTTTACGAGAGATTTCTGGTTTACATCAATAAATGGATATACCCATTCAGCAGCCTTCCTGTAAAAGCCAGTATCTTCAGTGTAATTTGATTGCACAAACTCTCCTTCAAACGTATTCAATCGAACTATTGTATTCTTAGAAGTTAAAACATACACCGCTCCCTTTAATTGACCTGGGTCTGCATCAGGATCCTCGATAACCTCAAGCGCGGAAACACAAGGGCCGAGATCTTGATTTAGTGGAATTTCAAATGTACCGTTCCATTGCGTTACATCAAAGCATGAATATTTACTCATAACGGAACCATCTTCTTTATTTAATGTCCAAATCCATGCATCATTATTTACTGTGAAACCAAATTCTCCCTCTGATACAGAAAAGAAATCAGGACTACCCGGGAATGAATTTAACGATGTATTCCATTCCAGAGAAGTATTTAGAGACCGCTTTGATACCTGTAAGGTGTGGTTTGAAACATTATCACCGTAAACCGTCTTATGAGTGATAATCGAACCATCTGAATTTACTGCAAACAATTCTTCTTGTATCTCTTCAGACTCTGTAAAAACAAATTCCTCTGTTTCTATTTCTGGGACAAGCAAAATATGAGCACCGGGTACTGTAGTGTAACATAAAGCGAGGAACAAAACAAAAAGTATTCCATATTTTATGAAATGCTGCAGATTATTCTTTGCTAACCACAAAATCATGAACGTGAAAGCAAATATTGCTACCAATTCTAAGGCAATCCATCGAACTTCAGTAGAGCCTGATTCCCCAAATGCTTGTAATCCAGCTGCATCAAACCACGGTTGTAACCAAATTCCCAAAACTATTGTCACAATGAACATCAAGGCCATTCCTATCATACCTGGAGCCTGTTCAATCATGTTAGCGAGAAGGCTGTCTTCTTTTGCCAATTCGCGTTCAACGCGCTGGACATGGTCAGTTGATGCAGACTCTCCCATACTTTACACCGAGAGTGAGGGTGGTTTTCTAATCATTGGATGTAGTGGCCCCTTCGGGGCCAATGTCACAGAATGCTGAAAGGGAGTGGTTATTTGCTTCCAAATCTAAGGGAATGTCTCTTGGATTATCCAGAGTAAACGCTGCGCTGGAAGCCCTAGGAAGACCTGATAGGGATATGGATTGCATACATGTCGCTGGCTCGAATGGCAAGGGAAGTGCTTGTGCACAACTTGTTGCAGGATTGGTGAGGGCGGGATACAGAGTTGGATTGTTTTCTTCACCACACTTAATCAATATCGAAGAGAGGGTCAGGATTGACGGAAAATCGATCTCATCTGAGAGTTTTGATAAGGCATTAGAATGCGTAAAAAAATTGGAACAAGATCTGACTTTCTTCGAAATAACATATCTTGTCTCGTTGATAGCTTGCAGAGATGCAGGCGTTTCAATAATGGTTCTAGAAACTGGCCTAGGTGGACGATTAGATGCCACCAGAACTGCTGATGTTGTCGGGTGTTTAGTCACCTCAGTTAGTCTAGAACATAGTGACATCTTAGGAGATACGATTGAAAAGGTCGCAAAAGAGAAAGCTGCCATTTGGAGACCTGGTGTTCCGATGCTAATTAGAGATCCAGAAAGTGCAAGGGTACGCAATGCTATGCGGGATGAAGCGATAAGCGCAAGATTCTACAGGCCCGAAAAATCAACCTTCATGGATGAAGCCGCTGATTTAGCTGAAGTACTCAGCAGGATGATTGGATATTCATTTGTTAGAAGACCTATATCTTGGCCGGCTAGAATGCAATTAATCGAGGGTGAGCAAAATTACCTCTTAGAAGCTGCTCACAACCCAAGTGGTATGGTGAGAGTCATTCCTGAAATCGAAAGAATACTGCCCAAGAGATGGTCTTTGCTATTCGGTACTTCACCCCAACAAGACATGAACGCTTTTTTGGCTCCTCTTCGCAAATTAATCAAAAGATTCCCGCCTGTTGAGATAATTACAACTGAACCTCAAGACGGTCGATATCCGGGGGTTAATGAACCATTAAAAGATGCTAAGCACATCAAAAAACCGTCTGTGGCGTTAGAATCGTTTAGCGAAGATACCGATTTGATTGTCGTAACAGGGTCATTGTATCTATGCGGAAATATCCTTTCCCATCTAGGAATTGAGGTCGACATACTTTCTTGAATGTGAAGTTGTTCAGTCAACTTAGGGCGAGTACATGTCTGACAAATGGGATCATCGATTTATCGAGCTAGCCAACCATATTGCCCAGTGGAGCAAAGACCCATCAACAAAAGTTGGTTGTGTTATTGTCGGAGAAGACCGTGAAATTCGCTCTACCGGCTTCAATGGATTCCCAAGAGGAATTGACGACGATGAAGAGCG
>Ga0160423_10002305_pt1 | contig 15986 bp, 18 predicted proteins | sample CRUFie14St8metaG_FD_108191 | JGI IMG/M metagenome (GOLD analysis project Ga0160423, IMG submission 108191) | Marine microbial communities from the Costa Rica Dome - CRUD Field 142mm St8 metaG | ecosystem: Environmental > Aquatic > Marine > Oceanic > Photic zone | place: Costa Rica: the Eastern... | reverse complement strand
ATTTACAGAAAGTGTTGAGTCATCAACTGGAGCACCGTCAGAAATTACCATCATAATTTTTCTTTCTTCTTTTCTTTTTTTTAATCGGTTGAATGCCCATGTTATTGCTTCTCCATCAATATTTTCTTTTAAAAGACCTTCTTTTAACATAAGTCCTAAATTTTTCTTTGATTGTCTCCAATGAGTGTCTGCAGATTTGTAAATTATATGCCTTAAATCATTAAGTCTTCCAGGATTTTTAATTTTACCTGATTTATTCCACTCTTCTCTGCTTAAGCCACCTTTCCAGTTTTTCGTTGTAAAACCTAAAATTTCTACTTTAACAGAACATCTTTCTAAGGTTCTTGATAATATATCAGCACATAATGCAGCTATTGTGATTGGCCTCCCTCTCATTGAGCCTGAATTATCAATTAAAAGAGTAACAACAGTGTCTTTAAAGTCTAAATCTTTTTCTTTTTTAAAAGATAAAGAATTATAAGGATCAATAATTATTCTTGGGAGTTTTGAACTATCCAATAAACCCTCTTCTAAATCAAATTCCCATGCTCTATTCTGTTTTGCTAATAACTGACGTTGCAATTTATTTGCAAGCTTTGTTATAATATCTTGGAAGCTAGTAAGTTGTTGATCTAAATTTTTTCTTAATTTAGAAATTTCTTCAGGGCTTTCTAAATTTTCAGCTTTGGCAACCTCGTCAAATTCAGTGGTAAATACGTTATATTCTTTGTCACCAACGCCTAAATTTTTCTTTTGTACCACACTTTCGGATTGTTGATTTTCATTTTCATCACTTATTATCTGATCATCTAGTCTAAATTCATTTACATCATCTAGACCATCAACTCCTTCAGAAATTGTATCATCTTCTTTTTTTTCGTCAGAACTATCAGAATTATTTTCATCTTGGTTGTTATTATTTGAATTATCTTGATCATTATCTTCTTGAGATTCTTTTTTTTCATCATTTTCATCGTTATCAAAAATTTCCATATTTTCTAAAATTTCTGAGAATTTAGAATTATAGTTTTCTTGATTGTCCAAGTTTTTATCAAGATATGAAAGGTGTTTGTCAAAAGATTCTTTTAATTCTTTCTCCCAAAAGCTTAGAATTTTCAATGCTTCTGGCTCTAATTTGACTTTCAAAAATTTGTCTAACATATAAATTTCAAAAGCATCAGAAATATTAACATCATCTTTACTTTTTACTTTTGTTAGGTCGATTTTTTTTAATTTATTTGAGTAATTATTTTGAAAATTTTTAGATATACCCAGGAGCATTTTTGATCCCAGCATTTCATATCTTATTTTCTCGGATGTTTTGTACAAGGATTGGCATGTTTGATTTGAAGGCATATTTTTTTCAAATATATCTTTGTTAGAAAATTTTCTATTTAATGCCTCGGAATCTGCTTCAGCCCTTACTTTTGTAAATTCTCTTTTATCATTTATATTTTCTAAATTATTTATCTTAATATTTTCTTCAGTGATTTTTTTTTTCTTTGAAACAATTAGATAATCATCAGAAATTACTTTAACAGTTGATATGATTGCTTGTTTGAACTTCTCTTTTAAACTATCTTCTTTATTCATTTAAACTTGAACATTTATCATAGACTCTGGCAAATCTTCACCAAAACATCTTTGATAATATTCAGCGATTGTATTTTTCTCTACCTCATCACATTTATTGAGAAATGTTACTCTAAATGCGTAACCAGTATCTTTGAAAATTTCAGAATTTTCTGCCCAATGCAACACTGTTCTAGGGCTCATCACTGTTGAAATATCTCCAGCCATAAATCCTTTTCTTGTAAGAGTTGCTACTTTTATCATATTGGCAACTTTTTCTTTTCCTTTAGTATTATTAAGATTCTTGTTTTTACTTAAAATGATTTCCATTTCTTTCTCTAAACTTAAGTAATTTAAGGTTGTTACTATATTCCATCTATCCATTTGACCTTGATTAATTTGCTGAGTTCCGTGATACAGACCTGTAGTATCGCCCAATCCTACTGTATTAGAAGTTGCGAACAATCTAAAAAATTTGTTTTGCTTTATAACTTTGTTTTTATCTAATAATGTAAAATTTCCTTCTGCCTCCAAAACTCTTTGTATAACAAACATTACATCCGGTCTACCAGCATCATATTCATCAAAAACTAATGCAACTGGATTCTGAATTGACCATGGTAGAATTCCTTCTTTAAACTCTGTAACTTGTTTACCATCTTTGATTACTATGGAGTCTTTTCCAATTAAATCTATTCTGCTTACATGGCTATCAAGATTAATTCTAATACATGGCCAGTTCAATCTTGCAGCAATTTGTTCAATGTGTGTAGACTTACCAGTTCCATGATATCCTTGTACTAAAACTCGCTTATTGAAAGCAAAACCACTTAAAACTGCTAATGTTGTTTCTCTATCAAATTTGTAAGTTTTATCAATTTCAGGCACGTACTCATTTTTTTCTGAAAACGCATCAACTTCCATATCACTTTCAAAACCAAAAGTTTGGTTTACTGATAGTTTAATATCCGGTGTTTTTTCAATATTAGGTGTCAATTCTATTCTTATATGTATTTTTTAATTGAGTATAAGCCAAAGTAATAACTTTAAGTTTATCTTCAAATTTTTTATTTCCAGAATTCATATCAGGGTGAAATTTTTTGACAAGTTTTTTGAATTTTTCCTGAATTTTTTCCCACTTCAAACCAACAGAAACTCCAAGTATTCCAAAAGCCTTAATATCATTATGGTTAAATTTAAACTTATTCATATGATTAAAGTCATTGTCAAATTTCATTTTATCCATTTCATCTTTAAGTGCGTTATTCCATAGCACCTTAAAGAAGTTATCTGATGAGCTAAAACTCTGAGTAGGTTTATGCCAAGTTATATCTGATCTTAAAAAATCCATTATTTGTTGATCATTCATTCCAGAAAAATAATTCCAATTTTTATTGAATTCTTTAACATGCTCTAAACAGAGCAATCTATAATTCTTGCTATTATCTCGCTCCTTTGGCGCTCTATATTGTCCTTCTTCAAGACAATTATTCCAATCACAAATATTTTTCATGTTATATATAATTTTATTTTATGGATATTAATCAACTTTCACAAATAGTAAAAAAAAAAATATTAGATAATAAATTTATTCAAGATGTACAATTAGAAGATAAGTCTTTTCTTCACAAAAATCATAAAAATAATAATCCAAATAAATTTCATTTAAAACTAAATATCAAATCTGAAACTTTGAAAAAAATGAGTCGAATTGAATCTAATAAACTTATTTTTAAAATATTAGATAAAGAAATGAAAAACTATATTCATTCCTTACAGATTTTTATCAGCTAACTCTGAAATAAGAAATTTTTTTAATACTATCTCATTAATTTGAAAATCAGTTTTAATTTTACCAAAATTTTTCATTAGTATTAAATTTATTTTATTTGAATTATTTTTTTTATCAGATCTCATAAATCTAATTATTTTGTCTAAATCTGTCTTTTTAAATAAGTTTTGAAACTTTTTTTTTAATGGAATTTTATTAATATGTTCAATAATAGAATTATAGGAATTTTTGTTAAGAAGATTTTGTTTTTTACTAAATTTTATTGCATTTTTAATTCCAATGATCACTGCCTCACCATGATTTAGTTTTTTTGAAAATCCCAAGCAAGACTCATATGCGTGTGCAAAAGTATGTCCTAAATTTAATACTTTTCTTAAATTATTTTCTTTTTCATCTTTTTGAACAATCTTCTTCTTTAAATTGCAGCTTTTCATAATGGCATTGCCAATGTACGGCTGTTTTAAATTTAATATATATTTAATGTTAGCATCTATGTATTTAAAATTTTTATAACTATCAATTAAGCTACTTTTTAATATCTCAGCATATCCACAAATTAATTCTCTTTTATCTAAACTTTTAAGCACATCTAAATCCGATACAACTGCATCTGGTTGGTAAAAACTTCCAATTAAATTTTTGCCATAAGAATTATTAATACCAGTTTTTCCTCCAATTGATGAATCTACTTGAGCTAAAAGAGTTGTTGGAACATTTACTAATTTTATACCTCTTTTAAAAGTGCTAGCTGCATAAGCAGATACATCTCCAGTAATTCCTCCACCAAATGCAATTAAACAATCATCTCTATTAAATCTTTTTTTGAATAAAATATTATGGATTGCATCTACACTTTTTTGATTTTTATTTTTCTCAGTTGGATTAAATAAATGAAATACTTTTAGTTTTGCGTTCACACATTTTTTAAGTTTTGATTTAAATTTATTTGGAATATTTTTATCAATTACAATTAATGCTTTAGAAAAAGATAGTCTTTGTGATGATAAAAGGCGATTTATATTAGAAATTAAATTTGAGCCAATATAAATAGGATATTTTTTAGTTTTGGTATTTATTTCTAATTTATGTATTTTCATAAAAATCTTTTATTTTATCTACAATTTCACTTTTGCTAAGTTTATCACAATTAACTTTATAATCAGATGAATTATATACTTTTGATCTTTCTTCTATAAGACCTTTTATTTCGTTTGCTTTAAGATTTGTGACAACTGGTCTTTTTTTATTATTTTTAATTCTATCAATTAATGTTGATGTTTTCCAATACAACCATATTGTAATAGAATTTAATGATGATTGTTTTCTAATTTTAGCATTTAAAAATGCACCTCCCCCGAGAGAAATAACATTATTATATTCTTTAAGTTTTTTTATTGATATTTTTTCCTCAAGATCTCTAAAATACTTTTCTCCATTTAACTTAAATATTTCTGTAATTGATTTGTTTTCTTTTTTTTCAATCAATACATCTATATCAATAAAATTTAGACCAGTTTTTTTGGATAATAATTTTCCAATTGAGGATTTACCAGATCCCATCATGCCAACTAAAACTATGTTTTTTTCTGATTTCATAGGTTTCTATATTGAAAAAACACAAATATGTCTTATTTTGAAATTACTTAAAGTATATGCAATTTACGAAAAAAACAAGCACAGGTGGACTATTTGCTATAGGTAAATTTATAATTAAACTTATTTTGATAGTTGTTGTTCTTTTTATCGGGGTTGTTTTAATTGCCAAGATTGATTTTCCAGCACCAAACAAAAAAATTGAAAAAGTTATACCTAATGAAAATTTTAAAACAATTAAGTAAATTTTTTTTATCTACACTTTTAATTTCAAATTCATTTAATTTATTAAATGCAAATGAACCAGTAGATATATGGAATATTGAAAAAAAAGAAAATGAAGAAACTAATATTTTAATTCAAACCGAGAATAATGAAAGTAATGTTATTCAAGGTATTAAAATTGATCAACAAAACGAGAAAATACTTGTAAATGATACTTTAGATGCTTCCAAAATTAAATTGGTAGGTCTTTATGATCCAGAGGAAAATGGTTTGTCAATTGATATGTGGTCTAATAGTAATGGAGAAGATATAAAGTATATTCTAGGTAATTTAAAATCTAAAAAACTTTCAAATTTTTCAGAAAAAATATTAGAAATAGCTTTATTAACTAATTCATATATACCTAATACTAATATTTTACCCAACGAATTTTTAGATTTCAAATTTAACTATTTAATTAAAAAAAAAAATTATGATTTAATTAAAGAATTTTTAATTAAAAATCCTAATCTTAATGAGAGTGATAACTTAATAAAATTTTATGTTGATTATTATTTATCAAACTCACAGCTAGATAAGTCATGTGAAATTTTTGAAATTGTAAACTCAATTACTGATAATTATTTAACAAATTTCAAAATGTATTGTTTAATAGATCAAGATAGAAGAGAAGAAGCTCAATTATTGTTTGATCTTAAATCTGAGCTAGGAAATGTAGATAAATTCTTTGCAGATAAATTTAATATATTAATGGGTTACAAAAAACCAAATGAAGAAATATCAGAAAAAAATATCTTAAATTTTCATATCTCTCATAAAACAGTTAGAGAGTTTGAATATGAACCTAAATTAGATACACCCAAGTTTATATGGAGTTATTTATCAAACTCAAATTTATTAAAAAACTCCGATTTAATAGACATAGAAAGTTCAGATCAAATAAAATTAATTGAGATAGCAACCAATGATGGAGTTTATGAAGAGCAGGAGTTACTTAATTTATATAAGAGATTTCAATTTGACATTAACCAACTTCTTAATTTTAATGATGCATATAAACTTTTAGATGATTATGAGGCTAGAGCATTAATATATCAAAGATTATTACTTTCTGATGACAATTCGCAAAAGTTAACTTTGTTATCACTGCTTCATGATCTTTTTAAGAAATCGAATTTGTCGAATGCATTTGACGAGGAACTTGCAATTAAATTAAAAAAAATACCAGAGGATGAAATACCATCAAATTTTACATCTTTTTACAATAATAATAAGGAACCAGAAAAAACTGCAAAATTAAAAATTAAATTTAACAATAAAGTATTTCATCAATCTAAAGTGCTAAACTATTTCCAAAATAAAACTAGTCTTCCTCAAGCTGAAAAAGAAACCAATGACCTTCTAAAAAAAATCAAAAAAAACAAAAAATATTTTTTTTCAATTAAAGATATTATGATGGCTGAGTCGCTGAAGTCAGACGGAATACAATTTCTAAAAAAATATGATGGATTGTACGAATATAATCCAAGTATTCCTGCTGATATAAATTCAATGATTGTAAATGGTGAAACAGGTTTAGTTTTATTAAAAATAGCTCAAATAATTGGAGAGGATGAAATTGAAGACTTAGATCTAGAGTCTGTAAATTTTGTTGTCGGTATAATGAATGAGCTTAAAATGATAAATCTAAGAAATGAAATTTTACTAAAAGTTCTCCCTTTAAAAGTTTAAATTTTATTATAAAATTAGTCATGGCAATTAAAACAATAATCACAGAACCAAACAAAATTTTAAGACAAAAATCTATTGATGTAGATAGTGTAGGTAAAGAAGAGCAGAAACTCATGGATGATATGCTGGACACTATGTACGAGGCAAACGGAATAGGTTTAGCCGCTATTCAAATAGGAGTACCAAAAAGAATAATAGTTATGGATATTACAAAAGATCCAGAAAAAAGAAATCCAATGTATTTTGTAAATCCAATTATTAAAAACAAAAACCCTGAACACTCAACTTATGAAGAAGGATGTTTGTCTGTACCAAATTATTTTGCAGAGATAGATCGACCTAAAAAATGTGATGTTGAATATCTTGACTATAATGGCGATAAAAAAACTTTGAATGCAGAAGGTTTGCTTGCAACATGCATACAGCATGAAATGGATCATTTAGAAGGAATACTATTTATAGACTATCTTTCAAAGTTAAAAAAAACAATGATTATCAAAAAGCTTTCAAAACAAAAAGACAAGCCTGATAGAATTATTGTTTAATAGATGGATAAACAAATTGCTTTTCTAGGCACACCAGATTTTGCTACACCAATTTTAAAGTCAATTCATGAGCATGGATACAAAATTTCATGTGTATTTAGTCAACCACCAAAAAAATCTAAAAGAGGATATAAAATAAATAAATCGCCTGTACATTTATTGAGTGAACAACTTGGAATTAATATTAAAACCCCACATAAAATTGAGGAAGAATTTGAATATTTGAAATCTTTAAATTTAGATTTAGCAATTGTTGTTGCATATGGTCAAATTTTATCAAAAGATATTTTAAAATTAAGTAGGAATGGATTTATAAATATTCATGCATCACTTCTGCCTAAATGGAGAGGAGCAGCACCTATACAAAGATCTTTGATAAATATGGATAAGATTACAGGTATTAGTATTATGAAAATTAATCAAAATTTGGATGAAGGACCTGTTTGTAATAAATATCCAGTAGAAATTTTAGAAAATGAAAATGCAAAAAATTTGTCAGATAGACTTTCTAAATTGTCAGCTGAAAAAATTTTAGAAAATATTGATAAAATATTTAATCAAAAGGTTACTTTTGAAGAACAGGATAATTTTGTTGCAAGTTATGCTAAAAAAATCCAAAAAAAAGAGGGAAAAATAAATTGGACTGAAAATGCCAATCAAATAATAGCAAAAATTAATGGATTGTATCCTTCACCAGGAGCATGGTTCAATTTTGAAAATCAAAGATATAAAATATTAAAGGCAGAGTTATCTGAAAATTCAGCAAAGTTAGGTGAAATTATTGATGATGAACTTACAATATCTTGTGGCGAAAAATCTCTCAAAGTGATTGAAATACAAAGAGAAGGTAAAAAACCTCAACTTATTAAAGAATTCCTTTTAGGGAGCAAATTAAAAAAAGGAATAATTCTAAATAATGATTAGATATCAAATTCTTATTGAATATGTTGGAACCTATTTCATTGGCTGGCAAACTCAAAAAAAAGGTAATTCTGTTCAAAAAGTAATTCAAAATGTACTTTCTAAACTTTTGAAAGAAAGAATAAAATTACATGGCTCTGGAAGAACTGACAAAGGAGTACATGCTTTAGAGCAGTCTGCACATTTTGATTGTAAAAATAAAATATTAGATACTAAAAAATTTATAAAATCACTTAATTTTTTTTTAAATAAAAAAAATATTTCAATTCTTAAAATAAAATTGAGAAATAATCAGTTCCACTCGAGATTTTCTGCAAAGGAAAGAACTTATTTGTATTTAATAAGAAATTACTGTTCACCATCAATGATTAATCATAATCGTGAATGGAACATAAGAAATAAATTAGATATTAATTTGATGAAAAAGGGAGCAAAAAAATTCATTGGAACACATGATTTTTCCACTTTTAGAGCTGCAAATTGTAGTGCAAAAAATCCAATTAGAACAATTAAAAAAATCCAAATTTTAAAATCCAAAAAACAAATTAAAATAAGAATAAAGTCACAATCATTTTTAAAAAGTCAAGTTAGATCAATGGTTGGATCACTGAAATATCTATCAGAAAAAAAATGGGATCTTAAAAAGTTTGAAACCATATTTAAATCTAAAGATAGAAAAAATTGTGCACCACTTGCTCCTGCTCATGGATTGTATTTAGAAAAAGTTATTTATTAATTTTTTCTGTTTCCCATTGCAAATTTTTTATTAATTCTCCATCTAGACTCTGCCCTAACTATGTATCCACAGCAGTTCTTTGATTTGCATTTACAGGGAAATTGTTTGAAATCTTGATCATATCCAAAACCATAATCACAAGTGAGTTCTTCACCTTTTTTTATGTCTCTTGTAGCAGAAACCCATATTTTAAGACCTTTACCTTCATAATCACAATTATTATCACATGAGTGATTTATTAAACCAGCCGTATTCCATGGAAAATCACCATCCAATGTATATCTTTTGTTAAGCGTGAATAAATAAATTGGCTTTGAATTATCAAATTTATCAGACTCATCAACTTGCTTATTAGTTATTATTTTGCCTATATAATCGATTATTTTTGTTCCAGCTTTAATATCTTTGGCAGCGTACAAGCCTCTACCTTTTCTATCGATGTTTGATTTTTTAATTTTGTATAACTTCATTAGATGTTTATTTAAATATTTAGATTATTTAATCAATTAAATTCTAAAAATGCATCCACATGTCGTTCTGTACTTTCTTTTAAAGCCTTAAGATCATAACCACCTTCAAGAATAGAAACTACTTTGCCATCACAAAATCTTCTAGAAACTTCTAATATTCTTTTTGTAATAATATAATAATCTTCTGTTTTAAGATTAAATTGTGCTAAGGGATCATCTTTATGAGCATCAAAACCTGCACTAATTAATATAAATTCAGGTTTAAAGTCCTCCAATTTTTTTAATACGTATTCAAATGCAGTTAAATATTCTTCTGAACTAGTACCAGCGGGCAAAGGTATATTTAAAATATTATTAAATTTTCCTTTTTCTTGTTCTGAGCCAGTACCTGGATAGTAAGGATACTGATGAGTTGATATAAACAGAACATTTTCATTATCATAGAAAATATCTTGTGTACCATTACCATGATGTACATCGAAGTCTACTATAGCAACTTTCTTATATTTATATTTTTGCAATAAATAGCTACAACCTATCGAAACAGAGTTAAAAATACAAAAACCAGCAGCTTTATTTTGACTTGAATGATGACCTGGAGGACGTACACAACAAAATGCATTTTTAAATTCCTTATTTTCCACACCATTTATTGCAGTAATTATCGAGCCTACAGCATCAAATGTTGCTTCTTTGCTACCTGGAGAAATAATTGTGTCTCCATCTAATGAAGAAAAACCTTTTTTTGGGAAGGTATTTTTGACTAGATCTACATAATTAGATTCATGCGCGCTCAATAAAATATCATCTGTAATCTTTGAAGGTTTTTTCCAAATTAGATTTTTATTACTAAGTTTTTTAAAATTATCTATTATAACAGAAACTCTAGCTATTTGTTCTGGATGACCAGGTCCTGTATCATGATTTTGAAAAGTATCTGATGTAATTAAACCAGTTTTCACTTAAAGTAGTTCTTTAAAATATTTAGATATATTAAAGTTAAGTTTTTTAGATCTTTTAAGGCAACAACTTCGTCTATTTTATGCATAGTTTTTCCAACTAATCCAAATTCTATACAAGGAGAAATTTTTCTAATAAATCTCGCATCCGATGTTCCTCCAGTTGTTGAAAATACTGGTTTTAACTTAGTAATTTTTTTTATGGTATCTTGAATCATAAATGTAGTATTATTTGGCTTAGTTAGAAATGCTTCTCCAGAAACATTATATTCAATTTTAAATTTTGACTTATTTTTTTTACATAAATTTATAATAATTTTATTTATCTTTTTCTTTAAGGAATTTGATGAATGTTTATTGTTAAATCTTATATTAAAAGTTGCATTAGCTAATCCAGGAATTACATTATCCGCAGTATTGTTAATATTAATTTTAGTTATTTCTAAATTTGTTGGTTGAAAATCTTTTGTTCCTTTATCAAATTTAATTTGTTTTAATTTTTCTAAAATTTGAACTAGTGCTGTTGATGGATTGTTTGCTCTGTTAGGATAAGCAACATGACCTTGTATACCTATAACTGTCAATCTGCCAGTTATACTACCTCTTCTTCCAATTTTAATCATTTCACCAAGCTTATTTGGATTAGTAGGCTCTCCAACTAAACAAAAATCTATTTTCTCTCTCTTTTTTTTTAAATACTCTACAACTTTTTTTGTTCCATTAATCGCAACACCTTCTTCATCACCAGTAATCAGAAGACTTATCGAACCATTAAATTTTTTATTATTTTGTATAAAATTACTTATGGCTGCTACAAAAGCTGCAATTGAACTCTTCATATCGTTTGCACCTCTACCAATTAAATGACCATTTTTAACTAATGCTTTAAAGGGATTTACTGTCCAATAGTTTAAATTACCAGCCGGCACTACGTCTAGGTGGCCCGCGTAACAGAAATTTGGACCTTTAGTTCCAAGTCTTGCATAAAGATTTTTTACTGGTTTTGTATTTTTTTCTTTAAATTCAAGTATTTTAGTCTTGAAACCAAGTCTCTTTAATTTTTTTTCAAGAAAACTCATAATACCAGCATCAATAGGAGTGATAGATGGAAATCTAATTAGCTCCTTAGCTAATTGAAGTTCGTTTATTTTTGACATTATTATTCTCTTAATAGATCGTTAATAGAAGTTTTTGATCTTGTTTTTTCATCAACCTGTTTAATTATTACAGCACAATATAATGATGGTGCTGAAGCATTATTTTTATCAGGTAACGAACCTGGGACAACAACTGAGTAAGGTGGTATCTTCCCATGAGTTATTTCACCTGTTTTTCTATTAACTATTTTAGTTGATTGACCTATGTACATTCCCATACTTAAAACTGAACCTTCTCCAACAATTACTCCTTCTACTACTTCTGACATAGCTCCTAAAAAAACATTGTCTTCAATAATAGTTGGTAACGCTTGAGCTGGTTCTAATACACCTCCAACCCCACTACCTGCAGAGATATGACAATTTTTTCCAATTTGACAGCAACTCCCTGCTCTTGCAAAGGTGTCTATCATTGTGCCTTCATCAATATATGCTCCAATGTTTACATAGCACGGCATTAAAACTGCATTTTTCCCAACAAAAGAACCTTTTCTAACTGGGGAATTAGGAACCATTCTAAATCCTGCTTTTTCATGATCTTCTTTACTCCAACCAGCAGTTTTGCCTTTTAGTAAATGTGCTTTGTCATACCAACTACTATACGGTCCATTAAGATTTTCCATTGGATATATTCTAAAGCTAAGCATTATAGCTTTTTTGATATGTTGATGTGTTACCCACTCACCATTTATTTTTTCAGCTACTCGAACTTTTCCACTATCAAGATCTTCTATAATTTGATTTACAGTATCTTTTAAATTTTGATCTGAGTTTTGATTTACTTGATCTCTTTTTTCCCAAGCATCATTTATGATATTTTCTATACTCATAACTTTATTGTATTTTTTAATAACCTTATTTCTTTTAAAAATAAAGAGAGATTTTCAATTTTATAATCAATATAGTCTTTGTCAGACTCTTTTTTTCCCCAGTATTCATCATTGATGAGCCATACAGTCGTTGCCCCTCGTTCTTTTCCAATAGATAAATTTTTTGCAATATCTTCTATATATAAAGTTTTTTTTGGATCTATTTTAAATTTTTCCACCATTAAATCAAAAGCTCTAGCCTCAGGTTTTGGATGATATTCAGCATCAACTATATCAAATACACCATCAAACTGATCATTTATTCCAAGTGTTGTAGTAATATTTTTAACATGTTCTTTGCTACCATTTGTAAAAACAAATTTTTTGAGCTTCATATTTTCAAGTTCATTTCTAAGAACTTTATCTTCATCTAAAAAAGATAAATCAATATCATGAACATAATCAAGAAATTCTCTTGGAGGAATATCATGGTGGATCATTAATCCATTTAGACTTGTATTATATTTGTGAAAGTAGTTTGTCTGAAGTTCCTTGGCCTTTTGCATGTCTATATTTAATTTATTTGAGATGTATTTGGTCATACGTTTTGATACTTGTCCAAAAACCAAGTCTAATTGATGATAAAGTACCCCATCACAATCAAATAAAATATTTTCTATATGATCAAAATTTTTCATTTTCTAATTAGTGTACCAGCACCTTTATCTGAAAAAATTTCAAATAGTATTGAATGTTGCTTTCTACCATCAACAATAACTACCCCTGTAACACCATTATTCACTGCATCTAGACATGTTTTAATTTTTGGTATCATACCGCCAGAAATAATTTTCTTTTTTAACATATAATTAGCAACACTAGAGTTTATCTCTGTAACTAGCTTTTGATTTTGGTCTAAAACACCTTCTACATCTGTCATTAACAATAGTCTTCTAGATTTTAAATTTTTTGCAACAGATCCAGCTGCAACATCAGCATTAATATTATAAATTTTATTATCTTTATCTATTCCCATCGGTACAATTAAAGGTATTTTTTTATCTTTAATTGCATTAAGTATTTCATCTTTATTAATTTCTGAAGGAGAGCCAACAAAACCAAGTTCTGGTCTCTCAGGAACCACTTTTATGACGTTATTTTTATTTGGAGTTATCGAGTAAGCATTTGCCTGATGTTTATTTATTTCATTTAATATTTCAAAATTAAGCTCTAGGAGAGCTTCCTCTACAACCTTTATAGTTTTTTCATCAGTTACTCTTAATCCGTCAATAAATTCTGATTTTAAATTATAGTGATCTAATTTTTTCTTAATATTTTTGCCTCCGCCATGGACTACAACGGCAGATAACCCAAGTTTATTTATTATTGAAATATCTTCAATGAATTGGTCAAATAAATTTTTTTCAAGAAGAACAGATCCTCCACATTTAATTACAATAATGTCATTAGAATATTTGTTAATATATTTTTTTACTTCATCAATGGATGGACCATTGCTAGGTAGTATTTTTTCTAATTCCATTTATTGAATAGTTTTTACAGTCGTTCTTTTCATAATAACGTACTGTTGTGCCATTGTGAGTATGTTATTAAAAGTCCAGTAAATAACTAATCCTGAAGGGAAAGGTGCCAAGATTACCGTTAAGAACAGTGGAAAGAACATAAAAATCTTTGCTTGAACTGGATCTTGAGGAGCTGGATTTAATTTCTGTTGTAACCACATAGTAACACCCATTAAAATAGGCCATACCCCAATAATTAAAAATGAAGGCGGGTTCCATGGTATAAGACCAAACAAATTAAATATAGTTGTTGGATCTTTTTCACTTAAGTCAGAAATCCATCCAAAGAAAGGCTGATGACGCATCTCAATAGTTACAAATAGCATTTTATAAATTGCAAAGAAGAAAGGGATTTGTATGAAAATTGGAAGACAACCACTTACAGGGTTCACCTTTTCTTTTTTATATAAAGCCATCATCTCTTGCTGAAGCTTCATTTTATCCTCTTTATATAAATCTTTAAGACGAGCCATTTCTGGTTGAAGAACTTTCATTTTTGCCATTGATCTAAAAGAGTAATTTGCAAGTGGAAAAAATACTATTCTAATACATACAGTAATTAGAATAATAGCTACTCCAAAGTTACCGGTTAATTCAAAGAAATAATCAACTACAAAAAATAGATTTTTAACAATCCAATAAAACCAACCCCAATCAATTGCCAAATCATATTTATTTATGTTTTCAGACTCAGCATATCCGTCAATAACATCTACTTCTTTTGCTGCTATAATAATTTTGATTTCATTAGATTTAGTTTCATTTGCGCCAACTTCTGTAGCACTTGTTTCTATAAAGTTAGCTCTAAACTTGTTTTTATAATCAAAATCAGTTCTAAACTTTCTATTTTCCTGTGGTATTAAGCTTGTGATCCAATATTTATCTGTAATACCTAGCCAGCCCTTATCTGCGTTAACAGAAAACTTCTTATTTTCAATATCATCATAATCTTCTTCAACAAGCTGATCATCGAACACCCCGATAAGGCCTTCGTGTAAAATATAGAAATCAGTTACATCTGGAGCTTGATTTCTGATAATCTGTCCATAAGGATAAAAATTATAAGTTTTTTCAGAGTTATTAATAATAGTTTGATTTACCCTAAATAAATATTGATCATCGATGCTTATATCTTTTACAAATTTAATATTTTGATCATTAGTCCATGAAAGTTTGATGGGAGAATTTGGAGATAATTTATTATTTCCCTCAACTTCCCATATTGATTTTGAGTTTGGGACTTTTATATTTTTATTTGTTGTTGCCCAGCCAGTTTCGACGTAATAACCCTTTTCAATTTTTTTTGGATTTAATAAAACTACATTATCGTCACCATTTATAGTTTCTGTATATTTTTTAAATGTAAGATCATCAATAGATGCTCCAACTAAAGAAATTGATCCTATCACAGAACTATTTTCAAAGATAATTCTGTCTTCATTTTCAATTGCTTCACTTCTTGATATTTTTGAAACTTCTACATTTTGATCTAAAGAAGGAGCTTCATCAGTTGATTGAACAGTCGAGTTATTTTCATTTTTTATAAGATCAGGATTTGGTGGTGGGGGAGCAAAAAATAATCCATAAAGAATTATTACTGCTGCACTTAATGAAATTGCCGCTATTACGTTTTTAGAATCCACTTTTTGTTCCTTTTAATTTTTCAACAGGATCATGTCCACCATGACCAAACCATGGATTACATCTTAAAATTCTAACTGTAGATTTATATATTGCTTTAATAAAATTATATTTTTCAAAACATTCCATACAATAAGTGCTGCAAGAAGGTTCAAATTTGCAAGAATTATAAAATAAAGGGCTTAGTAAAAATTTATAACCTTTAATTAAATATATAAAAAAATAATTTATTACTCTCATTACTTAATTTTT
>Ga0160423_10002304_pt1 | contig 15990 bp, 11 predicted proteins | sample CRUFie14St8metaG_FD_108191 | JGI IMG/M metagenome (GOLD analysis project Ga0160423, IMG submission 108191) | Marine microbial communities from the Costa Rica Dome - CRUD Field 142mm St8 metaG | ecosystem: Environmental > Aquatic > Marine > Oceanic > Photic zone | place: Costa Rica: the Eastern... | reverse complement strand
CTACGTAATAGTTAACTGCCTTGTCTTTCTCGTATTTAATGTGTGATATGAACTTCTTGACAGGCAGTTTGTATCTCTCTGTAATGTTTTTGATGTTGTTTGTGGTTTTTATATATTTGCAATACTTAAATTTTATGAAAAGAATTTATTTTTTATATCTATTTCTATTTGTTTTTTCTAATACAAATTTGATGTCTCAATGCTCATATAATTTAATAAAATTGAATCATGTTGATTGTTTTGATGATAACACTGGAGAGATTCAGATAAGTGTTTCTAATAACAACGCTGTTTGGTGGTGGACACTACCTGATGGAACCAACTCAACAAATTCTAATTTAACAAATTTAAGGGCTGGAAAATATACGATTCAAATGTTCGAGTATCTTGATCCCACAGACACTAATTCGACGTTAATTTGCTCACTTGTTGATTCCATTTTTATTGAACAAACAATTGACATAACTGCTATATTCAATTTAGAAAATATGTGTAGTGAAGATGATTCTGCTGATGTTTCAACTATAGTCTATGGAGGAACACCTCCATATTCTTTACTTTGGACACACTCTGGTGAGACAACACTTAATATAGAAAATCTTCCCACTAGACCTTTTCCATATACTCTATCTATTAATGATGCAAATGGATGTCAGAAAAATCAATACTTGAATGTAAGGCCCGTGCAGAAAATGCAGTCATTTATGTCTGTAGAGAATGTAATATGTAAAGACGACAATAGTGGAGAGGCTAGAGTATTTATAGAAAATGGTACGCCTCCGTATCATTTTGTTTGGAATACTGATAATGAGCACTATGATACAGAGTCATCTAAAATTCAAGGATTATATCCTGGTAAATATACCGTTACTGTTACAGATACAATGGGGTGTTCTATTACAGACTCTATAAATTTAGAAGATAATCCAAAAACATGTATTACAATTTATAATGTTTTTTCACCCAACGAAGATGGAATACATGACTTTTGGGAGATTGAAAATATTCATTTATACCCTAAGGCCCTTGTAGAAATATATGATAGAATGGGAAATATTGTTTTTAGAAGAAGAAATTATTTAAATTCTAAGTCTATTGCATTTAATGGATTTTCAGACCAAGGAAAGAGACTACCGTCGGGAACATATTATTATATACTTGACTTAGAGAATTCTGATGAGGTCTTAAAAGGGAGTTTGTCAATCATAAGATAATGGGGAGAAAAATAGCTATATTATTATTTGTTTTTACATTAAATAGTGTTAAGTCTCAACAGACAGTCATATTTTCTCAGTATTTTAACAATAGTGTAATTTATAATCCCGCAATTACTGGAGCTACAGATAATAGTGTTTTTATTTTACAAACAAGGCAACAATGGTTAGGTTTTGAAGGAGCTCCGTTATCTGCAAATGTTAGTTACAATGGAGCGTTAAACAATAGATCTGCTATCGGGGGTCATATAGAACATGACAGAACTTTTCCATCTAATCAAACAAATCTAAACATAAATTACGCATATCATGTTCCTCTAAATGCAGATGATACTTATGTCTCATTTGGAATAGGAGCTAAGGTCATGTATTATTATTTAGATTTTGAAAGTGGTCAAATACCACCGGGGAACGATCCAGCTTACAATGATAAATCTTTTGAACAAATCTTAGGTGATGCTAGCTCCGGAGTTTATTTATATAATAGACGCTTCTATGCGGGATATTCAGTGTTAAATATGTTACAATCACCTTTCAACAATGAAGTTAGTTATGGTTTTAGTAATAATAATGTCGAAAGAGTATACTACGGAATCTTGGGTTACAAAATAAGATTAGATAGAGATTGGCATTTAGAACCATCTGTATTAATAAGACATCTCGAAAATGGAGAGCCTGAATATAATTTGTCTACTAGAGTTTTTTACGCAGAACAGATTTGCACAGGAGTTTCGATTGGATCCAATTCTTCATTATCGTTATATGTAGGAACTAATGCTGATAAGATTCAATTTGGATATTCATTTGATCATTATTTTGGGGAAATAAGTCAATATCAGTTAGGGACACATGAATTTACGATGTCTATTCGTATTCCGAATAATAGAAAGTATTAGTAATTTAATTACACTGATGAAAAAAATTAATCATTTAGGAATCGCAGTCAAAGACATTGAAGCTTCTAACAAATTATTTGCTAAGATTTTTGGAAAAAAAAACTACAAGACTGAATTGGTAAAGTCTGAAGGTGTTATAACATCTTTTTTTGAGATTGGAGAAAACAAAATAGAACTTGTCACCCATACAAACTCAGATAGTCCAATTTATAAATTCCTTGAAAAAAATAAAGAAGGAATGCATCATATATCATTTGATGTAGACGATATTTACTCTGAAATGGAAAGGTTAAAAAAAGAAGGAATTAGATTGTTAAATGAGTCCCCTAAAAAAGGAGCGGATAACAAATGGATTTGTTTTTTACATCCGAAAGATACAAATGGAGTTCTTATTGAATTATGTCAGGAAGCACGCTAGAAATTTCTTCATTATCTTTTAAATGATAAGTTTGTATTCCCAATAAACTAGCCCCTTTAATGTGTTGTGGAGAATCATCAACAAACAATACTTCTCTTGGATTCATGTTATTTTCATTTAATATAATTTGGAAAGCTTCTTTATTAGGTTTTCTAAATCCTATTTCATAAGAATAGTATACTTTTTTAAATAAGTTATAGAATTCTATATATTTAGTTTCTCCAATTTGTTTTCTAAATTCATTTATATGGATCGAGTTTGTATTTGACAATAGAAAAATATCATACTTTTTTCTAATTTTCTTTAATAGATTAACTCTGCTTTGTGGTAAATCTAATAGAAGAGCGTTCCAAGCAGAAATAATTTCTGCATAACTGGCCTTATCATATTTTTCTTGAAATTTATCAACAAACCTTTGCTCTGAAATTTTTCCACATTCTAATAAATCAAAAATATTTTTTTGTGTTTTTTTTGAGTAAAATTTAGAGGCATTTTTAACTCCTAATTTTTTAAACTCATCTATTGTTTTTTGATAATCTATATTTAGTAAAACAGCGCCTAAATCAAAAATAATATATTTTATTTTTTTCATTTTACAAAAGTGTAAAATATTAAATCATTTTAATAGATTTGCATCATATTTTTGGGGCCTATAGCTCAGCTGGTTAGAGCACTTGACTCATAATCAAGGGGTCGTTGGTTCAAGCCCAACTAGGCCCACCAATAAATAACCCCCTCAACTGAGGGGGTTTATTTTTTAAAGACCGCAGAAAATCTTCTGTATAATTCCTTTCAGGGTCAAAAAACTTTTTAAATAATATTATTTGTTACTTTAGCGTTGTATTCTTTTTCAAACATATAATTTTAAAATGAAATTTATATTAGTATTAACTTTTTTGATGTCTACATTTACATGTTTTTCTCAGATTAATTTAATAAAGAAGGTTTCTGAAAAAGCAGAGTCCTTAATAAATAAAGATGTAAAATTAACTGAAAGTGAAATTGTTGAGGGACTAAAAGAGGCATTAAAAAGAGGATGTTTATTTTCAGTTAATGTATCTTCTGTTGAGGGTGGATTTAATAATAATAAACTCATTAAAATCCCATTCCCTGATGAGTCTGTTAAAAATAATTTATTAAACATCGGTTTTAGCGAGAATGTTAAGCGATTTGAAGAAAGTATGAATCGATCCGCTGAAATCGCATCAGAAAAAGCGTTGCCAGTGTTAGAACAAGCTATAATTAAAATGAGTATTAATGATGCTCTTAATATTTTAAACGGAGAAGATAATGCTGCTACTGTATATTTAAAAAATAGCACTTACCAATATTTATATTCTGCATTTTACCCAATAGTATCACAAGCAATGGAAAAATCAGAGGTATCTAAAAAATGGAATTTACTAATTAATCAATATAATAGAATTCCATTTGTAAAAAAAATAAATCCTGATATAGGAGATTATATTACAACAAAAACAATTGATGGTTTATTTGTATTAATCGCAGAACATGAAAAAGAAATAAGAACGAATCCTAAAGCAAGAGTAACAGATTTATTGAAAAAAGTTTTTAATTAAAATTTTAGAAAACAGATTATATAAACAAACTAAATTTATTTTACCAATTATGAATAACAAGTTTTACATAATAATTACATTTTTAGTGCTAGCTATTATTGCATTATCTGTATCTTTTTATAATTACACAGAAACTTCAGAATTAAAATTTCAGGAATCTGAGAATCTTAGAATAATAAAGTTAGAGGAGGAAAACAATCTACGTTCAGAGTTAGATGATATTTTAGAGGAATACAATAATTCAAGACAAGAACTTGATTATTTAAATTTAGATTTAGATGAAAAACAATCTGAAATTGATGATTTAAAAAAAGAGATTAGAGATTTATTAAATGTAAAAAACGACCTGAAATTAGCAAAGCAAAAAATAGAAAAACTTCAAAATATTGCAAAGAAATATTTTAAGCAAGTGGATTCTTTATTGGGAAAAACAGAAGAATTATTTAATCAAAATCAAAATCTTCAGAAGCAAAATAGATTATTAATTGATAAAAATAACAAACAAAATGAGGCATTGTTAGAACAAACAGAAAGACTAGACATAGGGTCTACTTTAGAAGTATTTGATATTGAAGTTGATAAGTTAAAACTTACTTCGCACGGTCAAGAAAGATCAGTTATCTGGGCTAAAAATATACAAATATTAAGATTTTGTTTCAAAATATCTGCAAACCAAATTGCTAAATCAGAACAAAAAACTATTTATATCCAATTAATTGGGCCCGATGGTGATGTTTTGCAATCTAGTAGTACCCCAGAAAACTCTACTATCTCAATTAAAGATGCGACTGTATCTTTTACCACATTAAAATCATTTAATTATAAAAACCAAGAAATAGAGCTATGTGTTGATTGGCAAAGAGGAGACATTCTTCAGAGGGGTAGATATGAGATTTTATTTTATATTGAAGAAAAATTAGTTGGCGAGACTAACTTAAAATTAAATTAGAAGAAAGCAGTAACCCCAATATTTCCAACGTGTTTAATATTGCTTTTCTCGGAGACTCTTCCATCATAAATTAGATCGATATGTAAACTGTTTTTCAGTTTTTTTTGAAAATTTATTCCCCAAATTATATTTTTACCTTCAGCAAATCCCTCTAATAATTCATAGTTTAGAATGGAATTGTCGTTCAGAACAGCACTGATATTAATATATTTTAAATAAGTTTTAGAAATAAAATTAGTGTTATTTATTTTTTTAAAAATACAAGAAATCATATTTGATTTTACTTCAGAAATATTCTCATGGTTTTTTTTATTTTGAACTGCATATGCTAAAGTGATATCATTATTATTTTTCATTTTAATTTGTAATTCTTGTTCAAGTTTGTTGTATGAATATTGATAGTTTTGATTATTAAAAAAATCAGAACTTTTATTTTTTGTACCAGTAGTTACTTTAGTTTTGTTATAAATATTATTAATGATTAAGTTATTTAAAATAAGCTGATTTTCAATGTTTTTTTGTATATCCATTCCGTAGGAGTAGCTGTTCTGAACTATTGAGCTTTTATTTTGGAAATTTATATTTAGAAATTTATTATTCCTGTTAAATGATAAAGAATTAATGTTTTGGGACTTGTAGTCAATACTATTATCAGATATATTATTAACGAAGGGATTGTATTTAAAATATTGATTTTTGTTTTCAACTTGAAATAAATTTTGAATATATATTTTTCTAAAAAAATTATTTTTAGTTATTCTTTTAAAATCAAAACTAATATTTTGATTATAGTTCATAAAGTATATATTTTCAGAAATAGTTGAAGGTAATAGTAAAATTACATATTCTGCCTCATCTTGAAATATTGCGGTTACAAACTCATTTAGTTCTTTAACGCCATTATTATTGTTATCTATCCAAGTATGAGTGCCTAAACCTGTTGGCACCTTAATAAAACTTTTTTCTTTTTTCGCTTGTTTTCCTTGACCTAATTCATACTTGTAATTTAATTGTATGAATTCCTTAAGAAATATAATTTTAATGTCATTTGATGTTAAAAGATTACTCTCGTCAAATAATGTGTCTGGTGTGTATACTACATCTCTGTATTTAATGCTTGTGTTATATTTGAAACTATTAACTCTATCATATTTATAATTTAAATTAATTTGATTAGAGTTGCTAAATTTAGAAATTTTGTTGTCAGTTCTTTTTCGAAACTCCAAAAAAAGAAGTTTATTTTTATTGCTAATAGAACTTACAGTTTCAGTAAATGAATTGCTTGAGTTTAAAAGCTCATTATTTTGATTTTTATTTTGGAATTTTTCAGAATGTAGAGATAAATTTAGATTTATATATCTAAACATATAATTTATCTGAGAATTTGTCAATAAAATGGTGGAGTTAGATTCAGTTGATTGTGTTTTGGATAATTTAGACTCTGTAAAAAACATATATCTCCTGCTTTTAAAATCTAATTTTAATGAGTTTCTATATCCCGAGTATAAATCTCCAATTTTTAGGCTTTGGTATATGTATTTAAACACCTCTAAACTATCATTGGTGACCGAGATTTCATTATGTAGTAAAGTTTGTTCTCCAGACAGATTATTTAAATTCCAATATCTATTAAATTCAATATTTTTAAATTTATTTATTCCACTATAACTATTAGAGATATGTTCTAAAGAGTTTTTATTGATTATTTTCAATTTATCAGTATCTATTAAATTGTATTTTAATTCTATATATTTTGCCGCGCTAATGTTATCACTATGGTCACGATTTGAGAATAAGTTTCTATCAAAGTTTTCTATAGTGAAATTCACGTTTAGATCTATTTTCTTGTTAATTCTGGAAAACATTTCTGTAGATATAATTGTTTTAGATTTTGGAGTGACAACTCGAATTACAGGAGAAAAATTTCCTTGAGGTATAAAAATTCCGTTAGAAAAAACTGGAGGTACCCATGAGTATATTTTGCCGTTAACACCTTCTTCGTCAAGGACATAATTCCCTTCATTTTGATTTACTTCTGTAAATTTTATTTGATAAATAGCTGAGTCAGGATTATAAGAATGTTTATAAAATTGTAAGCTAATACCGCTAATTATAGTGTCTTTTTTTTTGTATAATATCTTGTCTTCAGAGTACGAAGTGCTATCAATTGAAGGTAGATAAATATTGTTTTCACTATTGTCTAATTCAGACAGAAGTTGTTTGTCAGAATCAGAAAGTTCAGTTTGATAATTTTGATTTTTCCAATCAAGCTCTGAGTATAAATCAACATTTATCTCGATATTATTATTTTTAAAATTCTGTGTTGAAGTAATTACTGATTGAGCATAGCTTCTGTCATCATATTCAAATTCCACATAAAATCTATGATCTTTTGTTATTAAATGTTGAGAGGTGAAAGTAATTTCTGCTGTGTTGTAATCAATAATATAGTCTTTATTTATACCTCTATCTAATTTTTCTCCGTTCATAAAAACTCTTTCTGTACCTGAAAGGACTACTATATAATTTTCGCCATTATCCCCTTTTAGTTTGTAAGGTCCCTGGTTTCCTTCGTTTCCGTTAAAAGACTGTGTTGTATACTTTCCTTTACTCATACTTATAGCGCTTAAATTTGAATAAAAATATGAGTTATAACTCTTATTATTAATTAAAACACCCTTTGATTTTCTATTGTAATTTAAAAAACGAGATTTTGTTTTTGTTATGATGTCTCCAACAATTATTTCATTTTTTTTATCAAAAATTCGTATGAATACTTTGTCAAATTCTTGTAGTTTGTAACTAGTTCCATCTGATTGAAATGGCAGGTTGTTATCTGAAATAACCGCTTGAATATTAATATCATCACTTAGTTTCCCACTAATTCTCAAGTCAATATTTGAAATTACAGATAAATCTTGATTGTTGCCCATCACAATATTTCTACTAATATTGCCCGATCTTGTTAATTGGGATTTATTTGTTTTATCTTTTTCATTTCTGTTGCGATTTAGATAAGAATTATTTATTGTTGACTCAATAAAGTTCAATTTTCGATTATAAAATGTCTTCGAGAGTAACACGGGGAATACACTGTAATTAAACAACAACGTGTCACCAATTAATAAAGTATCTTTGATTTGAATTATTGACTCAATTTCATTTAAAGTATAACTGTTTTCTGGTAAAAATTGATTGCTATTTTTATGCTTAATTGATAAAGTATTAGAAATAATACTAAAACTATCTATTCTAAACTCTAACTTCTTGACTATTATTGATTTGTTTCTTTCTGTCTCAAAATTTTGACCAAATAATAATGCTGGAGCTAGGATTATTAAGAAAAATATTTTCTTTGATAATTTCAATATTTTATTATGTTTAGTAACTCTAAACGAAAAAAAAATAAATATTATATTTTTAATAACAAAAATATTATTTTTAACGATAAATTATAATAAGATGTCATTAATATTAACTTATAACGTAAATGGAATTAGGGCGGCTCTAAGAAAAGATTTTGATTCTTGGATAAATCATGTAAGTGCAGATATTATTTGTTTACAAGAGATTAAAGCTAATGTTTATCAGTTTGATGAATCAGTTTTTAATAATTTGGGATATCATTGTTATTGGCATTCTGCTGTAAAGAAGGGATACAGTGGTGTTGGTATTTTGTCCAAGAGAAAACCTTTGTATGTGGAGTATGGTTGCGGAATAGAAGATATAGATTTTGAAGGAAGGATAATTAGATTAGATTTTAAAGAATACTCGGTAATGAGTGTTTATTTTCCTAGTGGAAGCTCTGGTGATATAAGACAGAAATTTAAAATGTATTTTTTAGAACAATTTCAAAAATACATAAATGAATTAAAAAAAGAAATTCCTAATTTAATATTATGTGGTGATTATAACATATGTCATAAAGCCGAAGATATTCATAATCCAGTTCGACTAAAAAACACATCAGGATTTTTACCGGAAGAGCGTAATTGGGTTACAGATTTTCTTTCAACTGGATTTGTTGACTCATTTAGACATTTAAATAAACAGCCTCATAATTACACTTGGTGGAGTTATAGAGCTAACGCTAGATTAAAGAATTTAGGATGGAGGATTGATTATCAAATGATTTCAAAATCATTATTGCCAAGATTAGTTAGATGTCAAATTCTTTCTAATGCATTTCACTCAGATCATTGTCCTGTATTGTTAGAGATAGATGATTAGATAAATTTGTTAATTTTGTCAAATAAATAAGAAAAAATAATGAGCAGTATAATACAAACCGCAGAACGAAGTTCTCATTTAGATCCATCTGAAAATGTTATTTTCCAAAGACACCTGGTTGCATATAAAGAGGCTTCAAAATTAATAAGTGGTACTGTTTTAGAAATTGGTAGTGGCGAAGGTTATGGTGTTGCTGAGCTCTCAAAGAATTCTCAAAAATATATCGCTATTGACAAATATGACTCTCCAATAGATGAAGAATTAAAAAGAAACAATAATATTGAGTTTTTTGAGATGAATGTTCCTCCATTAGATTTCGCGGCAAATACTATTGATTTTGTAGTGACATTTCAGGTTATAGAGCATATAAATGACGATAAAAAGTTTATTAAAGAAATCCACAGAGTTTTGAAGCCTGGGGGAAAGTTGATTTTAACTACACCAAATAGATTAATGTCTTTGTCTCGTAACCCTTGGCATGTTAGAGAGTATAGTCCTATTGAAATGAGAGAGATTTTAAATAATTCGTTTAATAACATAAATATTAAAGGTATTTTTGGAAATGAGAAGGTAATGAAATATTATAACGAAAATAAAAAATCAGTAGATAAAATTAGAAGATTTGATTTATTAAATCTAGAGAAAAATTTGCCTAGATGGATGTTGCAAATTCCATATGACATATTAAATCGATTGAATAGACATAAATTACTGGATTTTGATGAAAGATTAGTTGAGGAGATTAAATATACTGACTATATTATTAAGAGTGTGGACAAATATTGTTTAGATTATTTTTGTGTTGCGACTAAAGAGTAGAAAAACTGAATCCTTTTTTCCTTATTTTCTTTAAGATATCTTCAAGGTTTTCTTTCAATATTTTTTCTGAGTTTTTATTGTCATGAAACACAATAATTGATCCCTTTTCAATATTGTCCAAAATATTTTTTTGAAATTTTTCTGAAGTTTGACTTTTTTTAAAGTCGTAGCTCAGAATGTCCCACATTATGATTTTATAATTTTTTATAATTTTTTTAATTTGCCATGGGTAGATTTTCCCATAAGGAGGACGAAAAAGATTTGTTTCGTTAACAAAATTAGAACATTTTTTAATTTCTTTTATGTAGGAATCTGTTGTTGAAACCCACCCATTATTATGAGAATATGTATGGTTTCCAATACTATGCCCTTGTTTTAGTATTTCACTAATTATATTTGGATGTCTTTTTGCTTTTTCTCCAATACAAAAAAAGGTAGATTTAATGTTAAGACTATTTAATAAATTTAATAACCATTGAGTAAACTCAGGTGTTGGACCATCATCAAAAGTAATAAATACTTCTTTTTCAATACTATTAATTTTCCATGTCAAAGAAGGAAATAATCTTTGAATTAATTTTGGTGTTTTTGTGAAAAACACGTTAATTTTTAATTTTTTTCCTTAATCTTTCTAATTCTGTTATACTTGTTTTTGTGTGTTGTTGTAGCTTTTTGCCATCGACTGATAGATAGCGTCCTGTACGTGCTTGAATTGATAAATAATCGTTTTGTAGCTTGTATTCTTTTAGCAATAATTCTGACCATTTGTATCCTTCCTCATGTTGTTCATTAATATAAATTCCTGACATCTTTATAGATACTGGATCTAAGATATCGGTTGATATGGGTATTGAAGAAAAATATTTGTCTGCTAGTTGTATAGCTTTATCATTATCTCCTCTGTCTTGAAGAGCTGTTGCTAATTTTAAAAATGCATATCTAAATGATACCATTGATCGAGCGGCGTAATAATCATAATATATATTTGGGTCAATTACATTTCCATAATTATAATCATTCATTATAATTTCAAAACTATTTTTTGTTTCTGTGTTTGACTGGCTCGCAAAGTCAGTTCTGAATGGCACAAGCCTTGATACCGCTCCCTCGTCTTGTACAAAATCAAGAAGTCCAATATACTTTAATGTTGAATTTTTTAACTCTTCTTGTTTTAATTGTATCTGATTCCCTAGTAAATTTAATGTTTTTATATCTCCCTCTTGTCTTTTTGTTTCTAGTGTTTGTATCAAAGTGTTAATTTCTTGGCGAATTTCCTCTAGTTTTTGTGGTTTTCCAACAAAAGAAAATTTTTCTAGTGTTTGTTGAGAGCTGATAAAATATAAGGGTCTTTCAAATTTAAAGTTTGCAAGAATATCTAATAAAGCTAACTCATGTTGATTAATTCTACTTCCTTTTACTGTAATTTCTATTCTTGTAGATATTTTTTTATTTTTCCAGTTTTCTTGGTCTGATTTAGTAAACAGAGATGTATCTATGTCAATGTAAATATTTTTTGGACAGCCTTTTCCATTTTTCACTTCTTTTATTGCGTTTAAGGCACTTTTTCTTTTTTTGTTGTTGTAGATGGGAACACCATTTTTTTGATTGCCTCGAAAGTCATTGTTTTTGAGAAATGAAGGAACAGCTTCAGCATCATAGACTTTTTGTTTTACTTGGTCAATATACCAGTCCATTCCTAATAAACTCATGTTTACATTTCTAACATCAGTTCGCACCCCTTCCACTTCTTGGGCATACCATAGGGGATATGTGTCATTGTCTCCATTGGAGAAAATTATTGCATTTGGCTCTAATTTTTCTAAATAATTTTTTGCTATGTCAATCGCAATTGTTCTACCACTTCTATTATGATCATCCCAATTTTCTGAAGCCATTAATGCTGGAGCGGCAATTAAACAAATAACAGATGCTATTATAGCAGAGCTTTTCTTTTCTAGTTTGTTTTTTAAGTATTCAAAGATTCCTAATACTCCTAAACCTATCCAAATTGCAAAGGCGTAAAAAGACCCTACATATGCATAGTCTCTTTCTCTTGGTTGATCTGGAGGTACATTTAAGAAGACTATTATTAAGATTCCTGTAAATAAAAAGAACATCATCACGGAAATAGCGTCTGTCTGTGCAGATTTAAAATGAAAGTATATCCCAATTAAACCTACAATTAAAGGCAAGAAATAGTAGTGATTCTTGGCTTTATTATCTTTTAAATGACTTGGGGCATTTTCGTATTTGCTGAAATTTAATCCACTTTCCCAATTTCCATAAATATCATTTTGGTCCATGTTCATAATGTCATTTTGCCTTCCAACGAAATTCCACAAGAAGTATCTTAGGTAAGACCATCCAATTTGATAGTCAATAAAGAAATGAAGATTTTCTCCAAAATTGATTCTACTATTAGGATCTGTTCCATTAGATCTTCTCCACCTTTTGTATCCTTGTATTTTTTGATCAGACCACATTCTAGGGAAGAATTCTTTATCTGAATATTTATATTTTATTTTATTCCCCATTTCTTCATATATTCCAATCTCTTGGTTTTTGAGATATTCTGTTCCAACATTTTCTTGTCCAATAGGATTTTTTTCAGGGAATTTTTGATTGTACTGTTGTCCAGAAACAATTGGCCAGTCTCCATATTGATCTCTCTGTAAGTAAGAAGATAATTTTAAAGGATCATCAGGTGCTCCAATGTTTATTGGAGTGTTTACAGATGCTCTTAAAATTACTGTTGAGTAAGAGGAATAGCCAATTAAAAGAACTAAGACCCCTAATATTGCGGTATTCCATGTCGAGTTTCCGGCTAATCTTGTTTTGACAAGTCCAAAAACAATTAAACCAATAATTAATAGAAAGAAAAACAATACTCCAGAGTTAAAAGGAAGCCCGAAATCATTGACAAAAACTCTATCAAATGCCCCCATTAAAGATGCTATTTTGGGAATTAATATTCCCTGAATAACTAGTAAGATTGCAGCGGATACACCCAATGCTTTTACAGCTCCCCAGTGTGTATATTTATTGTTTTTAAAGTAGTATATCATGCCCATTGCGGGAATCGTTAAAAGAGATAATAAATGAACTCCTATTGATAGGCCAATTAAATATGCGATTAAGACTAGCCATTTGTTAGAGTGAGGTGAGTCAGCAACCTCTTCCCATTTTAAGATGCACCAGAAGGTAAGAGCAGTAAAAAATGATGATAAAGCATATACCTCACCTTCAACCGCGGAAAACCAAAATGAATCTGAAAAAGTGTAAGCTAAAGATCCGACAACTCCAGCTCCAATAATAGCAATTAATTTTGATTGTTCAATCACTCCATCTTTTAAATAAATTTTTCTGCCGAAAGAAGTAATAGTCCAAAACAAAAATAAAATAGTAAACGAACTAGATAAGGCGGACATACTATTTATCATAATAGCGACTTGACTTGCATCAGAAGCAAATAGAGAAAAAATCCTACCCATCATCAGAAAAAAGGGAGCACCAGGAGCATGTACAACCTCAAGCTTATAAGCAGCAGAGATAAACTCACCACAATCCCATAAGCTTGCGGTCTTTTCCATTGTCACTAGATATGTAACTGTTGCGATTAAGAATACAATCCAACCGGAGATATTATTGACTTTTTTAAAGTTTTTCATATGTTTAAATCTAAAATAAATTTTGGCGAATTTAGGAATTTATTTTGATTTTAAGTGTTTTGATAATGGAGAAAAAATGTAAAAATAGTTTGCTAATTGTTATTAATTATTAGTTTTGCAAACGATTTCAAATTAATGCCCGATGGTGTAACTGGCAACACGTCTGGTTTTGGTCCAGAAGAGTCTAGGTTCGAGCCCTAGTCGGGCAACTTCAAACAATCAATACACTTTATAAGCTTAATAAAGAATTAAACTTCAATACTCGCTTTTTCTTGTAACCGATTTAATCAAATTTTCGTATTAATCTTAAGAAAGTTTGTTGTAAATATTTGATAAAATCTAAAATATTTATTTATGAGTTTTTTTTGTTTTTAATGTATGTCCTCTTGGAAAGTAAAAGGGTTTTATTGAGGGATATTTTTTTATTTTTTGTATATTTGTCGTTCCCTTAATTTTAAAAACAAATAAATTATAATAAAAAAAGTATTATGGACACCAGATTTATTAGAAAATTTTTTCTTCTTTTCTTAATTGGATTTTTGTCCTTTTTATCAAAAGATTTAAAATCACAAAATTGTGACACACCAACAAATGTTATCACAAGTAATGTGTCAAATTTCTCCGCAACATTAAACTGGGATTTAGACACTGCGGTTCATCACTATAGAATCCGTTACAGAGAATCTGGAACATCTGTTTGGAGTTATAATCATAATGTTCCTCAAAGCTCTTCTTATAGTTTAACTCAATTAAATAGCTCAACAAACTATGAGTGGCAGATTAAGGCTTTATGTTCTGCAAATAATTCTCCTTCATCCCCCTGGTCAAATTTACAAACATTTACTACAGCTAATTTTCCTGTAGATTGTTACAACACTCCTAACGGAAGTGCATTTTTAGACAGTTGCGGTAACTGTGTTGGGGGCACAACTGGACAGTCACCTTGCATTGTTTTTTCTCCAACAGTTGTTATAAGTTTGAGTACGCTTGAATGCGATTCGATTTCAGACTTTACATTTTCCTTTTCCCAAGATCCCAACGAACCAGATGTTTCCTCTGCTGTTTTCAGTTCAGATGGTGGTAGCTTTGATTTTACAAATCTAAACCCAAATGATATTATCGGTACTTCAACTAATGTCGCGGCGGGAGGAACAATTAATGTTACAACTACACTTTTAGTTGATTTTATCCTGTCTCCCAACAAAATATCTGTAAAGTCTGTAGACGATTTTAGTGGCCAAGTATATTCTACTTTCACTATAGAAAATACTTTAAATGGTATTTTAATAATTGCTAATTCACTTCCAGACAATAACAATGTTACTAGCGGTAATTCTCAAAATATAACTCTTTCGGGTATATTTATTAATCCAAACCCCTCAATCATAACCTTCACATCAAGTATAAACTCTGAGTTAGGAGATGTAGATGTTCAAAATTTTTTATTTACTGTAGAATGTAACGATTGTAATGGAGACCTTGGAGGCTCTGCTTATATTGATAGTTGTGGTAATTGCGTTGGGGGAAACACTGGTAATTCACCATGTATCTCTTTTAGTCCAACTGTATCTGTTTCATTATCTAATACAAATTGTGATAGTTTGTCAAATTTATCAATATCTGTAAGTCAGGATCCAAACGAGCCTGATATGTCAACTTCTTTATTTTCCTCTAATGGAGGGTTTTTTACAATTTCTTTATTAACTGTTGGTGATACAGTTGGAAGTGCAACAATGCAAGCGGGTAATTTTAATTTTACTACCATTTTAGTTGTTAGTTCAATCGTTTCTTCAAATCAGGCGATAATTCAATCAATAAATACCTTGACAGGATTGTCATTAGGAACATTTACAATCTCTAATATCGCTGGAGGAATTAACATAATTGCACAATCTATTCCTGACAATAATAATGTTACTAGTGGTAACTCTCAAACAGTAATTTTTAATAATATTTTTAACAATCCAAGTTCAAGTACTCTTATATTTACCTCTGTTATAAACTCTGAGTTAGGCGATGTTGATACTCAAAATTTCCCATTTAATATTAGCTGTTTATGCTTACCTACGTCATCTATTTTATCAATTAATTCATGTGATGACTATACATGGAACGGACAGACATATACAAGTACAGGGACGTATACTTGGTTAGGTACAAATGCTGCGGGATGTGATAGTACAGCGACATTAAACCTAACAATTAGTAGTTCATCT
>Ga0160423_10002303_pt1 | contig 16006 bp, 7 predicted proteins | sample CRUFie14St8metaG_FD_108191 | JGI IMG/M metagenome (GOLD analysis project Ga0160423, IMG submission 108191) | Marine microbial communities from the Costa Rica Dome - CRUD Field 142mm St8 metaG | ecosystem: Environmental > Aquatic > Marine > Oceanic > Photic zone | place: Costa Rica: the Eastern... | reverse complement strand
GGGAGCCGCGCAGCCCTTTGATTGAGTGATCGCCATGGCCGACTCCGAGGCCGCTGAGGGGGTCGATGCGGTCCCGGTGGCCGAGGAGAGCGAGAGCGCGCCGGTCGCTCCGGTTGCCCTGACCGAGGAGGAGCTTCAGCTGCAGAGGGCCCAGGAGGAAGCTGAGGAAGCTGCGAGAGAGGCTGAGAAGAAGGAGGAAGAAGCTCCTTCTTCTGGAGAGCCGGAGGCAGAGAATCCAATTGTGGAAGAGGGGGACGCACCTGCACCCGCACCAGAACCAGAACCCGAACCACAATCCGCTGCCGAGGAGGTCAATGCGGGAACGGAGGAGGTAAAACCTGAGGAGGCAAAACCGGAGGAGAGCATTGCGAAACCAGAACAAGGTGGTGCTGCAGAGGAAGGAGAGAAAGAGGATGAGGCCGGGGAGCCCGCTGGCGATGCAGAGCCAGAAGTGGCGTCGGATCCCAAGGACGAGCTCGCCGAGCAGGAGGCCGCGGCCATCAAGATCCAGGCCGCAGCCCGGTCCAAGGCAACTCGAAAGAAGCTGGCCAAGGAGAAGCAGAAGAAGGAGGAGGAGAGCGCCCAGAGCCACTGGGCGGAGTCCGGCCTCCCGGACGACAGGTACCTCGCCGATGGGTACTACAAGCGCTCGCAGTTCGACTTTGATGAGTCCATTGCCAGCACGAACGTCGCCGGGCTGTCGTTGAAGCAAGGCCTTGGGTTTGACTCCATCAAGAGGCACAACACTATGCTCGTGGAGGAGGACGTTCTGATCTACTCCACCGGAAAGTTTCTCGTCCTGCACAAGTACAGCGTCGGGACGAGGCTGTACTTGCCTAGCCTTGACGGTGGCGGCATTGGCAGCTTTGACGTTCACCCCAGCAGGAAGTACATCTGCGTTTGTGAGAGGGTGGAGCCAGCCCTGATGGCTGACGGGAGGACCCCGAACGTGTACATCTACGAGTACCCGAGCCTGAGGATCTATAAGGTGCTGCAGGGCGGCACGGAGAGGGGCTTTGCCGCGTGCAAGTTCAACGACCTGGACCAGGGGAAAACCTTGGCTACCGTTGGCTCTTACCCGGACTTCTTGTTGTCCGTGTGGAACTGGGAGGAGGAGAAAATGATCCTGCGGAGCAAGGCCTTCAGCCAGGACATCTACAGCGTCAACTTTTCGCCCAAGTTCGAGGGACAGCTCATCACCAGCGGTACCGGCCACATTCGTTTCTGGAAGATGGCAGGAACCTTCACCGGGCTCAAGCTGCAGGGCGCCATTGGAAAGTTCGGTTCGGTCGAGATTTCCGACGTGGCCGCCTTCGCGGAGCTCCCGGACGGGTCCGTGGCTTGCGGAACGGAGAGCGGTGACATTCTGGTTTGGGACGGCGGTTTCATCAAGACCTTTTTCACCTTGCCGGGCGGCCAGCCTTGTCACAAGGGGATGATCGAGGTTGCCCAGATTTGCAAGGCGAAGGATAACAGCCAGTACCTGATGACCGGTGGTATGGACGGCTACCTCAAGTTTTGGGACCTGAAGCAGCTCATGGAACTGGAGTCTGAGGACGACGCTGGCATCAACTGCACCATCTCACCAGCCAAGCAGTGTCTCATGGAGTGCCCTGGCAGGAAGGGAAAGGCAGTGGCCGTCAAGTCCGTAATAGAGAAGGGCAAAGACAGGTACATCGTCCAGGACCACAACGGCGCGATCATCGAGGTTGCGGCGAGGAGGCCGAAGGAGGCCGCTGACCAGGAAGGCACCGTAGATCTCGCCGTCACCTCCTCCAAAGCCGTGATGCGCTGCCACAGCGGCAACATCGTTGGGCTGATTCCCTCTCCGGTCTCGCACCACATGGTGACGGCGGGAGAGGACGGGTCCGTTCGGGTGTACAACTACACTCAGGACACGACCAAGTCCCTCTTCGAGGTCTCCTTTGCGGAGCCGGCAACCGTGCTTGCCAGCGCACCCAAGTCTGTTGATCCCACGGGCAGAATTGTCATCGTAGGATTCGCGGACGGAGTCGTCAGAGTGCTTCTCAGGTGCCTCGATGGCTTCAAAACGCTCTGGGTGGGCAAACCTCACAAGGACGCAGTGACCTCTGCCTGCGTCTCCCCGGACGGCACGTATTGTGTTACCGGGTCCAAGGACAAGACGCTTTTCTTCTTCACCACGAAGTTTCCCGCCATCCTGGCCGCCAATGGACAAGGCCCCCCTCCCCCCAAACCAGAGGAGGAAGCGGGAGACGCTAAGTCGGACGACGGGACTGGCTTGGCAGAGGGCGAGAAGAGTGCCCTGGAGTTCAAGCCCTTGGCTTACATTCCCACGCCCGACGAGGTCAGCACAGTGAGCTGGCACGGAGATTCTGCTGTGCTGCTCGTTGGCTGCACGAACGGGGATATTCTCGAGGTGGAGCGACCACCACAGGACGTGGACACCTTCAAGACCTTTGAGACGCAGTGCAAGACACGGTTTTACGACTTTCAAAAGCCCAAGATCAAGAAGCTGGAGCCAAAGGAAGAGGAGAAGGAAAAGGGCGACGAGAAGAAGGAAGGGGGCGACAACGAGAAAGAAGAAGGCGACAAGGAGAAGGAAGAAGGCGAGGATGAAGGCGGCAAGGAGGAGTCCTCGGAAGAGGAGTCCTCGGAGGACGAGGCCTCTGGGTACCCTGTCCGCGAGATCATGTACCTCACCGACAAGGAGGGCAAGCCAAGCTCCAACTTTTACGCTGCCTTTGGTGGCAAGGCCTCTGGGTACATTTACCTGTGCAACGTTGACGAGGACGAAGTGCTGGAGTATGTGCCCTGCCAGGAGATGCCCATGACCCACCTATCATACTCTCACAAGTCCAAGTACATGGTGTTGGGCTCCAGCAACGGAATCGTTAGGATCTGCTCGCTCGAGAGTGAGAAGGTGAAGGGGGCCACGGATCAGGCTGGAATGCTAAGCGACTTTGTGGAGGTTGGCATGCACGGCGGGAGCGTCTCCTGTGTCGCAACATCCTTTGACGAGTCTGTCATCGTCACCGCCGCGGAGGACGGCTCTTGCTTCATCGTCAAGAACTTTCTCGAGGAGGAGACGGTGGAGTCGAGAATCAAGATCCCCAAGGAGCCTTCCGTGCCGCTACCCACCATGATGGCCGACGAGCTTTCGCAGACCTCTGAAGAGATCACCTCCCAGGAGCACTACAGCATTGAGGAGTCTAAGCAAAAGACTGACAGGGACAAGAAGGTCAGCAACGCTGAGTCCAAGAAGGCTGCTCTAAGGGAGAAGGTCGCAGAGATCAGGGCCAAATTCCAGCACCTGTTGGAGACTAACAAGAGCAAATCCGAAGTCGAGCAGCTGTCGCGTGAGGAGTTCCTGATCGACTTAAACCTGCAGGAGATGCTGGACAAGAAGATGGCCGAAGTCCTGAACGAGATTGAGCTGGAGGAGGCCTACGAGTCTGAGAAGGCGAGGATCGGGCTGGAGAAGCTGCAAAAGTGGTTCTTCGAGGACGTTGAGGTCGAGAGGATCGAGCTGCATGCGTTCAAGTCCAAACTTAGCAGCTCGACGTTCCGTACGACGAAGCTGCCGGAGGAGGTGAAGAAGGAGCTTGACGACATCAAGGCGAAGGCTAAGGCCAAGCTCGCCGGGGAGGAGGAGAAGGAAACCTCGGAGAAGAAGAAGCCGGCCGAGGTGGAGGCCCCAAAGACACCGGGAGGAGCTGGGTCCACCAAGGCTGACCAGGGCGACGTCCAGGACAAGGTCGCAAAGAAGGAGGACACTCACGCCAGGGAGGTCGAGAAAAAGCTGAACAAGCAGGAGATGCGGAGGGAGCAGCGCAGGAAGAGGGACAAGGAGTGGGAGGCCTTCAACGCCACCAAGCCGGATGAGAAGTTCGAGAACCCGGAGGACGTGGCCGCCATCCAGACGGCCATCGACACCATGGGAGACTTCAAGCTGAAGAGCGACCCTGACTACATTGCACCCGAGGAGGAGAGGACAAATGTGGACAAAAAGAGCAGGCAGCTCGTCCTGCTGGATGCAAAGATCCACGGGATCAAGATGGGGTTCAACAACAAGTTCCTGGCTCTGCGCGAATTGAAGAAGGACCTGATCAAGCAGATTAAGGCCAGCAACACGCAGCTGACCAAGCTGCGGAAGGAGCTCAAGCAGACGGAGGAGCTCTTCGAGCCGAAGATGCTCGTGACAGAGACCCCGGAGACCAGGTATGAAGTCTTCGCGGAGGAGGTCAAGACCTTCATCGAGAATGCCGCCACCAAGGCCGAGGGCGGGGCCGGCGGTTTCGGTGGTGGAGGCTTCGGGGGATTCGGAGGCGGGGGTGCGGCCAAGGGCAAGAGCGAGCAGAAGAAGGCCCCTAGCATCGGAAGTGCCGCCAAGGTCCTCGGTTTCGCAAAAAAGATTCGAAGGAGTAGTCTCGCCGGGGAGAGGCGCTTCAGCGCAATCGCTGAGTTCCGGGCATCTGACGTGGAGATCAAGGAGATGCTGCTGAACAAGAGGAAGCTGCAGCACCAAGTGGAGAACATTGAGGGCCAGATCAAGCGGTCTGTGGAGGACTTTGACAAGAACTTGGATGCCCTGAGGCAGGAGAAGTTTGTGCTCCAGGGGGACCTGAAGATGGCGGAGATCAGGCGCATCATCCTGGTCAAGGAGCTCGCCATCCTCAAGGAGTGCGAGAAGAGGGACAACCTGCTGATCAACAAGATGGACACCAAGGTCGGGGAGAACGGGGAGATTGTCTCCAAGATTAAGTCCTGCACCGAGAAGATCCAGGAGAAGGTCTCCGAGATCGACAAGGTTCATGAGAAGAAAAGCAAGATTCTCGCCGAGTTTGACTCGCTGGTGGAGGATGGATCCACGTTCAGGGAGCAGCTGCAGAAGATCTTCCTGCGCAAGATCAAGCGGCACAAGAAGAATGCCAAGAGGACAGAGGACTTTGACAGCGAGGAGGAGTCGGACTCGGAGGAGGAGGACGACGATGATGATGACTGGGACGAGGATGAGGCTGAGGAGATCTGCCCACCCGGGTGCGACCAATCTCTGTACGAGAAGGTCTGTGACTTGCGTGAGAAGCGCCTGGACCAGGAAGAGATCGACGTTGAGCTCAAGAAGCAGCTCGAAACCTTCAACAAGGAGAAAGAGTCGCTGAAGAAGAAGCAGAACCTGATCAACCAGGCTGTCAAGGCCATCAACGCAGAGATCATCAGCTTCCAGAAGGAGAAACAGGCCAAGCTGAACGAGATCGTCCTGGTCGTGACCCTCAAGATGCACCAGATCGAGTACCTGGTGGAGTCCAAGCTGCCGCTGGATCTCTCCGAGGCGCTGGTCTTCCCCAAGACCACGCTGAAGAGGCTGGAGGACCGCGTGGGCGAGCTCATTGAGGAGAAGGCCCAGCTCAAGCAGGAGCAGAAGGAGCTTAGGAAGCAGCACAAACAGATGCTTAGGGACAACAAGGTCAAGGAGGGCAGGATCAACGAGCTGCAGTCCAAGGCCAGGGACATCCAGCTCCTCAAGTTCGGCCAGCTCATCGACTTGGATCTGCTGGACAAGATGGGGGTGAACAAGACCACGGAGGACCTCAAGGCCAACCTGCTGAGGCAAGAGAAGCAATTTATCCAGGACCTCGCACAGTGGAACAAAAAGATTGAGATGGCGAAGAGGGAGCTGGCGGACTTTACCCAGGAGAACACCAACTACCTGAACAAGCTCGCAGAGCTCACGTCATCTCAGAGGCAAATCGATCTGAAGCTCCACTCAACGCAGAACGAGCTCTTCACCAACCCGGCTGCACAGAGGAAGAAGGAGATTGCCGCGAGGGATAACCTCATCGAGGTCATCAACATGCAGGCCCAGCAGATCGACTCGCTCAAGCATGAGATCAACGTGCTCAGGCACAAGTCCGGGAAGCTGTGAGAGCCTCTCTCTCACTATCCATTGTTTGTACCTCTACGTAGCTAAAAAAGAAAAGAACCAGGGTCACGTTGTGTAAAGACTGATATACTTGATAAATGCCGAAGAAAGGGTGCGCTTCTGCCTCTGCGTCCTCTCTTTTCCTTAGATGTAGATTCCCTTCTTGGTCTTGAGCATGCCGTTGAGATGCCTGAGCTGTTCTGGGGTGTCCACACCGTGCACTGCTTTCTCGACCAGGCCAACCTTAATCTTGTACCCCGCCTCGATCACCTTGTTCTGCTCGAGATCCTCCTGCTTCTGAAGGTGGCTGGCGGGCATCACGTTCACGTACGTATCAAGGAAGCTGGCGCGGTATGCATAAATTCCGAGTTTCCGCCAATACAGGCACTTGGAGTCATACTTTCCCTTCTTGTTGTGAGGAATCATCGCCCTTGAGAAATACAGGGCGTTGTTCGTCTGGTCGAGCACTACCTTCACATTGTTCACGTTCGTGACGTCGTCCTTGTCCCCCACGTTCGCCGGCCTCGCCAACGTGCTCATCACCACGCCCGCGTCCCTCTCCTCGATCCCAGTGCGGATGCAGTCCACCACCTTCTCAATGTGCTCCGGCTCAATAAATGGCTCATCGCCCTGAATGTTCACCACCACGTCGAATTCCCTCGTCCCGAGCTTCTGCAACACCTCGAGGCACCTCTCCGTCCCATTGTTGCACGACTCGCTCGTCATCACGACCTTCCCACCAAATCCTGTCACGCACTCTGCAATCCTCTCGTCGTCGGTGGCCACCACAAGCTCGTCCAAGTTCGCCTTCTTGGCGTTCGTGTAAGTGTGCCAGATCATGGGGTTGCCGCACAGGTCCGCCAAGGGCTTCCCCGGAAAACGTGTTGAGGCGTAACGCGCCGGGATGACCCCCAGAACGCGGACCTTGGAGCAACGCTTCTGGACCCAAGATGAGATCTTGGGCAGAGCCCGCCTGACCACAACCTCGTACAGGGCTGCGTGGACACCAAAGGCCACGAGGTTGACCGCCGCCAATTTTCCATCCTTGCGCCTTGCCCCGACTTCATCCCCGCTCGCCCCCCTCGCGATGCCCTTCTTCTTCGTTGGCCAGGCCATCGCGCTTGGGATGCTCCCGCCCAGTTCAGTTGCAACGCTTTTTTTTTTTTGGCTTTTATGCCTCACCGGATTTCAAGTCCCCTTGGCGTGAACTTGAAAATTGAAAATTGAAAATTGAAAGTACAAAAAGGAGGTACCTGGTCCTTTGTACTTTGGTATAGAGATGTTTGATGTGTTATGTTTGATAAAAACGTTTTAAGCTTCCTTATATGATAGCTTGATTGAAATTACACGATCAGGATAATCCGAGGGACTTAATGAAGGGCTTGAGGTCGTGGGGCCTGTTTGTGATCATCTTCAGCAGGTCCTCGGCGTCCCCCTTATACCCCATTCCCCGCGCCCAGGCCACCAGCACATCCGGCTCGTCGTTGATGCTGGGGAGGCCGTCAATGTGCATTCCCACAAGGCCCCTGGCCTCTGCTTCGGGGATCTCTCCACTCAGCAATGCAACCTTGGTCTCCTTTGACAGCGACCCCTCCCCCTCCTCCTCCTCCCCCTCCTCCTCCTCCTCCTTTTCCAGCTTTTCTCCCTTTCCCCCGCCGCCGCCGAGCTGTGCGAAGACATCCCTAAGAATGTTTGCGGACTTGTTCAAGGTCTTCTCCCTGGATTCCCTGGCGTCCCTAGCGCCCGTCAGCGCCCGGTTCATATCGAGCAGGACCTCCGCGAGCCTGTCTATGCTCTTGCCATCCATCTCGTTCGCGGCCCCTCCTCGAACAAGCAGCCTCTCGATGGCCTTGCACTCCGCATACGCCTCTCTCGACGGTCTGCAGACCTTCTCCTCGCTGGGCCAGACCGTATCCTCCTGGACGTTTCTCAGGGACACCCTGAACTCGAAATCCTCCCTGACAAAGTCGCCAAAGGGGCCCTCCAGCAGAAGCCTGCTCTCCGGGCTTAACTTTTCCTCCAGCAAGTTCATCAGGTCCTCGTATGTCTCGCAAGGTTTGGGAACGACTGCAATTTGCCGAGACTGCGGAGACTCCGCCGCCGCCGCCGCCGCTGCCGCCTCGTCCATTTCGAGCCCGCCACTGGAGTCTTCTGCGCCGCTGGCGGCCAATGCAAGGACGGTCCCGGGCGCGGCGGCCTTCCCCTTCCCCTTCCCCTTCGGCAGCCTTCCCCTTCCCCGCCGGGGCGTGTGCCGGTCCAAGCTGGAGCCAGGAGGCTTGTCCTTGCCCTTGCCCTTACCCTTGCCCATGCCCTTGCCCTTGCCCTTGGCCAGCGGTTTGGCCTTGTCGTTCCAAGTGGTCTTCTCGGCATCGTCAAGCTCCTTCCAGCGCTTAGCAAGCTCGGAATTTACGAGCTTGGCCTGCAACTTCTCGCCATCACCAAGCTCAGCCTCCATCTCAGCCCTGACCTCCTCGCGCATCTCCTTACAGAACACGAGGTAGCCAGTAGTGCCGCGCTTCTTCTTCGGCTCACCATTCCTCTTCGTGGTAGCCGCCTTGGCCTTGGGGGACAAAGAGGACGGCACTGATTGACGACGGACGTACTCACTGTTATCGCGCACCCTCTTCTCGAGCAGCTCGACCAGGGGTGCCTGCCGATGCGAGCTCTGTGGACCGCGAAGTTGGAGCTGGGGCGGGGGGAGCGACGCCAGCTGGATCTTGGGAGGTGATGTTGGCCCGCCATCGGAGGGCGCTGGGGACTGTTGCGGATGGTGCAGCCGCTCCCGGCTCGCCTGAACGGCCCTCCGCAGGATGGAACCGCTCCTATGCTCGGATCCGCTGTGGTGCTCTGCTGAGCGCATAGGGAGGAAGGGAGAGTGGTTCCTGGTCTCTTCCTCCATGGGCAGCGGGTCACGCAGCGCCTCCATGGCCACCATTTCTCTTGGCGGGCAGAAGCCCCCCTTGCGCTTCTTAACCCTCTCCTCTCCTGCACCAGGCTGCTCCCACCCCTGTTCCGCCGCCGCGGCCCGCTCCAGCAGTGACCCCTTCAACCTCTTGGTTCCCCCGTCCACCTCCCTTGGCGGCTCCTGGGGTCTGAACGGCGATGTCGGGCCGGCGGAGAGCTCAGGCGTTTCCTGTGCCATCTCCTGGCTGAGGCTTCTTCTCCGGCTCTGGTGCTGGCCAGGGGCCATCGCCCTGTGCAGGAGGGAGCCCTGGCTACGGCTGTGGGTCGGCTGCGGCTGATGCTGTTGCTTTTGGCCGCGCTCACGCCTCACCATGGAGGCAAGCCCACCACGACTCCTCCGCTTCTGGAAGTCACCGGAGGTCAGCTGGGTGGGGCTGGGATCGTCGCCCTCCTGGCCTCCGAAGGACGCGGAGGGCCCCCCCGCCGCGTTGTCCAAGCTCCCGCCGCCCCCAAAGGTTTTGCCGTTGCCGAAGCTCTTGCCGCCAAAGTTCAAGTCATGCGAGGGCTCGAAAGTGGAAAGCGGAAGGTCGGACGGCTCTGTGGGCTTGAACACGCCGTTGTCGAAAGCCCCACTCCTGGTCAGGCCCGCACTGAAGGCAGAGGAGTACGGCTGGCTTCGGATCCTCACGCGATCCAGCAAGGACCCCCTCGTGCTCCGGCGCTCGGAATCCTGCTGGTGCCAGGGCTTCAGCGCGCCTTTCACGTCCCGGCCCCCCGGGGGTGAGGGGGGCGAGGGCGCCGGGGAGGGCAAGGACGGCGCCGAGGACGCCGGTTCCGGGCTGCCTTCAACCTCGGCGCTCGTTGATGGGGGAGGTCGAAGGAGGGCGCTGAACCCGCCCTTCGGGGGGTGCTCAAACGTAGGATCCTCAACCGGAACCGGGCTCCTGCGCTTTGCCTCGCCGAGCAAGTCCAGAAAACCGGGCTCCTGAGAAGCCGGGGCAGCAGGGTCGATGTTGAAGCCCTCAAACCTCCCTTCGCCGAAGACCTCCATGGCGGTCCTACCGAACGCTCCTTTCGTTCAGGAACGCTCCACGGTCCGTCTCTACCCAAACACGAACTCTCTCCAGGTTGACAACATCCTCTTCTTGCGAGTCCAGTCCAAGGCAGACTCAAGGGGCAGACTCTCAGCTATGCTCTACGCTCTCGCAAGTGTTGCTGTGTTAGGCGCCGCTCCGCTCAGCCCACTGATGGACCTCGCTAGGGTCCTTCGTTCGTTCGTTCGGGCGGGCGGGCGGGTTCACCTGCGCTATGCTATCCAACGAACAACAGCCTTTCCTGCTCCTCGCCCAGAAACCAGAATTCGAGGGACTCCTTTCCATGGGATGCATGCACCCGGAAATCTTTGAATTTTTTCCACCATTTCGCGATGGAAATCGCGAGGATTGAGGGTTTCCCGTAGGGCCCCAAAACGTAGTTTACGAGGTAGGCGGCCGTGAGAGAGGGCGCTGGCGACCCCCGACGCGGGAGGAGGGAAAGGGCGCCACGTCGCGCTGTGCTGTCTGCTCCGCTAGAAGACACACTCGATCAATCGCTTGACTGGGTTTTCGGGCTCGACCTCGTCAGCAACCCAAAAAACTTAGCAAGTCGTTCCTCAAGAAACGTGAGGCTCTTTTTTTCTCACTCAAGTAGTACAACTCCGACTGAATAAGGACAAAACATTGCAATCATGGTTTTGGCGAGCTCAAACGAGACGTACTGCACTGTGCTGGTGAGCTACGGCGACAAGTCCTTTAACGGGAACCAGATCAAGGAGGCGTTGGAAGGCGGGAAGGAAAAGGACAAGAGGGAGGCCATGAAAAAGTGTGTGTACATGATGCTGAACGGGGAGGATATGTCGCAACTCTTTATGACAATCGTGCGGTACGTGCTCCCCAGCGAGGACCACACGATTCAGAAGCTCTTGCTGCTGTACCTCGAGCAGTTGCAGAAGAAGGACTCGCAGGGAAAACTTTTGCCAGAGATGATATTGATCTGCCAAAACCTTAGGAACAACTTGCAGCACCCGAACGAGTACCTCAGGGGCGTCACCCTGCGCTTCCTGTGCCGTATCAAGGAGCTCGAGATCTTGGAGCCGCTGATCCCGTCGATCCTCAGCAACCTCGAGCACCGGCACTCCTTCGTCCGCAGGTCGGCTGCCATGTGTGTCAAGACCATCTACGACCTCTTCGGGGACCAGCTCCTTCCGGACGCGAGCGAGATGATGCTGGAGAACTTCTTGGCCTCTGAGCAGGACGTCTCGGCAAGGAGGAACGCTCTGCTGATGCTCTGCACCACCGCGCCCGACCTCGCGGTCCAGTACCTCCTGTCCCAGCTCGACCAGCTGCCATCGTGGCCAGACATTTTGCAGCTCGTCGTCCTCAACTTGGTCAGGTCGGTGTGCAGAACGCAACCCGAGAACAAGGGAAAGTACATCAAGCTCATTTTGGCCCTGATGTCGTCGCAGCACACCTCCGTGTCGTACGAGTGTGCCAACACCCTGATCCAGCTGTCGAGGGCCTCCTCTGCCATTAGGGCCGCCGCTGCGTGCTACTGCCAGCTTCTCATCAACCACAGCGACAACAACGTCAAGCTGATCGTTTTGGGCAAGCTGGAGGACATGAAGGCGCAGCACACGGACATTCTCAGGGACATGGTGATGGACGTGCTCAGGGCGTTGTCCTCTCCTAACGTCGACATCAAGAAGAAGATCCTCGACATCGTCCTCGACCTCCTGTCCTCCAAGAACATTGAAGAGGTTGTCCTGGCGCTGAAGAAGGAGGTTGTTAAGGTCGACGACCTGAGTGAGTCTGCTGGGGAGCACAGGCAGATGCTCGTGCAAGCCATTCACAAGTGCACTGTCAACTTCCCAGACGTTGCGGGGGCAGTGGTGCCGCTGCTGATGGGATTCCTGACCGATCCAAACCACGTATCTGCGATGGACGTCATCTACTTTGTCAGGGAGATCATGGAGACCAACCCCAAGCTGCAGCAGCAAGTGCTGGAGCTCCTGATCGACGTCTTGCCGCAGGTCAGGTCCTCGCGCGTGTGCAGCTGCGGGCTGTGGATCCTCGGCGAGTACAGCAACACAAAGGAGGAGATCGAGTCTGCCCTCGAGGTGATCAAGGAGTCGGTGGGTCCCCTGCCGTTCTTCTACAACGACGAGGACGACGGGATCCTCAAGCTCGACATGGCCGAAACCGTGACGAGCGTCGGAGGGGGCGGAGGGTCTTCCTCCGGCCCAAAGATCCTCGCTGACGGGTCCTACGCCACGGTCTCCGCGACCACCATGTCCGCGGCTGTGTCCTTCACCTCCTCGCCAAACCTCAGGGCCCTCATCCTCGGTTGCGACTACTTTTTGGCCTCCGTAGTGGCCAGCACCTACACCAAGCTCGCGACAAAGCTCCTTAGCATGGTTGGCGAGGCTGCCGCAAACAAGGAGATCGCCGAGGCCATGCTCTACATCGCTTCGCTTCTCAGGATGAGTGAGTCTGGGGTCGTGGCCCACTCGATCGACGCGGACAGCAGGGACAAGGTCAATGTTTGCCTGAACATTCTGACCAGCCCGTCGGACGCGTCTCTGCTTGCAGAGTGCAGAACTTCTTTCGCCGAAATGATTGAGGAGAAGCATGAGGAGGAAACGCGCGAGTCTCAGAGGAAGAACGCGGCGCCAGCGGTGCAGCCGGACGACCTCATCGACTTTTACCACCTCAAGAACACCAAGGGGATGAGCCAGATCGAGATGGAGGACGCCGTGGCCACTGACCTGAGCAGGGCAATGGGAGTGTCCACTGACGCCTCCAAGGATGGCTCTGAGAACAAGGTCGTGCAGCTCACCGGGTTTTCTGACCCTGTGTACGCCGAGGCCCTGATGACAGTGCACCAGTACGACATCACCCTGGACGTCTACGTCGAGAACCGGTCCGAGGAAACCCTGCAGAACCTGAGCCTGGAGCTCGCCACCATGGGAGACCTGAAGCTCGTGGAGAGGCCGAGCCCTGTGACGCTTGCCGTGGGCGATGCGGAGGTCCTGCGGGCCAACATTAAGGTCAGCTCGACCGAGACGGGGGTGATCTTCGGCTCGCTGGTGGCCGGGGAGATGGTCATTGTCCTCAACGACATTCACCTCGACATCGCAGACTATCTGCTCGATACCTCGCAGCTCTCAGATGCGCTCTTCAGGACCAGGTGGGCCGAGTTCGAGTGGGAGAACAAGGTTGCGGTGAACACCACCATCACGGACCCAGTGCAGTACCTGGAGAAGATCATAGATAGCACCAGCCTGACCATCCTCGGGGGCAACGAGAGGGGAATGAAGGGCCTGGAGGGCAGCTCTGGGTACCTCGCTGCCAACCTCCACTGCTGCTCTGTCTTCTCTGAGCAGGCTCTTGTCAACCTTAGTGTAGAGAAGAAGGAGGATGGACAACTCACTGGTTACGTCCGGATCAGGTCCAAGACGCAGGGGATCGCACTCTCGCTCGGGGACAAGATCACGCTGAAGCAGAAGAGCCTGGCGGCCTGATGGGTTTTTCTTTCGTTTTGGGGAGGGGGAGAATTATTATCGAAATCAAGCTGAAAGTAAAAAATGGTATTCTTCAGAAAGATTGCTTATCGTCTCTTGAACAAAGCCCTGGTCACCTCGAGCTGAGGGACACGGTGAGCTCCCTGTACGCCGTCTGCAGCAGGTCGAGCCTCTTGGAGCACGCCTCCCTCCTCTGCATGACCTCCTCATTCTCGCCCAGCAGCCTGCGGAGGGACTCTGCATCCTTGCCCGCGACTTCCTCGACGAACTTATCCAGCAGGGACTTCTTAGCCTGCAGCACCAGGCAGTGCACGATCGCCTTGGGGATGGTGGTCTTGAGCTGGTTGCACACCACCCCGAGGTACGCAGAGACGTGGTTGGCAATCTGCTTCAGGTGGAGGTCCTCCGAGGTGCCGCCATCGGCTTTGATCCCCTTGCCAGACATGGTGAGCAGGCTGGCGTCCTTCTCCTCCTGGACCCTCAGGATCTCTCTGAAGAACTCTGCGGTCAGGTACGAGGCCTCCATGTCGACCATAGTGACTACCATGGCCTTGGCGTCGTCCCTCATCCTCTCAAGCGCGAGGCCAGACTGGGACAATATCTCAGCGCTGAGCAGCGAGTAACGCGCCAGGCCCTCGCAGTCCTTGGAGGACAAGACTGTGCCGACGAGCTGCTGCAGGATGAGATACACCTCCTCGACGCAGATCACGCTGGGGTCTTTGAGGAGCTTCAGGCCAGCCTCGATGAGCCTAAAGTATGGTCCAGGCGATCCAAAACCCACAGAGAGAGAGAGAGAGAGAAGAAGGTAGGTGGGAGAAAGGTTAGCGCGGCCCTTGGAGAATTTTGTTGGAGGGCAAGAAACATAGCTCCCCTCGACTCTCGTCCGTCTCTTTCTTTCTCAGCTGAAATCTCACCTACGGTAGCCCATCTCAGGGGCAATGAGATGCGGCTGGTAGCCATCTGCCTCGTTAATGACCTTCTTAATGTTCGCGAGAGAGTAGACCTCCTTGAAAGGGAGTTCCCTGATGCACTTCGTGAGCTTGCCCTCGAAGACGTCCAGGATGGCCTCACCGCCACCCTTGCCTCCGTCAAGCATGGTGGCGTATGAAGACTCGAACTCGCGGCACATGGACAATATCTCGTGGACCATGGCGCCTCGGTTGTTCGCGGTCATTGGTCCCAGCGTCTTCAGCTCCTTCTGCATGTCCTGCACCCCCTTGTTGATAGTCTGCTGGATCTTGGGAATCTGCCTGACGATGGCCTCCTCCAGCTTCCTGCACAATTTATGCGTGAGGGAGCCCATGCCAACGTTCCTCAGGCCCCTGTAGTGGGGGCTTCCGTTGAAGAACTCCATCTCGCGCTTGCGGCACTCGTCCATCGTGACGTTCGAGTTAATGTCGGCCTGGGCCCTGTTCACCACGGCGATCCACCCGTGCTTGAGCTGGACAGACCTGCGTGGAAGTCAGCGCGCAACAAGAAAACGGTAGAGGATGGATGGGACCAGAAAAGGGGAGGTTGAGAGGAAAATATCAGTGCTGCGCCTGCGAGGCACGTGGGTGGATGGCGGGAAGGAGACAGGGAGGGTACTCGGCTCTCTCCCGCCTCATTCTCCAAACCCATTCCTCGAATCTCACCTTCCCTCCAAGACGTCACGCGCGTTTGTTCCCCTGTCCATGATGTCCAGCTTTGTGAGAACTCCGATGGTCCTCTCGCCCGCTGGGTCGACCTCTCTGGCGAGCCTGATGCCATCGCTTGTGGCGATATCGGCGTTCGCTGGGGAGACCGCCAGGATGATCGCGTTCTCGCCCTTGATGTAGGCCCTGGCCATGTCCTCAATGTCCCTGACAATGGATTTGGGCTGACCCTCGATGGCGATTTTGGTGAGCCCGGGCATGTCCACCAAAGTGAGGTTGGGCACGTCCGGCGAGTAGATGGTGAGGTGGATGGGCTCCGGGGACACAGCCTTGCCGCTGCCGAGCGAGCGGTGGGTCTCCGCCTCGATCTCCTGTCTGATGGCCTCGAAGTCGGTGAACTTCTCATTCATCTTGTGCAGGAACTGGCCGTACTCCTTGGCCCCGGGCTTGCCCTGCACGAGCTGCAGGAGGAGAGGCCTCCTGGTCACGATGCCGGAGCCGCGGGGAAGGAAATCCTTGCCCACCACGGCCTCCAACACGGAGCTCTTGCCGCTGCTTTGCCCGCCGATCACCACGATGCTCGGCAGGACCTCCCACAAGCTCGGGAGTCCGTCGTTCTTGTCGCTCCCGGCATTGTCGCCCAGCGTGGTGCACACCTGCTGCAGCTTGTTCACGAGCTCGCGGAGCTGGTCCATAACGCCAATCGTACTTCGTTCGGTCGGTTGGTAGGAGGAGGTCTTCTGGCCTGGCGTTACAAAATACACAAGGCCTCGTCGCTCGCGCTTAGTGAGTGGCGGTGCCGTTGGTCGAGAAGTATGTTGGTCGAGAAGCGCGCGCGCTCGTGTTCCCGATTTATGGGGCCTCGGTTCCCGATGCCTCCGTCCCGGTTTTCTTGGGTCCGCGGTTCGTCCGTTTGAAAGGACCTCGACGACTCCGACTTCTGAAAAGAGAATAAAAACTAAACGCCCCCCCTTCCCACCCTCGCTCGCGACGAACGCTCCCCGACCG
>Ga0160423_10002302_pt1 | contig 16008 bp, 17 predicted proteins | sample CRUFie14St8metaG_FD_108191 | JGI IMG/M metagenome (GOLD analysis project Ga0160423, IMG submission 108191) | Marine microbial communities from the Costa Rica Dome - CRUD Field 142mm St8 metaG | ecosystem: Environmental > Aquatic > Marine > Oceanic > Photic zone | place: Costa Rica: the Eastern... | reverse complement strand
TGGATCTACTGCATATAATTACTCTGCTGGAGGACCAATTATACAAAATAATTTAGATGTAATATCTGTAACACCAATTTCTCCATTTTCTAAATTTCCAAGATCCATAGTTGTAGACAAAAATAGTTCGATTGAAGTTTCGATATTTAAAAATCAAAATTTTGCTATTCAATTTGATGGAGTTGTTGAGGTTCAAGAAAAAAGTCAACAGACGTTGAAATACACTTATACCTTATCAGATAAATCAATAAATATTCTTGGTACAGACAATGATCCAAAGTTAGATTTATTTTTAAATCAAATTTTAAGATAGTCCTTTTATTTAACTCTTTCTATGCTAAAGTTTCAATGTGACCAAATACATTTTTGTCACTGGTGGTGTAGTCTCTGGTCTTGGTAAAGGGATTACATCTGCGTCTCTTGGAAACCTTCTCAAAGCTCGTGGATTAACTGTTATTAATCAAAAATTAGATCCTTATATCAATGTCGATCCGGATACAATGAATCCTTTTCAACACGGTGAAGTTTTTGTTACTGAAGATGGTGCAACAACAGATCTTGATCTTGGTCATTATGAAAGATTCACAGGTGTAAATTTAAGAAAAGATTCCAACGTAACAACAGGAAGTATTTATAGAAAAGTTATTGAAAGTGAAAGAAAGGGAGATTACTTAGGTGCCACTGTCCAAGTGATTCCTCATATTACTGACGAGATAAAAAGAAGAATCAAAGGAATATCAAATGATGTTGATGTACAAATTACTGAAATTGGAGGAACCGTAGGAGATATTGAAATTCTTCCATTTCTTGAAGCTGCTAGACAAATAAGAAAAGAACTTGGGACTGAAAATGTAATGTTTGTACATGTGACATTAGTACCGTTCATAGGACCAAGTACTGAACTAAAAACAAAGCCGACACAACACTCGGTATCTCTATTAAGAGCAGCAGGCATCTCTCCAGATATAATTGTTTTGAGATCAGATAGAGAACTAAATGACGAAATAAAAAGCAAAGTTTCATTATTTTGTGATGTTGCAGTAAATAATGTAATTAATGCACCTGACCTAGATGATATATATGAAGTTCCATTAAGGATGCTTGAAGAGGGGCTTGATCAGGCTGTAGATGAAAGATTAAATTTGCATACTAGTGAACCTTCTTTAGAAGAATGGAAATCTATGGTGAGCCTAAAGCTTGAAGCAGATCAGACAGTAAAGATTGCAATTCTTGGGAAATATTTTGGTTTACCGGATAGTTATCTCTCTGTAGTTGAGTCACTTAATCATGCATGTCTTCAAAATAAAGTAAAATTAGATCTTCACTGGATAGATGCGGATAATTTTGAATTAGAGACTCTTCAAGATTTAGATGGGGTAATTGTTCCAGGAGGATTTGGATACAGGGGGATAGAAGGTAAAATTTCCGCAATTGAGTATATTAGAAAAAACAATATTCCATTTTTAGGCATATGTCTAGGCTTGCAATGTGCTGTAATCGAATTTGCAAGAAATGTTTGTGGAATTGATGATGCAAATTCATCAGAATTTTCAAAAAACACAAAAAATTATGTAATTGATTTACTTCCAAATCAAGATTTAGAAAAAGATGATGTTGGTGCATCAATGAGGCTTGGGACATACCCATGTAAATTAAATGATGATTCATTAGCTGCACAAATTTATAAAGATGAAATAATTTACGAAAGACACAGGCATAGGTATGAAGTTAACAATAAATATAGAGAAATATTTATTGAAAAAGGTATGAAAATAGGTGGAGTTTCACCCGACAATAATTTAGTTGAAATGATAGAACTTCCAGATCATCCGTTCTTTATAGCTTCACAATTCCATCCTGAATTTAAATCTAGGCCATGGGACCCAGCTCCTTTATTTAAAGAATTTGTATTAGCTTCACTAAAAAACATATCAAATAACTCAGAAAACATTGTCTCAGAAACAATCAAAGAAAAGTAACAAAGATTTAGTTCTAGAATTTACAAATTTTTTAAAATTTAAAAAGGGACTATCAGAAAATACTATTAGCGCATATGAATCGGATGTAACTCAATTTTTAATATTTGCTGGTGAAAATATTATTAATAATGATTTAATAGAATTATTTTTAACTTCTGAACTCAATAACAAATCAGATAATTCAAAGATAAGGAAAATTTCTTCAATTAACCAATATATTGACTGGTTTAACTCAAATAATATTGATTATCAAATTGTATTAGATAAATATACTTTAAAAAAGGGATCTTATTTACCAGAAACAATATCGATATCTGATGTAAATAGATTAATTAAGACTCATGAACACTCCGACTTTATGAACTCAAGAAATCTAACAATTATTGATTTTATGTACTCAACTGCTTGTAGAGTTTCAGAACTATGTAATGTTAGAGTCTCTGATTTAGATTTTGAAGAGGATTTTGTGAAATTATATGGAAAAGGTTCTAAACAAAGAATTGTTCCTATTGGATCTCAATTGAAAGACAATTTATTAAAGTACCTAAAATTCAGAGAGGAATTAAATACACCAGAATTATTTTTATTTTTATCAAAAAATATGAAAAAAATTGACAGAACAGCAATATTTAGAATTATTAAAAAGTCAGCTACTCTCTCAAAAAATAACTCATCAATCCACCCCCATACATTAAGACATAGTGCAGCTACACATATGCTTGAGGCGGGATGTGATCTCAGAACACTTCAAGAATTATTAGGACATACATCAGTTTCTACAACAAAGATTTATACTAAATTAACTAAAGAATTTTTAGTTGAAATTTTTAAAGAGAGTCACCCTAGAGCATGAAATTATATTTAAAAATTAAAAGAGCAATCAGGTTTTTGTTTTATAAGCATCTAACAGTTGATGATCAAATTAAAGTCATGCAACAGTTAAATGACAACAATCTCTTAAGGTTATTTTGGCAACTATCAATGCAAGACAGGCATCACTCTGTTGAAGTTCTTGAGCGCACTATTAATGTGACTTTTGAAAATGAATTATTAACAATTGAAGAACTAGAGTCATTAAACAGTTTATTCACACTCTCACTTATTCATGATATAGGGAAATCATCTTCACATTTTTCATGGCTATTTAGGATATTATCTGAGCTGAAAATTATTAACAACGATAAATCTCGTTTGTATCGTGATCATGAAATAAATGGTTTGACTGAATTAGAAAAATATTCAGTCCATGAAGACATAATTCAATATTATAAGAAAGAACTTTTACAGAATAAACACTTCATATTGGATAAAACTGATTATTAATGGAATTAAACGACTTAATTTCAAATTTAAAATCATTACTTATTGATTTTTCTGATAATAAAAATCAAAAAACAAATATAAGTCTTGTAAATTTATTCTCATCATTAAATGTTGAGAATGTTAGAAAAGACATTGATAGTTTTTCTGAAATTGTTTTATTAGTTGCCTCATTATTTGAGTTGAAAGCTAAATCATTACTACCCCAAAACGAAGATGTTGATTGGATTGATGAAATACAAATGATTAAAGATAAAGATTTAGCATTTGCAAGGTTATTACAGTTCAAAGCATTTTCAGAAGTGGGGATAGCTCTTGCATCAAGAGTACGAGAAAATGAAATGTCTATAAGTGCTTTCAAATATTATCAGACATTGAATTTATTTAAAAAACCAGATATTGAGATATCTATTGATAAACAAACATTTCTAGAAATAGCTGAAGAAGTTTTTGTAAGATATAAATCTATTAAAGGTTTTGATCATATTGAATACGATTTACCTGATATAGATGAAGCAATCAATTCATTGCTTTCTAGTGTAGACAAAAGATTAAATACATCTTTTGAAGAGCTTGCCTCTGAGGTTGAAACCTCTGAACAAGCAGTAGCAATTTTTCTAGCTTTACTTGAGGCAATTCGTTGGGGATTTGTTAAAGCAGAGCAAGTTAACAATAATGAACTTATTAGGATTGAAAAAAATTATGAAGAATAAAAAAATTATAACTGCGACCTTGTTGGTTAGTGATGGACCTGTACAAAACTCTTATTTTGAAGAATTACTCGAGATAGATGAAAGCAAATTATTTAAATTGTTTGAGGAGATTAACAATGATTTATCAAATCTCGAATTCGGATTTTATGTACGATTTGATTCAATGAAATCTGATTTAGTCACTGTTAATGATATTCCTAAATATTTAGATTCAGTAAAACCTCCATCTGTTCTTAAGGGGTTATCAACACCAGCTTTAGAAACCCTTGCAATAATTGCATATGAACAACCTGTTACAAAGTTAAAAGTTTCTGAGATTAGGGGAGTGGAATCTGAATCATCAATTAAAACCCTAGAATCCAGAGGACTTGTTTATAAATCAGGAGAGCTGGATGTTCCTGGAAATCCAATTTTATATTCGACTACAGATGAGTTTTTAGAGAAAACAGGTTTTGAAAGTATAAAAGACTTACCTACCATAGGTGAATATTTTTCATCGCCGTCTGAAGAAGAATAATTGAGAATAAACAAATATTTAGCACTTCATTTAGAAATCTCTAGAAGAAATGCTGATGAATTGATTAAATCAAAAAAAATTACCGTTAATAATAAATTAGCAATGGTGGGGCAGGATATTATGACAACAGATGTAATCAAGTATCAAAACAAAATTTTGTCCACTAAGGTTGTTTACAAATATTTTAAATTTTATAAACCAATTGGTTATATCTGTTCTACAAAAACTCAAGGAAAATCAAAAACTATTTATGACATTCTTAACGATAAATCACTTAAATACAGTGGAAGGCTTGATAAAGAGTCTGAAGGATTGATGCTTTTAAGTAATGATGGTGATTGGTTGAATAATATTAATCATCCATCTAAAGGGCATGAAAAAGAATATATAGTTACTGTTACAAAGCCTATTAATTTAGAATCATTTAAAAAAGCCGTAAGCGACAATAACGAAAAACTTGCTTTAAATAAATTAAGTAAGATAAATAAATTTGAATATTTAGTGACTCTTAATACAGGAAAAAACAGAGAAATAAGAAGAGTATTTACAAAAAATAATGTTGTTATCAAAAATTTAAAAAGAATATCTATTGGTAATTTTTTATTAGGTGATATGAAAATTGGTCAATTATCTGAAATAAAATGAGACTAGAAATATAGAATTAAGATATGGATAAGTTTATTTTAACTATCGACGGACCATCTGGAGTAGGTAAAACCTCTGTTGGTAAAAGTATTGCAAATATTTTAGATTCTAGCTTCTTTTCAAGTGGCTCCGTATATAGGTCTGCTGCAAAATATTTACTCAATAACAAAAATATTCATATTAAAGATTTAAAAATAGAAATTGTTTCTGAGCAGTGTCATGTAAATGGGATAATTTTTGAAGAAGACGATTTATATGAAAATGAAGTTTCGATAAAAAGTTCAGAAATTGCCAAAAAAATGGATTTAAGAATATTGGTAAAAAATTGTTTGATTACTTATTTTGAAAAACTCGATAGACCTCTTGTAATAGAAGGACGAGACATGGGTAGCGTTGTTTTTCCTGATGCTGATCATAAAGTATATTTAGATGCTGATTTGGAAACTAGAGGAAAAAGAAGAGAAGGTCAATCAAACATGGAGGAAACAGTCTCTGATGTAAGAAAAAGAGATTTTGAGGATCAAAATAGATTAATTTCTCCTTTAACTATTCCAGAAGGAGCATTAATTGTTGATAATTCAAATCTAACAATTGATGAAACAATTGAACTAATTATAGAGAGCTTAAAGCTTCGGTAGCTGACCAACTTTTATCTTTTGATATACCATTAACAGCTTCTTTTGTGTTATCTGGGAACATACTCATTAACAGTTTTGAAAGTCCGGTTATGTTACTTCTTAATTCTTTAGGGAGTGGAAAGTATTCTTCCTCTGTTGTATCAACATAAAATTCTAAGTTATTAGGATTTAAATATTCTGTAATCTCATTGACAATGTGGTCAGGAGCAGATGCTCCCGCAGTAATCGCTACATCAACATTATTTAATTTCAAATTATTTAAATCATCCAAAGTTTCTATTCTGTGAGCTTCTTTTCCTAAATTATTAATGGTAGTTACTAATGCATTTGTGTTACTTGACGTACTTGATCCAACTACTAGTACTTTGTCAACTTTGCTTGAAATATTAATAAGTGCTTTTTGTCTATTTGTAGTTGCATAACATAAGTCACTTTTTCTAGGTAATTCAATATTTTGGTATTCATTTTTTGCTTTTTCTAAAATTGGTTCCCATTCAGACATAGCAAGTGTAGTTTGAGCAAGAAGTGCAACATTATCATCATGAAAGTTTGTCAGATCAACATCTTCAACGGACTCTACTAACATCATGTTATCTGGTGCAACACCTAATGCTCCTATAGCTTCATCATGATTTTTATGTCCTACATAAATTATTTTTTTGCCATTTTCACTAAATCTTTTTGCTTCATGATGAACTTTCGTAACAAGAGGACAAACAGAATTGACACTTGTCATTGAAATATTTTTAAACTCCATCTCGACCATTGGGGCTGTTCCATGAGCCGATAACATTACAATTGAATCTTTCGGTAATTCTGCTGGATTTTCGATAAATACTACATTTTTTTCCTTGAACTTTTCAACAATCCAGTCATTATGTACAATTTCGTGATAGCAATAAACAGTCTCATCATAAATTTTTAGCATCCAAGTCAATGCTTTTATTGCCATTTCTACTCCAGCACAAAATCCTCTAGGAGTTACAACATAGAGATTATTTACCATAAAATAAGAATAGCTATATTTAGAATATGAACGAAAATAAAAAAAACGAAGTTATATTTATTGGGTTACCTAATTCAGGTAAATCAACTCTCATAAATACACTTACAAAGAAAAAAAGTTCGATTGTTGGTTCAAAGCCAAATACTACTAGAGATAAAGTAAGTACTTCTTTGGAGGTAGATAATAAACAAATAATCTTATCAGACCTTCCGGGTTTTGATGACGAACCTGACGACTTTAACAAAGCTTTTCAGAAAAAATTACAACAATTTTTGAAAGATGCTGATCGTATATTGTTTGTTATTGATATAAATTCGAAAAATTTTAAAGGTCTTGATGAAATAAATGACTTATTACAGCTTGTTAAAGTTGAAAACAAAACAACAACAGTTTTTAATAAATGTGAAAATTTTAATAATTACGATCTTGATAAAAGAATGTTCAAATACATATATGGTAAAGAAACTTTTATTTCTGGATACCACAAAATTGGAACAGATGAATTACTTGATGATTTAATAAAATTTTCTGGTAAAAAGATAAATGGTGTAATTAAAAAAAAGAATGCAATTTCAATTATTGGAAAACCCAATTCTGGAAAATCTACATTATTTAATGCTTTTCTAAATAAAGAAAGATCTATGGTTTCAAACAAACCCGGAACAACAAGAGATTCAATAAGTGAGGAGATATTTTTTGAAGATAAATTATTCAACGTTATTGATACTGCTGGTGTTCCTAGAAAAAAGCAAAAAAATCAAATTGATCGGTACGCATCAAACTTATCATTAGATTCATTGGATAGCTCTCTTATATCTTTCATTGTTATTGATTCAAGTGAAGGTATCAACTTTGAAGATTTAAGGTTAATCAATGAATCAGTAGAAAATTTCTGCACACCTATTTTAATTCTCAACAAATGGGATCTTCTTAATGAAGAGGATAAAGAAAGAATTAACTCAAATATTCAAGCTCAACTTAAAAAATTTACATGGTTAAAAATATTAAGAATATCTGCTTTAACAAAAAAAGGACTTAACAAATTTTCTACTACTTTAGATGAGGTTTACTCACAGTTAAACAGAAGGATTGATACTTCAGATTTAAATCTTTATTTCAGAGAATTATGGGTTTCAAACCCACCGCATCCTTTTAGAGGTAGAAGAGCAAAGCTAAAATATGTTACACAATATGATACTCAACCACCCTCTTTTTCTTTTAACTTAAGCTCTCGTATTCCTAAAAACTATATTTCATTTATCGAAAATAATTTAAGAAATGATCATAATTTTAATAACATAGCACTAAAAATTAAGGTCAAAACGTAGATGGAGAATTTTGGGTTTAAAATTGGCGTATTCTTTTTTGGTTTTTACCTAGTTATAAGGATTTATCAGGTGTTAATAAATATTTTCTTAAACAATTAATAACTAATTATCAACTAATTGTACAAATAAAATTTAAATATATGTTGATATCACTACATAGATACCTACTATATGTTTATCCACTTTTTTTTAAGTGGATTTTTTGTATACAAAAAGGAGAAATATTGAGTAATTATAAGGACTCAGCTAGATACAAATTTATTGTACTTTTCTCAATTTTTGCAATGATTGTCGTTGCCTGCGGTGGTGATGCAGTTGAAGAAGAAACAGTTGTTGAAGAGGAAGTGGCCGAAGAAGCTGCTCCTGCAACTACTGAAGCAGAAGTTGAAGAAGTCTCTAGTGCACCTGAAGGTGTATTTAAAATGGGTATCTATTCTGATTCACAAGGCTTCAATATTTGGGACGCTATCGATGTGCAACAAGACTACTGGACTTTTGCAACTTTAAGTCCCCAAGCAACAAGCTTGTTTGGAACAAACTATCCTAGCTATACGTTAGTCACAAACATGGCATCTGAATTAGTAGAAACTTCCGTTGATAATGGCGATGGAACTTTCAGTTACACAGTTCCGATGCACCAAGGGTTTAAATGGAGTGACGGCGAAGCTATAGATGCTAACGATATGGTATTCACTTTTGAAACCGTTAGAGATCTAGGAATGTTAGGTGGTTGGACAAACAGTTATCCATTAGCTACTGAAAGAGAAGATGGAACTGTTTCACAAGGTCTAACTAACATCGAAGCAATAGATGACTATACAGTTAAAATAACATTTAACTTTGACCCAGGATTGTCAATTTGGCAATATGGTGTTGCTAGTGCATCTTTTGTTGCAGAACATTATTGGTCACAATATGCAACTGATAGAGAAACTCTATTAGCTGCTCCTGTTGATGGTGTACCGGTTGCTGGTGCATTTGAATATGGAACTCTTGAAAAAGGAGCATTCTATACATGGGAATATGACTCAGACACAATGTACTTTGGTGGAGACAACACTGTTTACGCAAATGGTGGTGTTTCTTATAACTTAGATAATGGAGTTGCACCAAAAGTTTCATATGAGTTTGGTGACTTAAGTGGAGATTCAATTTCTTGGACTGACGGTCCGTACGTTGGTACAGTTGAATTCTCTCTTTATGGTGATCAAGATGCTGCATACTTAGCTTTCCAAAGCGGAGAAGTAGATTTTGTTCTTAATCCACTTGGATTAAAGAGAAATGCACTTGAAGCATTAATCGCACAAGGCGATGTAGAAGTTATTACTAACCAATCAAATGGTTTTAGATACTTGGCCTTCAACACAAGAGCTGGTAAGTTCCCTACAGATAATCAGGCTTTCAGACAAGCAGTTGCATGTATTGTCGATAAAGACTACATTATCGAAAGTATTCTTGCTGGAGCTGTGATAAATATGGATGGCGTTATGCCACCTGCATTAACATCATGGGTATCTCCAGTTCAAGGAGTTCTAGCCGAATGTAATGGCATGAACTTTGAAGAAAGATGGAACAAGTCAATTAGCATCCTTCAAGATGCTGGATGGCAAGCTGATGACTGGGGATCACACCCAGGTGGAGCTGAAAGAGCTATTGCACCTACTAACCTTAGAGGTCCAAATGGAGAAGCAATGCCTTCAGATATGTTGCTTTACGCACCATCTGCCGGATATGATCCAATAAGATCAACATTCTCATTATTTATTGCTGATTGGATGCAGCAATTAGGTATTGATGCAGTTGCTAGACCAACTGGTTTCAGCATTATTGTTGACCTTATTCTTGATCCAGAGACTTGTGATGAATGGTTTATGTATATGTTAGGTTGGGGATTAACACCTTATCCTGATCATATTGTTGACTTTTTCGAGACTGACGCAGATGCATGTGCTGGTGGTTTGAATACACCTGGATATAGTAATCCAGAGTATGATGCTCTAGCAGAAGAATTTAATGCTGCAAAATCAGTTAGTGAAGCACAAGTAGTTGCTAAAAAAATGGAAACAATCTTATTTGAAGATCTTCCATATTTAGTATTATTTACACCACCATTAATTGAGGCATACAGAAACAACGTAGAATTTCCTTACACAGAAGTTCTAGGTGCTATGTCAAACCTTTATGGTTTACCTGGTAGTGTAAAAGTTAACAAATAGAAGTTAACATTAGAATTGAAAAGTGGGTAGAAATACCCACTTTTCATTTATTATTTATTTAGGGTCACTTTTAAAATTAAAGAGGAAGTATGTTAATTTACACTGTAAAAAGATTTTTCGAAATGATAATTGTCTTTTTTCTTTTTCTTATAATCTCTTATCTTTTGTTTAATGCAATACCTGGTAACGCATTTTCAAGTTTATTATTGAACCCTTTATTACCACCTGAAACTTACCAGCGTACTATTGAATTATTTGGCCTCGACAAACCCTTACTTGAACGTGTACAGCTGTATATAATTAATTTTTTTAAAGGTGATTTTGGATATTCATATATTTACTATCCGCGTTCTCCCATTGAAGTTATTGCCGAAAGACTACCTAGGACATTAATGTTGTTTTCAATTGTTAATGTTATCGCATTTTATTCAGGGTTTTTGGTTGGTAAAGTCTTAGCATGGAGAAGAGGTTCAAAATCTGAAACGTGGATAACTATTGGTTCCGTTTTTTCTTATACTGTTTTTTATCCTTGGTTCGCTTTAATGATGTTGTGGTTTTTTGGATATAAAATGAATTGGTTTCCGCTGGGTAAATTTTTGGTCCCTGAAAAATGGTACGATTCACCATACTCAAGCGATGAAATATTTTATACATTAATTTTGTTCACAACAATCGGCTCCTTCTTATTATTTTTAGTTTTTATTTTCACAAGAAACATTGAATCATTAGAGAATAGACGAAATGCACGAATTGTAGGTTTGATATTTCTATTAGTACTAGCTTCTATTTACTGGAGTAATGGGGAAGCATCGTTAAAAAGATTTTACGCGGCTGACATTGCTTTTCATATGATCTTACCTACATTTACTGTCACTTTAGTAGCATTTGCAGGTACTGCTTTATTAACACGTACAACAATGATGGAGGTATTAAAAGATGACTATATTCTTACTGCAAGAGCAAAAGGTCTTAGTCAAAAAAGAATTAGAGATAGACATGCTGCAAGAACTGCTTTATTGCCTGTAGTAACATCTTTTATCTTTACCATAATTACAATCATCGATGGTTCTGTATTGACTGAATCAATTTTTTCATGGCCTGGCATGGGCCAACTCATACTTGAAGCGGTTACCAGAGAAGATATTCCCCTTGCAATGGCATCATTTTCATTTATTGGAATATTAGCTTTAATTGCTCATTTTATAGCAGATGTATCATATGCTTTTCTTGATCCACGTATAAGAGTTAAGGCAGAAACTTAATATGGAAAACGATAAATTAGATAGAGATATAAAAGCAACCATTAAAAAAAATTGGAAATTGTTTAAACAAAGTAGACTAGGGATGACTGGTTTGGGCATTGTTATTTTCTTTGGTTTTCTATCAATATTGCAACCTATATTGTTTTTATCTGGTGTTTGGGATGAGGGTATTTATCATCCTGTTGTAGGTTACGATGCTGAAAAAGTAGCGAGAACAATTGTTGAATGTCCTACACAATATCCTACGAAAGAATATCAACAAGAAGGTGACTGTCCACGTGTTGATGAAGTAAATATTCGATATTTGAAAGCATTCAATATTGATGGAGAAGTAGGTGAAATTTATGAATCAAATGTTCAGCCTGCACCTCCATCAAGCAGGCATATTCTTGGAACAGACTCTTTAGGTAGGGATATATTCTCACAAATTATGGAGGGTAGCCAGGTAGCTTTTGTACTAGGATTAATAAGTGCAATTATCGGTGTTGGTATATCAACATTGTTAGGTACTGCTGCAGCCTTTTATGGTGGAATATTAGATACTTACTTGATGAGACAATCAGACTTAGTTCTTATGCTTCCTACGTTACCATTTCTCTTTATAATTTCTGCTTTTGCCGAATTACAGATATGGCATTTAGCTGTGGTATTAGGTACCATCGGAGGATTGGGTGGTTCAGTAATTACTGTAAAATCCCAAGCTTTACAGGTAAAAGTTAAACCTTTTGTAGATTCTGCAAGGATTACTGGTGGTAGCAAAAGAAGAATAATGTTTGCACACATTCTTCCAAATGTAGCTCCTCTTGCTTTACTATTTATGGTATTTAGTGTCACTGGTGCAATAGCATCTGAAAGTGTTCTTTCTTTCCTTGGTTTATTAAATATTGACATGAGCTGGGGAATAATGATTTATCTAGCACAAGCTGAGGGATTTATTTTTACTGGTCTTAAATATTGGTGGCTAATTTTACCTGCTGGATTATCAGTAACATTGCTTGCTGGTGGATTTTATCTTGTAGGAAGGGGTCTTGACGATGTATTTAATCCAAGGTTGAGAAGGCGATAATGAGCAAAGCATTATTAGAAGTTAAGAATTTGTCAATGCATTATGACACTCTTGAAGGCGCTGTTGATGCGGTAAAGAATATATCATTTGAAGTAAACAGTGGAGAATCATTCGGCCTTGTTGGTGAATCTGGATGTGGTAAAACTTCAGTAGCTATGACATTGTTACAACTTCAACCTGAAAACTCTGTTATAACGCAAGGAAGTATAAAGCTTGATGGAAAAGAACTAATTGGTCTATCTGAAAATGACTTAAGAAAAGTCAGATGGGATAGTATCAGTATTGTATTTCAAGGTGCCATGAACGCATGGAACCCCGTAATAAAAATTGGTGAACAAATCAGGGAGGCGATGAGAGAACATTATCCTGATAACTCAAAGCAAGAAAATATTAATAAGATTATTGAATTATTTAAAATGGTTGGTCTCGATGAATCAATTACCGATAGATATCCACATGAATTATCTGGTGGTATGAAGCAAAGAGCTGTAATCGCATTGGCTTTATCATGCGATCCTAAGGTTATCATTGCAGACGAACCAACAACTGCATTAGATGTTGTTATTCAAGATCAAATATTAAATGAGATAAAAAAAGTACAAGAATTACTTGGTCTGAGTTTAATTTACATATCACATGATATCGCTGTAATTGCGGAAATGACTGATAAAATTGCAGTCATGTACGCAGGATCTATTGTTGAAATTGGACCTACTAAAGATGTTTTTGAATCACCAAAACATTCTTATACAAGGGCATTATTAGATTCAACACCATCAATTAGAGGTGAAAAGAAAAAATTAAGATCATTAGATGGAGAACCTCCAAGCTTAATAAATGATATTACTGGATGCTCATTTTCCCCTAGATGTCCATCTCCCACAGAAGAGTGTAAAAGTCAGTCAATTGAAATGAATTTAATTAAAGTTGGTGAAAACCATTTTGCTGACCAATGCTGTTCAGGTTGTATTTAATATGGATAACAATATCTTAGAGGTTAGAAATCTAGTTAAACACTTTGAAGTTTCAAAAAGTTTAATATCTAGAAATAAAAAAATTGTAAAAGCAGTTGATGGTATAAGTTTTGATATTAAAGCTGGTGAAACATTAGGTTTAGTTGGCCAAAGTGGTTGCGGAAAAACTACAACAGCTAGATCATTATGTTTATTAGATCCAAAAACATCTGGTAATGTTAATTTTTATAATCCTGAATCTAATTCAATGGAGTCCTTTGACAATATTGATGAAGATGGGTTGAAGGTATTTAGAAGAAATATTCAAATGATCTTTCAAGATCCATATGAATCTTTAAATCCTAGATGGACAATTAAAGATATTATTAAAGAGCCGCTCGATATACACAATATAGGATCGTTGTCTGAAAGAGAAGAAGCAATAATTGAAATTTTAAGAACGGTGGGGTTAACTCCGCCAGAAAATTATTTAGGCCGTATCCACATGAAATTTCTGGCGGACAAAGACAAAGAGTATCAATCGCAAGGACACTGGTGATGAAACCAAAGTTTGTTGTATGTGACGAACCAACATCGATGCTAGATGTTTCAATAAGAATTTCGATAATGGATTTGATGTTAAATCTGGCAAAAGAATTAGAAGTGTCATATTTATACATCACACATGACTTGGCTGTGGCTAGATATATGTGTGATAGGATTGCCGTTATGTTTAATGGTAAAATTGTTGAAATTGCAGAGACAGAAGATTTGTTACAAAATCCGATACATCCATATACAAAAAGATTAATTTCCTCAATTCCAATCCCAGACCCTTCATTCAAAAGAGAAACATATAAGATAGATTTTGATGAGCTAGATAATATAATTACAAAAAACCCTCATGAAAAAATGGTTGATATTGGTGGTGGACATTTCATAGCGACTCACGATACCAAGGAATTCTTTATTGACTCCTAAAGATATTTTCCTACTTCCAAATTTGATTACTCTAACTCGTCTATTTGTTGCTATTTATCTTTTTCTTGAAAAATCAATTGATGACTATCAAATAACTACATTAGTTATAATTATTGCTCTAATAGGCCTTTCTGATTCACTAGATGGTATTGTTGCACGAAAATTTAATCTAGTAAGTAGGCTTGGGACTATACTTGATCCCGTTTGTGACAGAACAGTATTTATATTGTTAATATTTTGGCTTTCATCAATTTTTCCTGATTGGTTTTTTTATGGTATTTTACTCAGAGAGTTTTTAGTTGTACTCGGCTCTTTTAATGTTTTAACAAAGACTAAAACATTATCTGTTTCTAATTATGGAAAAATAGGGACAGTTCTAATATTTTTTTCTATATGTTTTTTCGTAATTAATATAGGGTTTGAGTCTATATTTTTTGTATATTTTGCATTAATTTCTTTGATTTTTTACTATTTTGTAGCTTTAGAATATTTCTATAAAATATATATAAAGAAATGAATAATGACACTATACCTTTTGAAGACTCTATCTTCATAAATCAAGAAGCAAAATATATCTTATCGTTACTTAATGATGAAACAAAGTCTTCATCATGGTTATTAACAAATGGTATACACAAAATAGGAAGATTAGAAAGTAAAGAAATTATTCTTGATGATATTACAGTTTCAAGAAACCATGGTTTTATAAGTGTTGATGATGAAATAGTTGTTATTACTGATGAAAAGTCAACTAACGGTATATTTGTTAATGGTGAGCTAACTAATGAATCTACTCTTATGTCAGGTTATAGAATCCAAATAGGTAAATTCAATTTGATAATTACAAAAGTTGATAAAAAATGAATATTGGAGAAGCTGTAAAAAAAATTAAAAATGAATATCCTTCTGTTACAATTTCACGAATTAGGTTTTTAGAGAAAGAAGGACTGATTAAACCAAATAGATCCAAAGGTGGAACAAGATTTTTCTCTGATAAGGATATTTTAAAAATAAAGAAAATCTTAGATTTACAAGAAAACCAATTTTATTCACTTAAAGCAATTAAAAATAATCCAAAACTTTTGACTTCTTCATCTACTAACTCAAAGATAGTAATTAGTAACTATTCCCAACATGATGCCCTAAAAAAATCTGGTTTAAAAGAAGAAGATTTTAATGAATTAGTGGATTATAAATATGAGCAAATTAAAGAAATTTATAGCCAACAGGATGTAGAAAGATTTTCTTCCCTTGCTTATCTTTTTTCCCTAGGTCTTGGTGTAAAGAATTTATCAGTGATTAAATCTATGTCAGATAGGGGAGTAGGTTTTTTTGAAACATATTTTCAATTTTCTGATAGCGATCATGATGAAATCAAAATTGC
>Ga0160423_10002301_pt1 | contig 16009 bp, 20 predicted proteins | sample CRUFie14St8metaG_FD_108191 | JGI IMG/M metagenome (GOLD analysis project Ga0160423, IMG submission 108191) | Marine microbial communities from the Costa Rica Dome - CRUD Field 142mm St8 metaG | ecosystem: Environmental > Aquatic > Marine > Oceanic > Photic zone | place: Costa Rica: the Eastern... | reverse complement strand
ACCAATTAATGAAGAAGAACAAGAAGAACAAGAAGAACAAGAAGAACAAGAAGAACAAGAAGAACAAGAAGAACAAGAAGAACAAGAACAACAACAAGAAGAACAACAACAACAAGAAGAACAACAACAAGAAGAACAACAAGAAGAAGAAACTGAATTAATTAAACCAATTTTAGAAGCAAACTTAGATGTTACTGGAAACACAACTTATTGTAAAGCAATATTTAATCCGCAGTCAGACACAACATACGACTCCGCAGTATTAATAACACAAGTAACAGTTAAAACAACAAATGAAGTTCAAGATTATACATATAAAATAATGAATAATATTGATTCGGACGATAGACCGGAATCAACATTACCATTTAATCCTGCAAGAGAAACATGTGAAGTATTTTTATGGGAAGATTTTTCCGGTAAGGCTATTGCATATAAAAAATATGTTCAAGTGGGTTTTTCAAATCCTGAACCCGGACCATCTGAATTTCCAGAATTAGATCCTTCAACAGGAGGAAATATAGCAGATGGACCTAGTTTAAATCTGGGAGGAGCTCAATTAGCACTTTAAAATTATGAAAAGAATCTTACTTTTTTCAATTATATTAGTTTTATCATCTTCAGTATTTGCTGCTCAAATTTCAAAAGACAAACAAATTTATGAGTCCGGCGAAACAATTTTTGTTACAATATCAGATTGTCCGGATGGGACATCAGTAACTGCAAATATACCAAGAATTTGGGCATCACAAGGTGTTATATCCGGAGGATCATGGACAACATCTTATGTTATTCCAAGTTCATTTGATACTGGAGATGATTTAGATATAAACGGCTATTGTGAGGAAGAACTTTCAACAACGTTTTGTGTAAATCCGGATTGTGAAATTGCACCAACTTATTCTCCTGGTTTTAAATCTGGAGAACCTCAACCTCAACCTCAACCTCAACCTCAACCTCAACCTCAACCTCAACCTCAACCTCAACCTCAACCTCAACCAGAAGTCGAAAAAACTAACTATAATCAAGAAGAAAGTAATACAATGATGTACGTTATCGCTGCTATAATTTTAATTGCAATAATTGCTGGAGGTTTTTATTTCTACAAAAAGAAAAAATCAACTCAATCCGGTGCAGGTTATGTAAATTACCCAAATCAAAATCAACCAATGAATAATCAACCAATGAATAATCAACCAATGAATAATCAAAATTCAGATGATCAAAATAATAATCAATATTGAAATTCTAAACAATATCTCCAAATATTCGGTCCGTAATCCCCTGCTTTTTCAATATTTTTTAATTTAATTCTATATTTTTTTTCTAGTTCTTTAGAGAAACTATTTATTTTTTCTTCATTTTGAATACTATACATATGAATAAATGAAGTCTTTTTTGCAACAGATAGTGCTTCTTTTAGATAATTATGATTTTCATGGGGTAACACCATTATAATTCTATCAAATTTTTCATTTGGCAAGTCTTTTTTAACATCACCTTGTATCGAATAAACGTGATTTTCTAAATGATTTAACTTAATACATTTTTCTGCAGTTTTGGCAGCATATTTATTTAATTCGATATTCCAAATTTTAGCAAAAGGATGCATCTTTCCTATAACAATACCAAAGGGAGATATACCTGAGAACATAACAAGAACCTTTTCGTTTGGTTTTACCAGATTCGCAATCCTTAATCGTTCTTTACCAAGTCTTTGGGAAAAATAAGTTTTATTTAAATCAAAAATAAATCTGCAACCTGCTTCTCTATATTCAGTAATTGTTCTTTTTTCACCTGCTAAAACTTCAATTTTTCTTATTCTGTACTTACCTGTTATTTTTTTTGGTTTTTTTGCAACCACTTTTATTTTTTTATTTGAATTTAGTAATTCTTCAGCAATTCGTTTCTCATATTTTTTTATTCCATCTTCGAATTCAACAATTGCAATATCTCCGATTAAATCATAACTTCTCTTTGATGAATTTATTTTAGATTTTGGTAGTATTTTTTGAAATATTTGACTTAATTTTATTGGTTTAAGTTTATTTTTGTCAAATTTTTTATTAATTAAATCATAATTTTTGTATTCTCCAAGTACCGGAAAGTAAACATAATTTTTATCTGACCTCATTTTGTAATCTAAATTAATCAAATTTTTTTCAAGTAATTCAGTTTTTATTTTTTGGGCATTCTTTTTTTCAACTTTTATTGAAAGTACCATATTAAGTAAATTAGTAATATTTTAAAACTACATTGGAAGCCATATTTTATGAAATACATAATTGGACTGGGTCATGAACTTAAAGATATATCTATCAAAGGTATCGAAGCTTGTAAAGAATCAGATAAAGTTTTTTTAGAAAGTTATACATCTTTATCCAATTTTAAGATAGAAGAATTAGAAACTTTAATTGGTAAAAAGGTTCATATTTTAGACCGTTCAGATGTTGAAGAAAAAAGACCATTCACCAATAAATCAGCATTATTAATTTATGGAGATCCTTTATCAGCAACAACACACAAAGATATAATCTCCAAAAAAACAAAAATTATTCATGCACCTTCTATTTTTACTTCAATTGCGGAAACAGGTTTAGAATTATATAAATTTGGTAAAACACTTTCTGTAACTTTTTGGAGCGAAAACTATAAGCCTGAATCATTTTACGATTATATTGAGCAAAATCAAAATATTAATGCTCACACTCTTATGTTATTAGATTTAGATCCTATAAATAACAAATTTCTATCTATCAGAGAAGCCTTAGAACAAATATTATCAATTTCTAAAAAAAGAAAATCTTTCATTAACGAAGATACAAAATTTATTTTATGTGCAAGAATCGGGATGAGCGATTCAATAATTAAGTATGCATCATATAATGAAGTAAAAGATTTTGATTTCGGTAAAGCGCCATTTTGTATAGTATTACCGGGAAAGTTAAATTTTGTTGAGAAAGAATTATTAACTAAACTTGATTAATTCTATATGAATCCAAAGAAATTATTGGGAAGATTAAGAGATTATCGAAGAAAGAAAAGAGAATTGAATGATCCACTTAATAATTTAATTGACTCCATTGAAAATTATGTTTCTAGCATAGAATCTAAAGATAAAAAATCAATTGCAAAGTATAAAAGACATTACATTAAAGATCTTAAAAAATTTAAAATAAAATATAGAAAATTAAGAGTTTAATCTTGATTGGCAACATAAAGTCCATCATCAAGTTTTTCAGACTTAAAATAATATTTTCTCTTTTTTACTAAATCCATTAACTTATGGAATAAGAAATCTATATGATTTGTATAGTGTTCTTCAAATTTTTTTGTTAAATCTAAGGCCATTTCGTGATATTTTGTTAAATAAAACTTATTTCTGTCAGATTCATCTTTATGATTTTTTAATCCCTTTTTCAAATCTTTAGCCAAAGATTTCATTTCTGAATTTAAATCTTCAACTGCTTTTTTATTCTCATCTAAAAAATAAGTATATTCTTTTTCTGTTAAAATATTTTTATATTGAGGTAAAATTTTAGATAAATGATTTTTATATTTAGTTTCTTTAATGATTGTTTTAATATTAGTTACTTCTTCCATTACTATTTTAATATAAAGGATTTTAAATAATAAAATTATTGTTTTATATGAAAAGTATGCTTAGACTACTACCATTATTTCTAATAATCCCTTCAGTATTTGCTAGAGAAGAATCAATATTTACAAATCTTTTTGAAACAATCGGATATGATGGTTTTAATTATATTGCAGCATTTTTATTTCCAACTTATATTGTATTTTTTGCACTAAATAATTCGGGTATTGGAGTCGGAAATGATAAAAAAGGTTCAGCCGCAATCGCAGGAAGTATAGGATTCATATCTGCAATTAGTGTAATTTCTACCAATTTCAATTTTATTGGATTTATTATGAGCTGGTTTTCAATTGTTCTTGCAGTGTCTTTATTCTTAGTATTTTGGTCTATAATTAAAGCATTTACTGGAGTTAATGCAAGACAGAACAAAACAACCGCTTCATTTGTAACAGGTTTATTTGCATTTAGTATGGCATTTTTCTTAGAAGGAATGGTTGAGCAAACTGGATGTTCAGCGGGATTAATTTCAGATTGGATGAATATATGTAATGGTGCTCTAGTTAATGATTTTATTTTGATTGGTAGTGTTGCAACAGTAATAGCAGTGGTATCATTTTTCTCAAATTTACCAAAAGATAGTGCAGGTGAAGGATTGGGATCCAGAATTTTCCGTGGATTATCGGAAAGAAGAGATACTATACCAAATTCCGATAAAGATGACCCTGCAAGTATACCTAGTTTTGCAGATTATCAAGATAGACATTCCGATAATTTTGTTAATGACATTCCCGGAGCAACAAATCCGGTTACCGGAACCTCGAATGTTTACGATGATGTTATCGGAGAATATTGGATTAAAGTTAACAGTGTACTTGATCCAAGTGGAACTTTAATGGGCGATCTAGCAGCATATTCCGGTGCAGCTGAAGCAGATAAGGCAGATTTATTGAGAGATATAAAATCAAGATTATCTTCAATAGTCAATGATTGTGATTTGGCAATAAAAGCAACAGAATCAGAAAAAAAGTCGGCTAAGTCGGATTTGAAAATCATTGAAGACATTATAAAACGACATAGCAAAAATGTTGAACCAGCAGTTAGAACTGAAATTACAGGTTACAATGCTCTAAGAACAAGATACCTAAACACAATAAAATACTATGATAATATGAAAACCATATTTCAAAATGATAGAAAGTTTTTTGCCCAATTTGATATAAAATTATCAAACGAATCAAAAAAAGGTGATGCACAATTAATTGATCATTACAAAAATAAATTTAAAAAAATAAAAGATTTCAATCAAAATAACTTTAAGGAACTAAGTGCTGCTCAAATTACAAATAGAAAAGACATCCACGATGCATTACTTAATATTAAGACTTAACTAAATTATAAAAAAATATATAATATTCAACTAGATATCTTATTATGAGCAGTATATTATCTGGACTTTTTGGAAGCGGAAGTTCATCCGGAGGTGGAACACCACCTAGTTCATCCGGAAGCGGAAGTTTATCCGGAGGTGGAACACCACCCAGTTCATCAAGCAGCTCATCCATAAAAATCGAAAGAAATGAATTTAATACAATTAAAAATAAAGCTTTAGGAACAATAGCAGATGCAACTGAAAAACTTTTACAAGAAATAGATCTTGAAAATAATCGATTAAATGATTTTGAAGCTAAAATTACCACGGAAGTTTTACATATTAGGGATTTAATAAAGTCCAGTCTATCTGAAGAACTAAAAAAGATGCACAGTTTAGAAGAAATATTCAAAGAAATTGAGACGTTCAATTTAAAATTTAATAGTGAGATACATGCAAATCTAAAAAAAATAGCCTATGAAATAAATACTCTTCATAGAGCTTTTAACGTTGCGTTATCAGATGATAGACATGATATATCATTAATTGATATTAATACTATAGCTACCAATATTTTAAAGCAAGAAACAGCTCTAAAATCCATTTCTACTAAGCTCGGAACTTTAACTACGGAGCTCGAAACTACTGAAAAGAAACTTATTAAGCATCTAGAAACAGAACCATTTGCTGAGTCTATAATTAAAAATACAATTAAATCTTCTGAAGAGACAATATCTCATGCTAAAAACACTCATGATACTCTTAATAATTTAATTATAAAATTAAACAGCACAGTAGCCAATATAAAATCAATACGTGTCATGCCATAAAATGGATAATATTTATATAGAATAAATCATTTTTATTTATATGAGATTTTTTCGATTTGGAAGCCGGAGAACACCAGTTGCAACACCAGTTAATGATCCTTATAACATAAATGTAAGTCAATCAATTAAGAGCTCAATTCTTACATATCGGAAACAAGCCAAGATTATTTCTCAAGATCTTGCAGCAGGAATAAACAAATCTAAAGAAATTTATAGTGATATGGACGAGCAAATAACCTTGCTGACAACAAAAGATAATTCTATTATTGATGCAAATACAAAAATGGAGGTAGCATTAAAAAGTATATTGAGCGATATTCGAGATTCAAAACAATCTATAAAAAATCTTGCATATGTTTTAGATGGTTTAGTTCCAACATTTTTAAAAGCTGCAGATCTGAATATAACAACTTCTGAAGTGGCAGTTGAAAGATTAGTTGATAGTTTACCCAATATTGAAAAAATGTCAAATGATGTTTTAGCCGAACTTAATTCAATTAAAACAAAACTAAATAAATTTAAGTCAGAAGTTAAAGGTTTTGAAATGGAAAAAGATGACATGTTTGCTTTAAACAAATTACTTAGACAATATATTGAACCACATATTAAATCGTCAGATAAACATTTCACTGCTATTGAGAATCATAAAAAGGCATTATTAAAAATAAGAAATCAAGGCTTAAAAAAGATGATGGGTGGAACTTATTCGGGAGATAAAAAAAGATAATGACAACAGGAAAACAATATGAAACGTTACTTAATTCGAGTAAAAATTTACTTAATGAAACAAGCTCCGCTTTTCAAGAAGCAACCAAAAATGTAGAAAAATATGATCAAATATCAACACAGATTAATAAAAGAGTATTAGAGAGACTTGCAAAAAATAATCAATATAGCCAAATTTTCAAAACTCAAGTACATAGATTGAACGTCATTCATTCAGATATAAATACTTACTTAATTGATTTACAAAAACTTGCAGAATATAATGAGGAATTTGCTGAACAACTAGATGAATGTTATAAATTAAGTGACGACGCTAATATACAAAATAAAATAAATTCTTTTTTGAATCCAATTTCAGATAAGATGTTCAAACTTTTAGATAAATCTGAACTTGATTTATCTCGAATAAAATCGGACATAGATAAATGGGAAAGAGTTTTTGGTTTATATCGTCCTGATGCTACGAATCAAAAAAGATTAAATGAGATATTTTCTAAAGATGCAGATGATATGTACAATTTATGCGAAACCTTACACAATAAAATAAAGACTTCGTTAGATGAACATACAATTTTAGTAAATAGTTTTAATAAAACTTCGGGGTTCAATAAATAATGGTACAAGTTGTAAATCCTCTTGAAAATGCATTAGTTCTATTACAAGATTTTGGATTTTTTTCTATAATACTTCCATTTGTATTAATTTATGCACTAATTTTTGGTTTATTAAGTACTGTACAGATATTCGGAGATGACGATAGTTCTAAAACAGTAAATCAAATAATTGCTCTTTCCGTGGGTGCATTTACAATAGCTTCGACAGATGCCGTTAATCTAATTATGGGTATTATACCTCAAGCAGGATTTTTATTAGTAGTTTCATTAATGCTTCTTATGGTTCTGGGACTTTTCGGATTTAAAGAACCATTCAATAATTTATTGGGTGAAGGATCCAGTATCGGTAGAGGTGCACTTGCTGCAATAATATTAGTTATTTTTACTTTGATTATAGATATGGGAGTAGAAGGCGGAATACCGCTTGTTCGTCCATTTTCTGAATTTTTAGTTGGTTCATCTGGAGCAATTACTGGAGCAGGTTTTGAATCATTACTCGCACTAGTTTTATTATTAGGATTTCCTTTAGCGGTTATTTATTTTCTTGGTAAAAACTAATCCTACTTAGGAGCAATCTTTATATTATTTTAAATTAATACTTTACATGGCAGTAACACTAAATTCCGGAATTGATGTTATGAGAGATCTTGGTTTCTTTGACGTTATATTTCCGTTTATATTATTTTTTGCAGGTACATTCGGTGTTTTATCAACCGTTAAAATATTGGGAGATAATAAAACAATAAATTTGTTTATTGCATTGTCTATTTCACTAACTCTAGTCTCATTTACTCCAGTTATCAGTTTAGTGAGACAATTATTAGTTCTTTCAACCGTATTTTTCTCAGTAGTAATATTTATTGTTTTAATATTTAGTTTCCTTGGTTTAAAGAAAGAAGATATTGCTGAAGCCGCTAAACAATCTGAGTCTTATACTGCTATATTCGTAGTTATGATTGTAATTTTAATAGTTGCAGTTGTTTCCGCAGTACCAACCATTCAAGAAGCCACTGAAGGAACCGCTGTTGAAAGTTCAATTGATTCACAAACGGCAGGACAATTCGTAGAAGGACAGGCTTTATCAGATTTCAATCCAAGTTCAGACCCAGTTACACGAGGTATATCCACAATATATGATCCATCTGTATTGTCAGTTATTGTATTGTTGTTAATATTTACCGGAGCAGCATTACTGATCGGAAGACCAGGAAAATAAAATTATTTATGTTTTTTTACAATTTCAGATAATTCTTTAACATTATTTGTAAATTCAGGAATAAGTTTTTCAAAAACTTTTCCCATTGCTTGAATCTCAACATTGACATCACCTATTGACTTGTTGTATTCGTCAACTTTACCTATCATTGCAGTTTGTGTTTGAGCTAACTTATTATCTAAATCTTCAACCTTCTTTTTGTAAGAATCTAATTGTTTTGATAATTCATTTTTCCATTCCATCATATTTTTTAGTTCAGAACTTAATTTACCCCATTTTTCAGATATAATTGATTCTGTTATTTTTTCTATATCTTCAGTCATTAATTCGGTATGATCCTTATTGTTTAGTTTATTTTCCGAAGGTAAGGGGGCTAAATTATTATTCATCTCCATTTTTGGAAGTTTATCAAAAGGATTGGTAGGAATATTCGGATTATTTTCAGTCATATTCATATTAGAAAAATTATTTGGAGTGGGAGCAGGCATAGCCGGGCTTGACATCATATTAGGATTATAGGCCGGAGGAATTGGAAGTTCAGGTTTTTTTTCTTTTTTATCAAATAGCGCCATTATTCTTTAATTGGGTTCCAGAAATTTATATACCTTTCCAGTATTTTTATATCTTGTTTAGAAGCGAAGTTTGAAATAATTCCATTAAATTTTTTTAACTCTAATTCAAAATTACTGACTCTATCTCTAATTTCTTTTACTGAAATTTCTATATTTGAAACATTTTTGCCGGAGTCTTTATGTCTTTCATTTAGCGAGTTTTCAATAAGACTTACGTGATCACTTAAATTCGAAAATCTATTTTCCATAAGTGTCAATCTTCTATTTATTTTTGCCAATTCAGCCATAACATTTGAATCGTTTGAATCCGCCATATGATATATAAACTAGCTATTCTATTTAATAATATGGATTCAAATAACCCCTATCGTATTGTTGAAAAGCCAGGTCAAAGAATCTTAGAAGTTGATTATTCAAAAAGTATCAAGTCACCAACTATTGAAAATAATTCTTCAGTTATGGCAGATACCATTGATAAATTAACTAAATCTGGCAGAGTTAATCAGATACAATTTTTACAACAAGAAGACATAATATACCCCTATGATCAAACAACTATTTTAGTTGAAATTTCAAGTATAATTTCAGATTTAGAAAACAAAAAAATATTTTCAGAATCTTCAGTTAGAGAAATATCAGATAATGAACCATATCCAGATAGAATGGAATTTTTGAAATCAATTGTAAATTTTGGACTCAGAGAAGAACCAATTGGAGTTTATTTGAGATTAAATTCAAAAATTAATGAAGAACTTAAATTAATGCAGACTTCAACCCGTCAAAATTCTGAATCAAGAAAAGTTTTCATAAAAACATTAACAGAAATTAAAGATTCATTAGAAAAAACTTCTCTAATTAAACTAGCAGCTCCATATTTTTCAGAACATAAACCCAATGATCGAAGAATTTATTCAAGAATATTTAATCCAATAATAAAACCTAATTTCCTTTATGCTAAATTAGTTACAAATTTACCATCTAATTCCACAGTTATGGAATCATATAATTTGAGAGATGGAACAAAAGTTTCTATTTTAGATATTAAAGAAAATATTAGACCAATCTATCATATAGTCCCACCTGAACTAAATTTATCCGAAGATAAGTATCTATTGCTGGGTGAAGCAAAACAAGTTGTATCCGAACATAAACCACAGAAATCAGAGTTTATAGATCCAGAAAAAACAAGAGAATTATTTTTGAATGTTGAAAAAGATTTACTTAAAGATCTAAGCGTATCTAAGGGAATAAAATTAACTAAAGATGAAATTGATCAACTTGCAGAGATCTTAGTTAGATATACTCTCGGTTTCGGTTTAATTGAAGTAATATTAAATGATGAAAATATACAAGATATTTCTATTAATGCACCATCAAATATAAATGAAATTTCAATAGTTCATCAAAAATACGGAGAATGTAGAACAAATATAACATTAACACAAAAAGAAACTGATGCTATCGCTACAAAATTGAGGTTAATTTCCGGAAGACCTCTGGACGAAGCAAATCCCGTTTTAGATACAAATTTGATTCTTCCAAATTCAACAGCAAGAGTTGCAGCAATTCAAGAACCAATAAGTCCAGATGGTATGGCTTTTTCATTCAGAAGACATAGAGAAAAACCTTGGACATATCCGCTTTTCATAAAAAATAAAATGATAAATCCTCTTGCAGCAGGTTTACTGAGTTTCTTAATCGACGGTTCAAGAACGATTCTAATTGCAGGTACCAGATCTTCAGGTAAAACTTCCTTTCTAAGTTCTTCATTAGTAGAATTAATGAGATCCACTAGAATTTTAACAATTGAAGATACATTAGAATTACCAATAAGAAGTTATCAAAAACTAAATTATGATATCCAATCTATGAAAGTTCAATCAGTTCTATCTCAAGGTTCTTCAGAAATGACTGCTGAAGACGGGATAAGGGCAGCATTACGTTTAGGAGATTCTGCATTAATTGTCGGAGAAGTTAGAAGTAAAGAAGCAACTGCGCTTTATGAAGCAATGAGAGTTGGTGCTCTTGCAAATGTTGTTATGGGAACAATTCATGGAGACTCACCATATTCAATATTTGATAGAGTAGTTAATGATCTTAAAGTTCCAAAAACCTCTTTCAAAGCAACAGATATTATTGTAGTTGCTAATCCAGTTAAAACAGCATCCGGTTTAGATCGTAAAAAAAGAATTGTACAAATATCTGAAGTAAAAAAAGAATGGACTGATGATCCATTGAAAGAAAACGGATTCCTTGATTTAATGATATATAATCCTGAAACTGACCAATTAGAACCTACTGATGCATTAATACAAGGAGAGTCAGAAGTTTTGAAGAATATAGCATCTAAAATTCCAGAATGGGCAGGTGACTGGGATGCCGTTTATAATAATATTTTACTTCGTGCAAAAATAAAACAAAAAATTGTCGATATATCAGAAAACGACGAATCTCGTCTAGAGGCAGAATTCACAATTTTATGTAATGATATGTTTCATAAAATAAGTAAAGAAATTTATGATAGATCCGGTAAAACCGACCCGGAAAAAATTTATTCTGAGTGGGAGGACTGGCTTAACAAATGGCTAATGAATTCGAAGACAGATTAAATAAAGTAAATAATCCGAGTCAAAAATCAACATCTTACTCTAAAGAATATCAAACATTTTTAGATGAAAATAAAAAAATATTATCTAGTACCTACGAAAAAGCTGTTAATTTTTCTTCAAAAATTTTGAAAATAAAACCATCTCAAAAAGATTTACCAAATTTAGAAAAATATATTCAACTTGCCCACCTAAATATAAATCCAGAAGGAATTATGTCATTGGCAATTCTTTCTGCAATTCCATTCTTTATTTTAGCAATACCTTTATTCTTATTTGGACAGTTCTTTTTTGGATTTGCATCCATTTTGACTTCATTATTTTTAATTTATTATTTATCCAATATGCCAAAATTAATATTTGATAGTTGGAGAGCAAAAGCATCCGACCAATTATTGATAGCAGTTTTGTATATTGTAATTTATATGAAACGTGATTCAAATTTAGAAAGAGCAATTTTATTTGTAGCAAATCAAATACCAGCCCCACTTTCAATAGATTTCATAAAAATATTATGGGATGTTGAAACTGGAAAATATCAAACTGTTGAAGATTCAATAAATAATTATCTTGAAACTTGGAAAGAATCTGAACCAGCATTTGTTGAATCCATACATCTTATCCAATCTAGTTTACAAGAATCCAATCCTCAAAAATCTAAAAAGATCTTAGAAAAAGCCACTGAAGTTATAACAACAGGAGTTCAAGACAACTTAACTCATTATGCTCATAATCTTCAATCTCCAATTCAAACTGTAAATATGTTGGGTATCGTTATGCCATTGCTACTTCTAATTATGATGCCTATGGTTTCTGCATTTCTTGCAGATACAATAAAACCAATACCGTTAATTTTTACATATAATTTAGTTTTGCCGATAATTGTATTTTTAATTTCAAAAAGAATATTATTAACCCGTCCGGGAGGAGTATCGACTTCTATCTTAGATAAAAAATATACTCATACAGGTAGGTTAAAATTAATTTCAGGTTTATTATTTTCTGTAATTGGTATTCCCGCTTTCTTACTGATTGCATGGTTTGCAGGTTCAGATAATTGGTCATTCTATAAATTTGAAAATAGCATATTCTACTTGTCATTATTAATTATTTTTGCAATAGGACTGTCGTTATTTGTTTACTATAATTATAAAACAAAAAAACTTATTGGATCAAAAAAATCACTTGAAAAAATTGAAGATGAGTTTTCTTCTGCAATTTTCCAACTAGGAAATCTTATCAGTCAAAATATACCGACAGAAGCAGCTTTTGCTAAAATGGTCGAGAATACAAAAGGTTCTGAAGTAAATAATTTCTTTTCTATAATCGATTCTAATATTAGACAAAGAGGTATGAATCTAGAAGATGCAATTTTCAATAAAGAAATTGGTGCAGTTTCAAAATACCCCTCTCCATTAATTAAATCAGTAATGAAAATATTAATTGAGAGTTCAAAAAAAGGTTCTGCAATTACTGCTGATTCAATGACAACTTTATCATTATATTTACAAAAAATGCATCAATTAAAAGAAAGAATGTTCGATTTACTTTCTGATTCATTATCCAGTATGAAAATGCAAATTTCATTTTTAGCACCAGTTATGTCCGCTCTAGTAGTCAGCCTTTCGGTTTTAGTTACAAAAGTATTACTTAATTTAAGTAATCAATTAGAAGGATTTAATGCTGGAGATATCGAGAGTCAAGGAATCGGAACAGGAATAACAAATATATTTCAAGTTGACGTTGCAGTACCGCCATTCATTTTACAATTAATGATAGGAGTTTACATAATTCAAGCTATTTACCTATTAACTAATTTAGTTTCAGGAATTATAAATGGATCAAGTAAACTTGATTTTGAGAGTAGCTTCTCCAGAAATATTATAATCTCTACACTTCTTTACTGCAGTCTTGCATTCGTGGGAACATTTATTTTCTCTCAGCTTGCAGGAGTCGTATCCGGAGTTTTAGCATAAAGATTATAAACAATATTTAACATTAATTATATGAAAGGACAAATCAGTACTAATACAATTGTCGGACTTATCATTGCATTATCAGCATTAATTATTATTGTAGGTTTTACAACAGGCGGATTAGGTAATTTATTTTCTTCAGTTGCTGATACAAGTCCAGATAAAATAGATACATATAAGTCAAATTGTAATAATCTTTGTAATTCCGCGAAATCAACAATTTCAAGCTCAGGTATTGACACATTTTCCTCATCTTCTTATTGTACTAAACAATTTTTGATTGATGATGTCCTAACAAATTGTTATGCAGATCCAATATTAGTGGGTTGTTCAGGTTCACAAAGATCCGATAGTGGAGAATTTAGATATTTTGATTCAGAAAATGCCGGAGGAGATGACGGCGTTATTTGCCAGTTATAAAATGAAAGGACAAATTAGCATAAATACAATTATTGCATTGATTATAGCATTATCTGTATTGGTCGGAATTATGTTATTCTTTTCAGGTAGATTTGCAGATATTTCAGAAGATGTGTCCGAGATTCAAGGTTCAACAAATACAAATTATGCATCATGTGTACTTTCATGTAATTCTGCTAAGGCTGCAGGAAATTCAGATTTGTTTGATGAAACAAGTTGTTCTGAATTACTTAGCTGTGATCTCGAATCATAGATTAATTTAAATAAAATTTTTGTATAATATCTTATGAGAGGTCAAAATTCAACATATTCTTACGTTATTATGCTAGTTCTTTCACTTATTGCAATTGGAATCATGTTGGTATTAGTAAATAATGCTATCAACTAAAGGTTCTGTTCAATTTTACATTATTGGAGTATTATTGATATTAGTTGCAGGATTTGTATCAATTTTAATTTATACTGAAGTATCTTATGGTATATTGTCTAATCAAGGAAATAGTGCATGTACTCTGAGCAATGCCTTTCAGAATTTATACACAACAGATGACATTCTTGAGCAAACTTTAGATGCAGGTAATTCAAATTGTAAGCCAACTTCAAAAACAATAAGAGCGCCAGACATTACAGATCCAAACAGAATTTTTGATACGTGTAAAGAATTACAAGATTATTATGGTTCATATGAACTTGCCTTAAGCGATCCAGAATTTTCAAACAATTGTTTGGCATATAATCTTATGAATGAAGCAAGAAGTTGTTGGTTAAATTACCTAAAGGGAAATGCTAAATTCAGCGGAGAATGTTCAAGTATTTGTGTTGCAGATAGTTTTAGATCGTATCAATTAAATGAAAATTCCGGACAAATAATACTTGAAAATTCAATTGATTCGGAAGTTAAGTTATCAAATAAAAGAATACAACAAGAAAAATTAATTTTTTCAGATATATCTGGATTATATGATTTAAAGGACTCTAATATCGCATTCCCAGAGTATCCTGATTTCATAAAAGAAGATGATAAAACTTTGATAAATTACGAAAAAAATCTTAATTTCATTGGAAAATCGCCATTCTTGATCGATATAAATAAACCCGAAATCAAGGGAGGAAATATTGATTTTGCATTAGAGGTTCATTCAGAAAAGACGGATTATCCCACAGAAAATTTAGCATTACCAAAAGATATTAATGAAGAAGTACTGACCTCCGGAGATAGAATAATGATTGGTTTTGTAGAATCTACAGATTATGACTTAGTAAGAGATGCAGTTATGATTTATAGTTTCAAAAAAGGAAAAATTTTTTCCGGATATATTTATGGTTCATTAGCAGGATCACTTACTTCTTACGGTCAGGGACAAACTGCGCCCAGCGTTATTTATTTTGATAGGAGGGGAAAATGTTGAAAGGTCAATTAACTTGGCAAGTAATCGCATTACTAATCGCTATAACTTTTCTAGTTTTGATGATAGTTTTCATAACCAATACAAGAGGCGATATGTTGAATGTTGCTAAAGATCTTGGTTCAGCAATAAAGATATAATGGAATTAGGAATTAATCAAATAATATTGTTTATCATTGGTTTGACAATTGCAGGTCTGTTAATTTTATTTATGATATCAAAAATAGGATCTGATGGTTCAATAACAAATGTGGCAACTGATTTACTTACTTCAAGTTCAGAAAATTTAGGTAACTAAATAAATATCATTTATTATAATTAATATGACTTACTTAGATAATCTCAAATATTCTTTAGGAATTAAAAATTATTATCAATACTCTCCAAGTTTTTTTATCATAAATTTAGTATTAATATATATGGCCAGTTCAATCTCGGCATTTTTTAATTTTAGATTAATTCAAAATACTCAGCCAGAATTATTTAACCTCGTAAATACAGATATTTTTAACTTTATTTTAATTAATAATTCAAATATAATTTATACATACATTTTATTCTATATTTTTTTGATTATTTTATGTTCAATTTTTTTCATATTTTCTAAATTTTCAAAAAGTGATATTGATTTTAAAAAAGCAATAAAAATTATTTATCCGTTTGGGTCCTATTATTT
>Ga0160423_10002300_pt1 | contig 16015 bp, 22 predicted proteins | sample CRUFie14St8metaG_FD_108191 | JGI IMG/M metagenome (GOLD analysis project Ga0160423, IMG submission 108191) | Marine microbial communities from the Costa Rica Dome - CRUD Field 142mm St8 metaG | ecosystem: Environmental > Aquatic > Marine > Oceanic > Photic zone | place: Costa Rica: the Eastern... | reverse complement strand
TCCATGCCTTGCCCGAAAAGACTTCCTCGCCTTGGGGTTGGATTTGCGAATCTTCATGTTCGCATCCCCGTAGCGGATGGTCTTTTGCTTACCTCCTTCGGAGGCAAGAACAACGAACTTCTTCTTCCCGTAACCGGGTTCGCCCTTACGAATTCGGCGGGGAGAGTTTGTCTTGGACGGTCTGCCCTTACTTTTCATCGGCATAGAGATTGTCGAAAGTGGTTTTCCAATCGGTGTACGAGTCATGCTTCTCCGCTGAGTGGAGGTATTGACTCGGCACAAAGTCAGGCGCTCCCTCGCCAACTTGCCAAAGTGCGGGGTTGCTTACCCTGACCCGATTGTTGGGCAAGGCGATGATTTGTCCGTTCCACGGGCCCTCGGTGAGTTGAAGGACATGGGACTGCTTGTGTTGAGCGGGGTCATCGGCGATGGGGTTTCCGGTGTAATCAATAGTGAACATGTAGTGGGCATTGTAGAATTTGCCCGCAAGTTTACATGACCAAGGGCTTGAACTGACCCGATCCAAAACGGTGACGGCAAACTCTCTGCTGGAACAATCCCACGGCTGGGCAATGTGAGTTGGACACTTGTCGGGCCACTCCTCTAGAGGGGTGTCGGCAATCAATGCCGTGATTGGCATCCTTGCCCACATCGCACCGCCGTGTGGATTAGGGTCTTCCTCGTCACATCCCGTAAATACGACTTGAAAGCTGAGACAACGGTCAGGAATGGCACAAACCGCAACCGCAAGAGCATGAAGGTATTCGCCCTCATACTGCATATGGTTATGGGTGTATTCCTTGCGGACCCAGCACTTGAAGTGCGGGATGTTTTCGAGGAGGAACGACATTAGCGACGGCGACGAGCGCCGCCTTTGCTCATGTATTTGGATTTCTTACGTCCTTTCATGGTGGGTACTCCTTGGTTTGAGGGTTGGACGGTAGATCGTTTGACCTACTCGTTGAAATTTCTTCTTCGCGGATTCAGGCATCTATCTCATGTCTCCCGTCTGCATGATCAGAAGGAATGAGCAGATGACGCTTAATACGATTATGGTGATTGGATCCACTTTGGTTTCCTTTCTATGCAGCAGAGGCTGGGACATTACCGGGGGCAGTTCCCAAGGCTCCGATGACCGAATTAGTTTGTTGGGTTAGCTGAAATTGAAGTTGCTGCTGGTAGGTCTCCATCCTCTGACGGAACTTCTCATCCTGTGTAAGACGTTGTTGAACGTCTTCCGCAGGGATTTGTTCGGTTCCCTGAAGGTACTGTTGGAGAACCTGAAGCCTGAGTTGAGCATTCGCATTGGGCGGAGCATTGACGACCTGACCAGATGAAATCTTGGCGATGTCTTGGCTCGTCTCTAAAATCTCCTTAGTCGTCGCTTCTTGGGTGGGCATGATCAATTGACCCGCAAGGTTTGGATCGATTGCATCAAGAAAGGTACGCAAGAATACGCTGTACTTCACAGCCCCCTCGCGGTCGTACTGCTGCATGATCTTGCCAACGGTTTCCAGCTTCTGAATGACCCGCTCTTCGTCGTTGTTCAAGCTATTGAACGACAGATTGAAATCATAATCCACCGCGGTCTCGTCCATGATGAGATTCATACCCATCGCATTATTCGTTACCCGAAACCAGACCTGTTGGTTGTAGGCTCTGTCCATTGCCCACATCTTCTTGAGAACCTGTGAGAAACCATGGAGCCAATTGTTGACCATGCTCTGGCGAATGATATTTGCTTCTACTTCATCTTGGGGTGATGTGGCTCTTCCCGTAAGTTTGTTGGCAAGTTGGCGGATTTGCATCTCAACCTCCATGGAAGCGGGGGATTTTTGAGGCAATTCAAGGAAACCAACTTCTCCCCTACGGCGAACAGGAATCATACTACCAGCACCAATGCGTTCGGGTTTCCGGCCCACTTGGTACTCAATGGGTGGAACCGTAGAAAGTGATGCTAGGTCACGCCTCGAGTCCATTTCAGTTTTGACCGCGAGCTGGTAAGACCGAAGGAGTTCAGGGTAACCCCTCGAATCAAGCAAACGGCGGGAAATGGTTTCTCTGGTTATTGCAACAAAGGGATATTCGCCAGCATCGACGGACATGACATACTTCTTCGCATATCCATCGGAGGATTCCGAAAAGGTCGTGACCGTGCATACGGGCACGCCGTCCTCATCGATTTCTCGACGATAACAGGTGACGAGTTTGATCAAACCCTCGTACTGTTCAGGGGCTTCAGACATGTACGCCCCAAGTGCTTCCGCATATCCTTGGGTGTAGGTATTGTCCATGGATCCGGTCGTATTTTCGATGACTTCGTCAACGAAGTCTTCGTCAAAACCATCGGTAAGGACCCGTTCCTTCAATTGTTCGGGCGAATAGTAGTGAATGCAGTAGATCGCCCGTGCGGACTGAAGGTCCAGAATATTGGAATCCACGATCAGATCCCGTCCCAATTCGTATGAACGGATCGCGGGACGGCTCTTGGTTACCTTCTCCCTTGGGATTTCGGTGATGCCGTCATCCCTTAATTCCTTGAGCATCTTGTTCATCCGCTTTTGGGAAAGATTAGGGAAAGCGCCTTGAAGCATCTCCAAGACGCTTTCCTTCATGTCGGGGTCGGCAATGGCGGTTGCAAGTTCGGGAGACATAGCGGCGATCTCCTCAATTGACACGGGTTGGTAAACCCGTCGGACCTCACGACTGAAATAGACTCCTAGGAAACAGATTCCCTGCTCCAACAAATAGTTTGCGGCAACTCCCGCTTCGCGTGGAAACTCATCCATGCTGGACATGCGCCAACGCATGAATTCGGTGACCATCTTGGATGACCCGATGTCTCCCGATTCGGTAGGGGCGGCGATCAGGTTGCCCTTGGTGAGGGCAGACTTGAGAATCGCCATATCTCCATCAATCAACGGATTGATGAGATTCGGCTCCAAGTCACTAGCTCCCTGCCAAGGGAAGGCGTCGGGGTCGGTTTTCTGACCGTAGCGACCCTTCCCGGGCCACATGTTCATGCGATCATCGCGGGCTTGCTCCGCTTGATCCAAATAGTAAGAGAGGTTCCTTCTGCATCGCTCCAAGTCAGCCTTGAGGGCGTCTACGTCAGGTTCCTCCGAAAATTCCTGTATTTCAGTTTCTTCCGCCATCATTCTATTTTAACAAAATATTTCGCACTTTACGCAGGGCACTTTCCTCAATCCTTCTGACCGTATCCCTTGAGCATCCACAGAAGTCTCCGATCTGATCCCGAGTGAACGATAGGGGGCCTTCATGGTTTTCAATTGAGTACAAGGCGGACTCCACCGCCATATGCTTGAGCATTGCATCGATCCTCATATCACGCTCTTCGGGTGTTTCCTTATGCGAGTCTGTAGAGGGGTTCTGCACTCTCAGGTACCTTTTTGACCAAGAGCGTCTTGCCTCTTGGGTAGTTAATGCCGGGTCTGACGATGCATTTCGCATCGTCTTCGACTTGATCGAAATGGATTATGATCAGTCTTGGGTTTGGGCAGGTTTTTTTGACCTTGGCTACAATGGGATCGTTTCGCAGTTGAGCCTTCTTGATGATCTTGATGACCGAGGTCTGACTAATCTTCGTTTGTTTTGCGATTTTCGCGTAGGACAACCCTTCACGGCGAAGCTCCACTACCTTCTTTCGAGTACTTTCAGGAATCATCTTCATGCCTCTCCAATGCTTTGAGATAGAAGACCAAGTCGTAGATTTCCTCGCGTATCGCCTTGATCTTCTGATCAAGGCTCATGCGGGCCAAACCCTTGGTTCCATCGGGATTATGCTCGCGGATTCCTTGCATGAATTTCTCGCGACCCTCTCGAGCAAATTCCTCAAGAGCCTCTTCCATTATCTCCTCATCCTTCATTCAATTCCCTCCATAAAGTCTTCCATGCTAGTTCTGCTGTTTGAGGGACGACTCCGTTACCCAAGAGCCTAAGCTCGTCCACCCTCGCGGAAGCTGCATTAGCTGACAAACCCACGCAGGGTTGAGTTTCGATGACCCTTGGCTCTTCCCATTCGTATTGCTCTTCGTTTGGGCGGGCGGGCCACTTAAGCCCGCAACCACTTCTCCCAAGTTCGATTTTCCTCTGTCGTAGGTCGCATCCCTTGACATCGTCTCCCTTGGAGTGGGCCAATTCATACGATTCAAGTCCCGCCCCAAGCACTTTTGGTTGCTTTCCCTTGCGGTTCTCGCTCCCTCCACATGATCTGATGCTTGCGGAGTGGCCCAAGATGAAGACTCGTTTCCTTCGGTGCGGAGCGCCAACTTCTTCCGCGCTAAATATTCCCCACGCCGTTTGGAAACCATCCTCTTCCAAATCTGAGAGGACCGTGGGGAGTCCAAGCGAGATATGTCCCTCAACGTTTTCGGCCCAAACCCAAGAAGGTCCAATTGTTTGGACGTGTTCTCTGATATAGGGCCATAAGTGCCTTGGGTCTTCTTTGCCCTTCCGCTTCCCTGCGGAACTGAACGGTTGGCACGGGTATCCGCAAGTGATGCCGTCCACGACTCCACAAAACTCTTGTGCAGGGAAGGTTTTAAGATCCGTCCAGATAGGGGCGTTATCCATCCGCCCTTCCTCAATCTTCGCGACCAAGTTTGCTTGGGCGAATGCTTCGATTTCATTGTAGCAGACTGTGCGAACATCCACGCCAGCTCTTCGGAGTCCAAGTTCAAGCCCTCCGTATCCGGTACAAAACGAGACAATGTTTTGGGGACTATCCACACGGCTGCTCCCCCTTGGTCTTGTTGATCAAAGCCTTCAGCTTGCGGATCTCCTTTTGAATCTTAGCCCGCCTTTCGGAGTGGTATTCGATTCGGAAGGTAGCCATTCGGCTATCTTCTCGAAGCATCGATATACGAGCCTCCATCTCTTCAAGTTGCTTAGTCATAGTTTCCCTCCTTTTCCCGAATGGCTTTTGCGATTTCCTCGAGGGCTTGTGCGGTTTCAAGGTCCGCTTTGCCCAAATAAACCTGAACCCTTGAGTAGCTACTTGCTCGGCGAGGCTTTGACTCGCCTCCCTGACCGAAGCATTGGGCGATGAGTTCATCGCCGTATTTGTGCTGGTTGAGGGCAAGGGTCAGGCTGACCTTGCCATCGAGGTGAAACTTCTTTTCGCCAGCGGCTGCTTCGCCCCGGCAATCCTTCATCTCGCGTTCCCACATTTTGAAGGTGATGCCGTGGGCCATGTCGCCCTCCCTAGTGTCCTCTCTGTGTGACCACTCTTCCATCAGTAGCCTCCCGTGTTGGTTACGGTTTTCTCGGAGTCCTCGTAGTAGCGGTAGTTGCCGATTGCTACATAACGCAAGCAATCAACTGGGTCTTTGAAAATCGACTTTGGGCCAAGCTCGACCTTGTAGTTCATGCAGCATTGGATCGTGTTCCCACATCTGTCGCTGAAGATGAGTTTGGGGTGATTATCGAAGCCCATTGGCTTCGATGTATCATAAGAGAGTAGGGAGTTGATCGCCTGAAGCCCCGTTTCAACATCAAGTCCCTCGGCGGGGTAGGCGAAAATCTCCTCGTCACCCAAATCGCTTATGATATTCGATGTCCCTTCCGCCTTTTGGTAACTTGCCGCACCCAAGCGGGGGTCGATCACAATCTCGACGTTCTCCTTGCCCTTGATCATCTGATTGATGACCTCGGCGTAATCTTTGATGCCATAGCCGTTCGGAGCGGCGGCTTCTCCAGCCTTGTCGTTTCCCTTCTCAATATCAGCCCAAGAGCCGAAGTCAGGGGAGGGGAACTCGTCGATTACGTAGTGGGTGCCGTTCGCGGTGACCGCTACCAGAATCATAAACCAAGGCTTTGCTCCCGCAGGGTCGATTGAAAGGATATGAACGCAGGGGTTGTTTGCCGGATCGGCAATGACGGGAATATCCTGATGCCTTTGGATGACCTTGTCATCCAAGTTGCGGAAAACCGTCGTGCTTGGCTTGGTCGGCAAGCCATACGCCCTACATTTGATCTCATCCCGTGGCGCTCCAGCCAATTGAGCCTTTGTTGCCTCCCAGCTATTGAATGGGTTGTCCTTGGTGTGAAAATAGACGATTCGGGCGTTTTTGCGGACCGATTGCTGTAAAACGGGGACTTCTTCGTTCTCGAGCAGTTCGGCTGGCTTAGTCTTAAGCGTTCTGGCTCCTGAGAGGTAACTGCTAACGACATTGGTCCAACCGCTTACGGTTGTGAAACTGAGTAAGATTCGGGCGGGGATACCCCTTGAATCGGCCCGAGTGAGGCAGCGGTAGCGTAGGGTAGTGATCCAAGACATTGGAATCTCCTCGTCTGCCCAAATGCCTATCGCATGAGTGCCTTCGACTGGGTCTTCTGGAAGACCCACTTCTCCACCCTCAAGGCTAGAAATGTCTTGGCTCCAAACCCTGAAGGTCACCGTGGAGCGGTTCGGTAGTATGAAGCTCGAGTTAGTGAAGCCGTTCTTGTAGGAGAACGAGACATAGGAGACCTTCCCTCTGCCCAGCTTCTTGTATTCGTTCGGCAAGTAGCGGTAAACCGCTGCTTGCTGGTGAGCGATTGAATTCTGAGTGTTTGCAGTTAGACACCAAATTTGCGCTCCCGGGTTCTGAACTGCGGTTTGGACGACTCGCTTAGCGCAAAACTCAGTCTTAGCCGAGCGGTTGCCTCCTAGAACCAAGACTTCGCCGTAATCTTTGAGCTGGTCATCGACCATGCTCCAATGATCGAGTTCGACTCCAAAGTTGTAAGGATCTTCCTTTTCTCGAGAAATTGCGGCTTCTCGCCTTTCCCAATACTCCAACAGGCGGTCCGCTCCCATCGCGATTTGTTCGCTTTTTGAGGGGATCTCAAGCATGGGGTGAGGTGTCCAAGTAATTGCCATTTACTTGAGTTTGCTGCACTCCCAGAGAATGAAGTGAAAAATCGTCCATTTTGTGAAATTTTTTTCATTTCAGCTAATGGGTCTCGGCGACAGACGCCCCCGCCCCCCGGACCCCCCCGACCCCTAGTTTTGGTCACTATTTTGGTCACAGTCCACTCGAGCTAGGTGGGTGGATCCGCTATTTAGAGCGGATCCTAGGGATTAGAGCGGTTGATAAATTATCATGATTCGGCACTTTTTACCCTTCGATTGCTGCCAATGCTTCATAATTGAGGAAATCTTTTAGAGCCGTGCACCTATTAGCAGAGGCTCCTCAATCCAAACACTCAACCACTCAAGACATGCCTACTAAGAAGAGACGCGTAAACATAATCCCTGACAACCTTCCAGCGCTCCAAACGCCTGAGGAGACTTGTCCAAGCTTGTACACGGGCAACAAGCTCGCTGAGAAGGACCCCGAGAAGTACGCTCGCATTGTCCAGCAGCTTGGCGAAAGCAAGCCCCTGACGCGAATCGCTCGATCCGAGAGGGTCGCTCCCGAGACCGTGATGGCAATCGCCAAACGCGAAAAGCAGTCCATCGATTCAGTTCGGGAGTTAACCTCAGGTTTGACCTCCTATGCGACCCAAGCCTGTATCATGAAGCTGATCGAAAAGCTCGAGAAGGATGAAGTGCCGGTCGGAGTGCTTCCTATCGCTTTTGGCATCCTTGCCGACAAGGAGAGACAGTATCAGGGCGAGGCTTCCGCCATCATCGAGCATCGTCAAGTCGTGACAATCGACGAGGTTCGAAAAGAGTTGGATGCAATAAAGTCGAGTGCCGTGGACACCGATCCCCTTAAGCAAAAATGAAAAAAATTCACTTTTTTGCATTTTTCTGCGTTCAACCCCAAAAACCCTGTTATAATAGCTCTTGAGCGACGGCGCTCTGAGGCGGAGGAGCGAAAGAGCTAAGGTGTTTAAGAGCGTAAGAGTGCTAGAGCGTTAAACGCTAATAAACCGCTCTTAGGAGCGGTTTATAAGAGTAATAGAGTAATAGAGTGGGGGATTGTTAAGGGGGGAGATCTACCCATCCTTTATACTTTAAAATGAAAAAGACAAAGACACCAAAGTTAAGGCTTCAAGTCCTTTTCACTAAGGCTCGTCCTCACAAGGACAAGTCCAAATACAACCGCAAGGCCAAGCACCGCAAGGCTTACACCTCAGGATCATTGAATTGAGAAAAAGTTTCATTTTGTTCCTTTCATCTCAGATTATGCCGTTAAAATAGCTCTTGAGCGACGGCGCTTCGAGGCGGAGGAGCGAAAGAGCTCAAAGAGTTTAAGAGTTTAAGCTCTAATAAACCCCCTTTTAAGAAGGGGGTTTATAAGCGTAGTAGAGCTAGAGCGTGGGGGGTTATTAGGGGGGGAAGATCCTCGTCCTCAAACTCAGGGGAGGCCTCCTAAAGGGAGCCTCCCTCGAGTCAAGAGTGTAGAATTGCCGGGTGATGGTAGATTGGTGGCGCTAACGCCAAAATAGGGCTTTTGATCTGAAACACATGCCTAGGGTCGCCAAGTCGCTTAAAACGACTAATCGGTGTTAGGCGCCACCAAAGGAGGGGTCACATCATGCCTTGGTTCGCCTGATTCTTCGCAAACCTCATCATCTTCTCTCTTTTCTCCTTCTTACGCTGCTCTTCTGGGGTCAACTTCTCCTCAGGCGGCTCCTCTTTCTTAGGCTCAGGGGTTGGATCCTCGACTGAGTAAGCGTCCTTTTGTACCTCTTGCTTAAGTTGCTTTAAAACCTCGGGGTTGGGCATCAAGGATTCTGGGGAGGGTCGAGTTATGGATTCCCTCGCTGCCATCTCATTTTCCCAACCTTGCGTTATCTCTTCGATCTCATCAGCGAGTAACTCGCAAAGATGCTCTGAAACCTTGGGAAAGCTTACGGACTGATCCACATGACCTTGGGGTATAACATAAAGTTGTTTCTTCCTGTTGCCCTTCTCGTAGAATATTTGAGCTTTTCCGGTTGGAAAGTGGCGGGTGCAGAAATCTTGAACGGCTGGGTGAAGGAGATGATTGTCGTTACGATAGTTGCCCTTGCTGCCATTCCTTGGCGTCCTTGCCTCTGGGGTCAATGAGGGGTCATTTTCCCGGGCTATCTTTCTGTAGACCGTCTGAGCCTTGATGGTCATCTTCGGGTTGTTAAGAATTCCGGTCGCGTTTGTAAGAAATGCCCCAATAGCCTTTATCGTGAGTCTCCCACCTGTCCTATTATGAGATGCCTCCCTGAGGCATCTCTCAACTCTTTTCGCAAGAGCGTCAGGTTTGGCCTTGGCTGTTTGCTCTTGAGGTTGAGTTTGATCGGCTTGCTCAATTTCACTCTGCGATTCCTCTCCCGCATTTAATCCCGCCACAAAATCTTCAAAAGATCCAAGGTCGGTCTGAGCGTTCTCCTTTTGCCTGAGAATCTCACGGTCATAGGCATCCCTTTCAGTAGCCATGACCTCATGCTTGAGGAGTTCCTCTACGATATTTGGATCAAGAACAACAAGCTCATCATAAAGCTTACGGCGAAGTTTCTCCCGATCCTCAATTGTTGCCTCCCGGTATTCATCGCTCTCGTAAAAATCTTTGATACGCTTGCTTAAGTCTTCAGCAGTAACGCCTGTGGGCGCTTCAGGCGCGTCCATAGGGACTGCTGCCATTAGTTCTTGATCTTCCGAAAGCAAAGGCAACCCGTCGCTCTCTTCACTAGATTCTTCACGCTCTCTCCACATTTTGGCATACTCGAGACGAAGTCTCCTGTGCGGGTCGATCTCTTCGATATTGTCCATGCAATGCCGAAGGATCATCTCCACTACCCTGATGATCTTGTAGCTGGGATTTTCGGTAACTAGATCCTCTGGAAGTATATTGTAGGCGCGAAGTAATCGATGTTCTGGCTCAGTCAGGTTTTCAGGTTTCAAACCTATTCGAGCAACCATTGCCTTGTAGTACTTTTTTTTAGCCTCCAATCTAAAGCTTGGGCCACCCGCAAGAGCAGCTATTAGAGAAGAACCAAGTACCTCATCTGTTTCCTTTGCTGTCTTATAGCCGGCTTTCTTCAATTCGTCGTCAGGATACTGCTCCGCTTGTGCCTTATTCCTTTCGAGCATCTTTCTAGCCTTAACCTCACCAAAACCCCTGACTGTCATCATCAACTCGAAGGGATCCTTTTTCCCTTCCGGGTTTTGGGCATACTGTTCAAATTCCTCATCTGATTGATCCCATACTGCCTGTTCGGCTTTCTGTAATTTGGGAAGCAAGGCCTCAAGATCGTCCAACAGTTTTTGATCGTGGTCTGTAAAGGATCTACCGCATCTGACGGTTTTCAAATTTTTCAAAATCTTGATTTCATTTGCTACGGCGTGTTGCGATACCCTTCCTTGCTCGAGTGTCCAAGCCTCATTTGCTTCCTGCAACTGTTGCTTTCGCTCTTCCTCCAATTCCCCGTCTTTGACCCACCAACCCTCATCCATGTTGAAATGACCACCTTCATAGATGTCTTCCATGCTGTAAGCGTCACAGAGTCTTTTGAATGGAAGGGTACTTTGAAAAGCCAAGTTATTCAAATTTCGCATGAAAACTTCGCGATCTTTTATGCCCAAGTCATTGATTTCTTTGATCAGAATCGGGCCGTAAAGCTCATAATCCTCTTCCCCATTGAAGTTCCCCGCATTCCAAGCCCAATAATACAGCTTGGTGCAGAGGTTTTCATTTAGAGCCTCTAAAAACTGTGCATAACCAAACGGCTTCTCACCCTGCATCCAAATGACAACTCCATGAAGTCTGAAATATTGAATTGCTACTTGTTGCATCCTTGAGGGCGAATTTAACAATGCCCACTTCCAGACCTCACGATGCAATTGAGTATCCGCTAACGTGGTTTTTGGAGCCAACCACCAATCACTATTGAGAACGTTGGGAATCTTCCTGTCCCATTCCGCATACCATTCCTCGATCTCGGGTGATACCAAACACTCATGCACCTGACTTAGGACCTCGGTGACGATATTATTCAAAGCATGAGTGATGGCCTTTATCTCTGTAAACGGATGCTCCAGCTCGACTTGCCCGGCTGTTGATTTGATTTCATTGGTAACGAACGCGGATGCCGCTTGGTCAATGTTCAATAGTAACTGTTGAAATCTCTTCACAAGGGTCGATTTTGAAAAACATCGATCAGGTAGTCAAGCGCTTGGAAAGGGCAGAATGGTTCCGAATGGTTCCGAAAGGTTTCCAAACGTAAAAAAATCGGTCTCAGGACGAAAAAAACGCACTTTTTACCCTTCACTTCTGACGGCTAGAGCATACTCAAAATATGCCAGCAGAAGTTTCTTCAAAACAATCGAGCGAGTCTGAAAGCAAAGAGTTGATCACCTTCGTAGTGGATCCCGGAAAGACAGGCTCATATGTATTATGCCACAACGGGTTGGAAAGAATTGAACAATTCAATCTCGACTCGCTTACGGACTTTATAGACCACGTCCGCTCAACTCACAAAGCCCATCCGGGCTTTGTAAGAGCTGTAATAGAAGACGTGCCTAGCTACTGCGGAAAAGCGGTACCTCAATACACCGTTTTCAAGTTAGCCCGAAACTTTGGTTTCATCGAGGGCGTCTTTCGCGGGTTAAGAACACCCGTCGAATATTACACCCCTCGCAAGTGGCAAAAGCCAATTCCTAATCTTGGAAAGAAGACAGGAATGGCTCGCAAGAGAGCGATACGCGAACACGCAAGCACATTGTATCCGTTGCTCAAACCAACGATCCGTAATGCGGACTCTCTCATGATAGCTCACTTTCATTTCAATCGTTAACAACTAACAAAGGAGCAAAGATGAAAATCGCACCTAAGGCCGGAAGCGGCGGAGGATTTGACATCCTCGAAACTGGTCCCGTTGGAACCCATCCAGCAACGTTGGTAGATGTCATGGACGAACCTCAAAAACTCGTCCCTGACTTTGATAATCCCGGTGAGTTGGTCAAGAAAGACGTAACTCGCTTTCTGTACGCCTACTCGGCGGATGGCAAAGTTCATCTTTGCCAAACGTGGGAGATGACTGTCAGTAGTTCGGAGAAATCCAAACTCTACAAGCATCTCAAGGGTCTCAAAGGTCAAGTGCCTCCATTCGACGATCCTGAGTTCGACTATTGCGACTTCGTAGGGTCTCCCTGCCAAATCGTCGTCGAGTCGAAGGTCAGTCGTAAGGGTAAGACCTACGTCTTCGTTGATTCCGTAAGCCCAATCCTTAGTGATTTGGTGGATCGTTGTCCAAAGATCGAAGACGTCGAGATCCCCGGCGGTCGTTTAACCCCAATTCCTGAGAAATCAGGGAGCAACGACCCATTCTAATGATACGGACGACCAGAAAGAAGGTGTTTCGCCCTCTCCAAAGTCGTCTTCGCGCATTGGGCCACCGCCTCGGTTTAGCCGAGGCGGATGGCTCCGAGCGTGACTTGTCGAAGGAGAAAAGCGAACACGCGAAACTCTTAAACAAATTCTATTGGGGAAAGGAGGGTAAATAGATGCCATTCGCTAAGAAAGTACATGCTTACGATCCCATCACCGCAGAGCCCATCTTCAATCTAACGAAGCGTGAAGCTATTAGAGCGGGTCTTTACCTCTCAGTTACTGAGATCCAAGCGGTCGAAGCAAAGCCCGGACTCGAATATTGGAAGACGAACGAGCATATAAAGGCTGCCATGCGTACCCCAATCATTGATGGGGAACCTGAGTCTGAATACATCAAGCGAGTTCGAGCCAACGTGTGGAAATTCTCGGGAGGTGCTGCAAGCCTAGGAACCGACATTCATGCTGGAGTAGAAAGCGTTTTGAATGGCGAGAAGAAGATTGAGGATCTTGATTCCGAAATCCGCAAGTACGTCACCCCAGCGGTGAATTACTTCAATGAAAAGGGATTTGAGATAATCGAGCTTGAGAAGACCGTTGTTTCTAAACTTGGATACGGTGGAACCGCTGACTGCATCGCTCGAGCGAAAGGTGGGCAACTATTCGTTTTGGATTGGAAATCGACCAAGACGAAAGGACGCTCAGGTTTGCCGTATTCTGGTCAGCCAGAACAGGTTGCGGCATATGCTTCAGCGCATTTTGGTCACCAATTAGTTGAGGGAGCGGATCAAGTTTGGGGTGCGAATGCTTACATTTCGACCGACGAATTCGATGACTCCGGCAACGCCAAATTCAAGGTGGTCAGCTACAACCCTCAGGAACTAGCCGAGCATTGGGAGACCTTCAAGCTAACCCTTGAGCTTTGGAAAACCCGCGAGAATTATCATCCAAACGTGTTGTATTATCGCACGGTCAAAGCCCTAGGGCCCGAAGATGAGCGTATGAATAAGGGAAAGGAGGCATCAACATGATTGATGCACAAACCCAAATGGACCAAGCCGCCCATACTGCAAGGTATTGGTTGCTTGAAACAATTCGGCGAACCAACGTTGAATTGGGAGACCAGATCAAGTTGCAAGAAAAGCTAGAAGGTAAGCCCGTCATCGTTGCGGCTCAACTAATAGCAGCCGGACTTGATGAACTAGCCATGTCCAACCGTATGATCGCTGAGAAACTCGGTGAACTTGATAACCTTGGAGCCTTCGGGAGTTGCTGCTGCGATGAATAAGGCAAAGACAGACCCATTTTGGTTGGTTCTCCTAGTCATTGTCGGAATCGCCTTCGGCTCATGCTCAGGCTGCTCAAATGGAAGCTACGTCTGCCAAGACAGCGGAGTTCGAATTTGGGCTGACGGGCATAGCTGTCCAGCCCCCGGTCATGGGCCTTGTTACTTATGCCACAACCCATGAAAACTCAGGATGCCATGCCCTACGATCACTCCGCTGTGATCGTTAGGGATGGTGACTCTGGGTACGAGGTTCTGTATTACAATCGCCTCATCGGAGTCGCCAAGATCGGCCCTCGCTTGAAGAGGTCGGGAAACTTCCCGGACATGCCCACAAAAGCATCCACTTACTCCGAAGCCGATGGGCTTCGAGAGAAGTGGCAAGCGTGGTTGGACGAGACAAAAATCATCACTCGAAGGAAGGGAGCGAGGGGTTGAGAATTTGTCCGATGGTTCCGAATGGTTACCGAATGGTTACCCCATGGTTCCGAATGGTTCGAAATGGTGCTTATATTTGTAGATCAACGACTTATGATTCACAGAACCCGTTTAATTTGGTAGTATTATATTCATCGAGGCAATCGAAACTAACGAATCGAAAGCCAGAAAAAGCTAACAAATAAACAAAGGAAAAAATCAGAAAGATAGAAATCATGAGTTACTTAAAAGACAATATGCCCGAAGAGGAGTACGGCGCTTCAGAAGACGTAAACGAAACCGAGTTCAAAGACTATTTTAAGACCGGAAATGTTGGAGATTTGGTTGATGAAATTTCAAGAGGGTGGGTTCGCTTTTGGTTCAAAAGACCAGAAGACCAATGGCCTGATAATTTCAAGAAATACCTCGAGTCACCAAGAAAATGGGGATGAACAGAATGAACTTTAACACAGACGAGCCAAATCAAGACGAAGACATGAGTATTCGCGAGATATTGGAGAGTGGAGTTCACTTTGAGAAGTTCAAAGAATGGATAGAATCACAAGATCTCAAACAACTAGCCCAAAACGTTTGGGATAAGACATTTGATGAGCTTCCCCATGCTTCCTTTGACGAGTATTGGGACGATTTCAAAGACCTCGATATCGCATCTGAGATTTGGGACATGGTCTCTGCTGTGGTTTCATCCGATGAGTCTACTTCCCCCGGCTCACCCGATCCCATCCAACATGAGTTGATGGACCTCGAAGAAGGCCCACTTCCCGTCTACGCTGATGGCGTAGGAAATCCCATTTTCTTAAGTGATAACAATCACTTTCCAATAAGAGTTGGTGAAGACGAACATACCTATGTCTTCAACTCTACAGAGACACCATATTGCTGGTTATGGAACTAGTCGTGATCATTCTCATGGTACTCTATTACTACTTTAACTGCCACGATAACGGCTAATCACTTTTGTTGATGGTTATACGTTGTAAAGCAGGGAACGCATGGTCGTACGGGAGATCCGTATGCGGAGGGTTTTTGATATTTTCCCCTCTCATGAAACACGCCCCTGCTTGGTTAGGGAGCCGCTCACTCGCATGGTCGTACGGGAGATCCGTATCGCGAGGTCTGATAACGCCTACTGAAACAAAGAGATGAGCGGCTCCCATTTCACTTTCAAATGCAAGAAGTTCCAAATCCAAGTGACGACCCCAGAAGGGGATCGTCACGTAATCAAACTCCTCTTCAGCCCTCTGTTGGACGACCCGACATGGATGATGGAGGACAAGACATTCCCGAGCATGGTTGCGGCGATACAGTATATCCAAGCGACAACCTCGGAATCGAATACATTTCATGGCTCGCCGAGCGATACGACGACCCAAAGCGAGATTTCGACCTGAATCTCAAGCACTTTAATAACGAATAACAGAAAGGTTCATAGTGAACGTACTTAAAGAGATAATGAAGAAGTTCCCCACTAGAGAGGGGCAAAACCAAGCAATAAGAACACTAACCGACGACGATGAGTTGTATGAGACTCTCATAGCGGGAAGAGATGAGTATCTTGAGTTTCTCGAAGAGAGAGAGTCAGCGATCCTCAATGACGAGGTGTACCTCTTTGAGTTGTACAACCACGTTTGTGAGGAGATTGAGAAAGCGGAGGAATTGATGGAGAAACCCGGTTGGGAAGACCTCGATTTCCACATCACCAAACGCAATCTCGAGGCTCTAATGTCCAGCCAATCTGGAAATGACCAAAGAGATGAGCAATGGATACCCTTCGAGGACAAGAAAATGAGCGCCGTTGAGATGGCGGAGGTTACCGGATTCACTCGCGAATACATCGTCAATCTCACCAAGAAGATCAAAAGAAAAGTTGGAGTGAAGTTCTGCAATGAAGGACTTCGCGACGAGCTTGTCCAAACCGCATCTCGCATTCCTACGAAACCCCTCACTCTTTAAGTCATGGTAGCAGTAAATTACGCATTGAACGCATTTATGCCCTTCGTTGTGGTTGCCGTCTTATCCTTCAACGCGATGGGAT
>Ga0160423_10002298_pt1 | contig 16026 bp, 25 predicted proteins | sample CRUFie14St8metaG_FD_108191 | JGI IMG/M metagenome (GOLD analysis project Ga0160423, IMG submission 108191) | Marine microbial communities from the Costa Rica Dome - CRUD Field 142mm St8 metaG | ecosystem: Environmental > Aquatic > Marine > Oceanic > Photic zone | place: Costa Rica: the Eastern... | reverse complement strand
CAGGAGAAGTACGCAGAATTTATTAAACCATGGAATTAATTGAAGGTGTAGCACTATCAGAACTCTGTGATTACTCGTTTGGTGATCAAGCGGGACAGTGGAGTGGTATCTACACACATTTTATGAAAGATGCAAACTTAACTAACACTGAGTTTGTTAATAAAGTATTTGAAATCAAGAAAAGCAGAGATTATATGACTCTGTTTATTGATAATATTCGTTTATATAATAGAAAGATTGAGGAAGTTAAACCCGAAGATTGGCCTGTTGTTAGGGCGATGATGCAGAAGAGCAACCTTCTCAGTCTTTGTAGTAACTTCACCGATATGAAGTTTATTATCTTCACAAACCTGGAAGACACACCACTTGACGAACATATTTTCACTTGTTTACCAAGCAATGTTCTTCGTGTGTGTGCTGCTAATTCTGTTGTATACGGGCAAAAAGTTATTCCCGCACCCTATGGTGTTCAAAGAAGAATGAGTTCTAGTGATAACAGGATTGAAGTCCTGAAATCATATATCGATAAGGAAAAGAATAATATTCCTAGATCATTTAGATTGCTATATGTTGGTGTTAATGAAAACTCGCATGAAGAGAGAAAAGGACTAACACAGCATTTCATTGATAACCCTTGGGCTACTGTAGAAACACAAAGGGTTGACTTTGAAACCTATCTTGATAGAATGTGGAGATGTAAGTTTGTCTTATGTCCTAGAGGAAATGCTATTGATTGCCACAGAAATTGGGAGGCAGTCTATATGCGTCGTGTTCCTGTGATGAAACGACACTCTTTCTTGCAAAAACTTTATGAAAATTACCCTGTTCTCTGGGTTGATGATTACTCTGAAGTGACAGAACAACTTCTTATTGATAACAATCAATTGTTCCTTGATGCACAGGAAGTAGATATTAACTCACTTGATCTCAATACTTATTTTGATAAATGGAAAAAACCTTAGTAGTATCAAATCACAACTCTGATCTTGAATGGTTAAGCACCACCTATGATTATGGATTCTCACCTGGAAATACAATCATTTATGATAGAAGTGATGAGGTAAAGGACTGGAGTCACCTTGGAGAAAGTATTCGCTCTCCAAATGTGGGTGAGAATATCTATGATATAATGCGATATATCGTAGAACATTACGAAAATCTGCCTGATATTTGCATCTTTGTAAAGGGTAATATGTTTCAACGTCCTCCTGAGCGAGGTGGTGCAGAATATTATACAACCCGTGAGAGATTCTATCGTGCCCTGACTGCAGAATATTTCCTTCCTATTGAGCGATTCCATGATTCAACCGCTATTGTAATTAATGGTGGTGGATTTGTTCAACCTACATGGGAAGCAGCATCCAATCAGACAATTTATACTCGACACTTTTCCACATTTCCACAGATGCTTCAAAAGTTGTTTGTGAACGCTCCTAATTTCCCATATAACAGGTTTGCTCCTGGTGGAAACTATGTTGTTCCTAAGGCAAACATCCTTAAATTTAGTAAAGAGTTCTATGAGAAACTGCAGTTTTACGTTTCTTATGAACCTCCTGAGGAGTTTCAGAGCACCTCTGGTGAATCTTATCTGATTGAACGACTTCTCTACTTCATGTGGACGGAGGATTTGCAAGAATGTTGAGCGTCTATGGTGCAGGATACATCGGGGGTAGATACTGTGAGATGTATCCTGATGACACCATCATCATTCCTAGACAACAAAGAGTTCCTGAAACCCAGGAACTTTTGTATTTTATATCCACTATAGACAACAGCAATATTCACACTAATATTACCTTAGATGTTGAGACAAATCTCCATATTCTGTGTGAAGTGCTGGATTATTGTCGGAGTGCTGATCGCGTTTTTAATTTTATTTCTTCTTGGTTCGTCTATGGACATTGTGAACTCCCTGCTAAAGAAGATACGAACTGTAATCCAAGAGGTTTCTACTCCATTACAAAAAAATGTGCAGAGGATTTAGTAGTTGATTTCTGTAGAACGTATGGGATGAAGTATAGAATACTTCGTATGCCAAATGTTGTTGGTGGCACTGATGCTAAAGCGTCTCCAAAGAAAAATGTTATCACCTATTTGATTAATAAATTAAAGAATGGTGAAGACATTACTTTAGTTAATGATGGTGAGATATATCGTGATATAATGCACGTCGATGACGTTTGCAGAGGCATCAATACCGTTGTAAATAAGGGAGAATTCAACACCATCTACAACATTGGAAGTGGACAAAATAACTCACTGGGTGGTATAATGAGTACGGCAAAGCACTTCCTCAAGTCAGAGTCTAATATCCTTTCAAAATCTGGATATAGTCAAGACATGCTGCTAGATTGTAGTAAGGTGAGAGCATTAGGTTTTAGTCCCAAGATTAGCATTACTGAAATTATCAGAGAGTTATGTACCAACTGATTGATACATTCATTGATTCAGCCAAGGAGATGGATGAAGACATCTTCCCATTCATGGCGAATAAAGGATGGGAAGAGGGTAAACCAGTTTATTATTCTGGGCCTTATTGGGACGACGATGAAGCAAGAGAATTGATTTATGCGATCATGAAGGGCAAGTGGTTGTCATCTGGTGAAAAAGTAAACAAATTTGAGCACGAATTTTCTAAGAAGTTTGGGTTTAAACACTCAGTAATGGTGAATTCTGGTAGTTCTGCCAACCTTGTGATGATTCAAGCAATTAAACAATACTTCAATTGGCAAGATGGTGATGAGATTATTGTTTGTGCCTGTGGTTTTGCGACTACGGTTGCTCCTATTGTTCAGGCAGGACTGAAACCTGTTTTTGTTGATATTAACTGGGGGGATCTTAATTGGGACTTGAATCAGATTGAGAATAAGATCACTAATAAAACAAGAGCAGTATTCTCCTCTCCTGTTTTGGGTAATGCCTATGATATGGATTCGCTTTATGACATCCTTGATAGACATCAATTAGAACTTATTGCTGACAATTGTGATAGTTTGGGTAGTAAATATGAAGGAAAGTACCTTACCGAACGCGCTGTAGCAGCATCTTGTTCGTTCTATCCTGCTCATCATATATGCACTATTGAGGGTGGTATGGTATCCTCAAATCATAAGGGAATCGTAGATATTGCCCGTAGTTTGGCATGGTGGGGACGAGGTTGCTATTGTGTTGGACAACAAAACCTTCTATCGAACGGTGTTTGTGGAAGACGTTTTGATCGCTGGTTAGAAAAGCATGACGATATCGTTGATCATAAGTATGTCTTTTCAAATATGGGATATAATCTGAAACCTCTAGATCTTCAGGGAGCTGTAGGATCAGTTCAACTGCTTAAGTTTCAGGATATTCATGATAAACGTCGTCGAAACAAGTGGCAGATTCATCAAATCGTTGAACGGATTCCTGGTATTCGTGTAATGAAAGAGATGCCCATCGCAGAAACAAGTTGGTTCGGGGTTCCTATTCTTTGTGAAAACAAAAAATTGAAACACTCTCTTGTTCGTCATTTTGAAAATAATAAGATTCAAACTAGAAATTATTTTGCAGGTAATATACTGCTCCACCCTGGATATTCTCACCTTGATGACGCTAATAAATATCCAAACGCGAACCAGGTGTTGGATTTAGTATTCTTCCTTGGATGTTCGCCTACAATCACCGATGAGATGATTGTTTATATTAGTAAAGTGGCATCTGAATATGTTAGCGACTGAATTTTTGCATGGACAAGGGCTTGGAAATCAATTATTTGCATACGTTACAACTAGAGTCTTAGCCAATAGATTGAGTTATGACTTTGGTATTAAAGGACTTCAAAGCGCAGGAGACTCAAGAGTTAATAAAAAAGGATTCTATTTTATGAGTCTAGATTATGGGAAGGAAGTTCCTGATAATCTGACTAGATATGATGAATATCGTCATGCACTTCATACCGATGATTGGTTGCGTACTGACATACGTCTGACTGATAAGAAGTTACTTTCAATCCCCGATGATCATATAATCTATGGCAATTTCCAGTCTGAGGATTATTTTTACGATGAGATTGAAGACGTAAAAGAATGGTTGAAAGTTCGTATCATGTACGAACATGATGAAACAAACGGAAAGAACATCTGTGTTCTTAATTTTCGTGGTGGAGATATGATTGGCAACGCTGGGGCCTTTGTTCCAGCATCATATTGGCATAATGCAATGCAGCATATGTCAGAATATAACCCTAATATGGAGTATTGTATTGTTACCGATGATGTCAAAACTGCTAATAGGATGCTCCCTGACATCCCTGCATATCATGTTGACGTGGCATGGGATTATGTTGCTGTCAAGAATGCAAGGAACGTTATATGTACTACCTCCACCTTCTCTTGTTTCCCCCTCTGGACATCTAAAAATCTAGAGATGTGTATAGCACCTAAGTATTGGTTCCATCATAATCTGTCTCAAGGATGGTGGAGTCTTGGGTGCAGTATTTACAGTTATCCAACATATTATATGGATAGAGAGGGTAAACTGTTTACACCTGATGAATGTAGGGTAGAATGGGAGGAGTATAAGAAGACTTCAAACATTTATGATGGGGATTTATGATGACTAAAATTGATTTGCCAGATGTGACTCTGGTTTCAATAGACACAACTGATGATTTGAGAGGCACCTTGAGTGGTGTTTTCACTAGCATGTCTGGTATCAACTATGGTGCTGTCAAACTAATCACTACACAAGAGCAAATTGATAAGAACCCGCAACTTATTGATGAGGGCATCACTGCGGAAGTATCTGTGGTTCCCATTAAAGACTATAATGATTATAATCATTATGTAATCTACGATCTTCATAATCACGTTGATACTTCTCACTGTCTCCTAGTTCAACCAGATGGGTTTGTATTGTTCCCTGACAAGTGGAATGATGAATGGTTGAAATATGACTATATCGGTGCCCCATGGGCGCATGTAGAAGATGCATATATCGATCCTTTTGGTAACCATCATAGAGTTGGCAATGGTGGTTTCTCTTTCCGAAGTAAGAAATTTCTTGAGGTTCCTACAAAAGTTGAAGTCCCGTGGGAGACAAACAATAGTGACTTCTACTGGATGCCTGAGGGTGTGGTAAACTATCATGAGGATGGCAATGTATGCGTTCACAACCGTCACATTTTTGTAGAACAGGGATGTAAGTATGCTCCCGTAGATGTTGCCGTCAGGTTCTCTCAAGAAACCAGAGTTCCTGAAGCAGAGGGTATCACCCCATTTGGTTTCCATTATAGACTGCCCCCTGGAGTTGAACTTTCATGATCGGACACAATCACATCGGTAAAAACGGACGGTTTGGCAACCAGATGTTTCAGTATGCTGCCACAAGAGGTATTGCTTATAATCAGGATGTTCATTTTATCATCCCCGATGGGCCCAAGAATGATGATGAGTTTACTGACGAAGAGGAACAACATAAACTCTTTATGGCATTCAACATGACTGGTGTGAATAACATTGGTTTACTTGAAGCACCATATCGTCAAGAGGCAAGTTTTCGATTTGATGGTAACTTGTTTCAAAACTGTGATGACAACGTAAATCTCTACGGATATTTTCAATCGGAAGAGTATTTCGCTCATATCGAAGATGAGATTCGTGAAGACTTTACATTTAAACCAGAAGTTCAAAAACTTTGTAAAGAAATTTGGAAAGAGATTGTAACAGATGAAGGACACACAGAAGCAATCGGACTGCATGTCAGACGAACAGATCATCTTATCAAACCAACCTTCCATCCCGTCCTTCCCATCTCCTACTATGAGGAAGCACTTAGACGACTGCCAGAGAATATCCCTGTGTTTGTATTCACGGATGATCCACCGTGGGCGTTTGGACACTCATTCTTTGAATCTGATCGTTTCTTTATCTCTGAGAGTGACAACATTCACGATATGTGCCTCATGTCCATGTGCAACTATAACATCATTGCAAACTCAACCTTCTCTTGGTGGGGAGCATGGCTTGCAGGACACGATAATGTGATTGGGCCTAAACTTTGGTTCGGCCCTGACGGGGAAGATCCAACTGATATTTACATTAATCGCTGGGAGTATCTTGATGTCTGAAATTAGCGTTTGTATTCCTACCTATGAATATAAAGGTAGAGGAGTTGAGTTTCTAGGAGAACTGTTTGATTCTCTTGCACGTCAAACGTTCACTGACTTTGACGTTGTTATCTCTGATCATAGCGTAGACGATGTGATCATGGAGTGGTGTCGTCATTGTCATTATGATTTTGAAATCACTTATATCAAAAATCCTAATGGACGTGGATATCAGGCACCAAATACAGATTGTGCCATCGAGAACGCAGAAGGTAGAATTATTAAACTAATTTACCAAGATGATATTTTTGTGGATAATGATGCACTTCAAAAAATCTATGATTCATTTCAAAATGGTGCCAAGTGGTTGATTCACGGGTTCACACACACCACTGATGGTATAGAAACTCATCGCGACTGTGCTCCACAGTGGACTCCTAGGATGCTTGAGGGGGATAATCTTTTAGGTAGTCCTTCTTGTACTGCATACCTCAATGGAACATATGAGGGTATGGATGGAAAGATGAAACTTCTTATTGATACTGAACTTTATCATCGGATGCGTTGGATTCATGGTATGCCAAAGATTCTTGATGATGTATTGATTGCAAACAGAGAGCATGATGACAGAATGAGTGCTGCTAATGTTTTCTATGATGCAACAATTTCTGACTCATCGAGAACCTGGTTGGTAAACAAGGAAGAGTTGGGGCATATTTGTAGAAAACATTCAGAATATTTTGACACTAGGAAGTATCCCGATGAAGATTGATTTAACACAAGCAACTTTTATCATCCCGATTCGTATTGAATCTGAGGATAGACTTAGAAATGTAATTACTTCAGTAGCATTTCTTCTCAACAACTTTAATACCAACATCACTATTAAAGAAGTTGACAAGACATCTGTATTCAAAGAAAGGGTATTGCCACAACTCCAAAACTTTTTTGGAGAAGTCAATGTAAAGCATGTTTTTGAAGAGAGTGATGAATCTTTGTTTCATCGTCAGAAAGTTCTGAACGAAATGATTATGGAGGCAGACACAGAAATAGTAATCAACTATGACTGTGATGTTATTTTACCTCTCAATTCTTATACGATTGCCTATCAGGGCATCATGAATGGCACATACGACGTTGTTTACCCTTACGGTGCTGGAATGTTTCAGAGGCAAGTGAATGCTGAGGATAAACTTGTCTCAGAGTTTCTTGATGGTAATAATTATGATGTTTTAGACAGGGCATCTAATGAGCACACCTCCGACTTTGGATGGGCACAGTTCTTCCGTCGCAGTGTATACATTCAAGGTGGTATGGAGAATGAAAACTTCCGTGCGTATGCTCCTGAAGATAAGGAAAGATACTTTCGCTTTACCACACTTGGATATAAAGTTGGTAGAGTGAATGATGTTGTCTACCATCTGGAACATGCTAGAGGTGATAACTCTTGGTTCTCAAATCCACACATGCAATCTAATATGAGTGAGTGGGAGAAGATATGTAGGATGGACAAAAGGGCTCTAATGGAGTATTATTCTAATCAAAAGTATCTAGAGAAATATGCTAGCGTTTAATCATATTGGCAACCTAGGAAGACTTGGTAATCAAATGTTTGAGTATGCAGCATTGCGAGGGATCGCTGCTGCTCATAATTATGACTGGATTATTCCTCCATATTCTGCACAAAGTGCAACGGGGGAGAACTATAGTCTTCACTATTGCTTTAAGATGGAGGATGTTGATGACAGTCGTTTAGGTATGTTGGGCACAGGAGTGTATCATCAAGAAAGACAGTTTCATTACGATGATCACTTTGTTAATAGTTGTCCTGATAATGTCAGTCTACACGGATTCTTTCAATCTGAAAAATATTTCAAAGATATAAAAGAAATTGTTCGAAAGGAATATACTTTTCATGATGAACATCTTGAACCTTGTCAGGCAATCATGGATGAGTACAAGGATCAAGAACCAATCATGCTTCATGTTAGACGAGGTGATCCTAATCTGACTGATTCTCGCGGGTTTAAATGGAGTTACACTCAGTGCTCATCAATGCATCCACCTCAAACTATCGACTATTATGAGAGAGCTCTTGCTGAATTTGATGACAATCAACCTGTGTTTGTATTCTCTGATTCTGTTGATTGGGTGAAGGAACAAGAGTTTTTCTCTGGGGATAGATTTTTAATTTCCGAACCTGTTGATAAATATGCCGATGGTTCTTTTACACCATACGCTGATTTGTGCTTGATGTCTTTATGTTCTCATGCTATTATTGCTAATAGTAGTATGAGTTGGTGGGGAGCCTGGTTACAGGCAAACACCAACAAAAAAATTATTGCTCCGAAGAATTGGTTCGGGCCGGCATACGTTGATAAAGACACTACAGATCTCTATTGTCCTGATTGGATTATCCTATGAACAGAATTAAAGATTACGTTGAATTAGAAGGAAGAATCGTTGCGTGGATTAGAGAATACGCTGATAATAATAACATTAGCGCATTAGTCTGTGGAGTCTCTGGTGGTATTGATTCTGCTGTGGTATCCACTCTGTGTGCCAGGACAGGACTGCCAACGTATGTTCTGACGATGCCTCTCAATTCAAAGATGGATAACACCATTTTATCAAATGCCCATGCAACGGCCTTGACAGAGAAGTATGATAATGTTGTCATGCAAAATGTAGAACTCTCCAGCACGTATGATGCACTTCTCCACGCTATTGACTGGTGGACTGATGCTCATGGTGGAGAGAAAGGTACCTACACCTCTAACAATCTTGCCAATGCTAATACTAAGTCACGTCTTCGCATGGTGACTCTGTATCAGATTGCAGGCACTGTTGGTGGCATCGTTGTCGGCACTGGTAATAAGGTTGAAGATTACGGTATCGGATTCTACACTAAATATGGTGATGGCGGTGTGGATATTGCACCTATTGCTGACTTATACAAAACTGAAGTATGGGAACTTGGTAGACACCTTGGTGTCGATAAGCGCATCATTAATGCTGCTCCTACAGATGGACTGTGGGAAGACAGCAGGACTGATGAGGAGCAGGTAGGTGCAACCTATGAAGAACTGGAATGGGTGATGGATAGTGAAATCTATACTAACGCAGCAGATCCAGATTCTTGTAATATGTGGAGAGGAAATCCATTGACTGATGCACAGAGAAGTGCCATTAGACAGTATGGAAAGTTCCATCGCCAGAACAAGCACAAAATGATCTCTATTCCTACATTCAAACTATGAAAATTGGTGTAATAGGTGCGGGGCGACTTGGTATTTGCTTTGCACTTCTTTGTGAACGAGCAGGGTATGATGTATTAGTCTCTGATATTCGCGAAGATTACGTCGCGGATCTCTTGGAAAAGAAGATCAAGACTAATGAACCTGCTGTTCAAGAATTTCTGAGTCGTTCAATTAACTTCTCAGCAACAACTAGTAATGAAAAAGTAATTAAAGAGTGTGATATCATTTACACTCTTGTAGCAACTCCATCTTTACCTAGTGGCGACTACGATGTCTCTGCTGTGTGGAGAGTTGTAGACGATATTGTTGACTCCGGTGTTCAGGACAAGTCTTTTATTGTCGGATGCACTACGAATCCTGGTGATTGTGAGATGTTCCAAGAAAAACTTGGAAAGCATGGTTGGGAAACTTTCTACAATCCTGAATTCATCGCTCAAGGATCTATCATCAAGGATCTCCAGAACGCTGATATGGTTTTGATTGGTGGTAAATGGGGTAAGACTTACGATCAACTTTCAGAGTTGTATCATAAAATTCAAGTGACTCCTCCTCAGATTAGTTTGATGTCTAGAACCGCCTCTGAGGTTGTTAAGATCGCCACTAACTGCTATCTTACTACTAAGATCAGTTATGCCAACATGATGGGGCAGGTGCTGACTCTAGATGGCATGGAGGATGAAATTGACACTGTATTGGATGCCATTGGTGCAGACAGTCGGGTAGGCAAGAAGTATCTGAAGTTTGGATATGGGTTCGGAGGCCCTTGTCTTCCTAGAGACAATCGTGCTTTCGCTGCTTACGCAAAGAGTCTTGGTGTTGAATATAATTTGGGTTCTACCACTGATAATTTTAACGATACCCACAATCAATTCTTGCTGGACTTGCTTATTTGTAAGAACCATAAGAACCTCCCCTTCTACTTTGACTACGTTGCATATAAAAAAGGAACTGATATCCTTACAGAGAGTCAGCAGTTCAAATTGTGCAAATCTGTTTTAGAAGAGGGATATACAGTTTACATTAATGACAACGAAACTATTCTAAATCGTGTCAAGGATACTCTATATGATCAATATTATGATAGAGTCAAGTTTGGAGAACCAAAAGAAGAAGTATTTAAAGTTGAGATCTAATGACTTTTGCTACTGCTGATAAGAACAAGTCTGCATTTAAACTGCGGAACTTTGGCCCCATCTATTACTTAAACCTTGATGATCAAACTGATAGGCGTGAGTATATGGAGGATCAATTTAAGTATTGGAACGTCGATAATTACGAACGTATCTCTGCCTATGATGGAAGAGATGATGATCTTGGGCACATCATCAAAGGAGCGTATCCTGATATGATGACATCTGGTGAGATTGGTTGTACAACCTCTCACCTTAAGGCACTCAAGCATTTCCTGGAAACGTCTGATAGTCCCTATGCAATCATCATGGAGGACGATTGTAGTCTTGAAACTGTACAGTGTTGGAACTTCACTTGGGATGATTTCGTAGCATATGCTCCTTATGATTGGGACGTTATTCAACTCGCAATCATCTGCACTGGTGATATTCATGTCAAAATTCACAAGCGATTTGTTAATGACTTCTCCACCGCTTGTTACATGATCACTAGACGCCATGCACAAAAACTGCTAGACTTTCATGTACGCGGTGACAAATACAAGCTAGACAATGGAGTGAAGCCGCGTCCTGTTGCAGATGATCTTATCTACAACTCAGGAAACACATACTCTATACCACTTCTTCTGTACAAGACTGACTTGGGTTCTAGCATACATCCAGAACATGTTGATGCTTTTCATGTAGGTAACTACAATGCACAATCTAATTACTGGATTACGAACGGTGCTCGTATGAGCATTAAAGAACAGATGGATTATGATCCATATCTTGGCAGAATCACAGAAAATTCTGCTGCTGCCGCCGCTAAAGAGGCGGAAAACCAGAAAGATTGACAAATCCTTTAGAAACTGTTAGTATAAATACTTAACCTTTTGTCATAATTTAGACAGAGGTATACGGGGATTGTCGATTCCCCTTCCATCTGCGGGTAATCATTCCGCAAGTAAACAAACGAGGTATTAAACAAATGTTCAAAACGACTATCGCTGCTGCAGCTGCCGCTGTTGCTTTCGCACCTGCCGCTGCCCTAGCCGGCCCATATGTCAACGTAGAAGCTAACGCTGGTTGGACTGGAAACGATTACACTTCCACCACCACAGACATTCACGTTGGCTATGAGGGTGAAGTTGGAACAGCTTCCTACTACGTGCAAGCAGGCCCTGCTGTTGTCGCTGTTGATGGTGTCGATACCGACACTCAGTTCTCTGGTAAAGCAGGACTCGGACTGCCCGTCTCTGATGCCATTGGCGTCTATGGTGAGGTTTCCTTCCTGACGGCTGACGACTCCGATGATAATGGCGTTGGTGGAAAGTTGGGCGTTAAGTACAACTTCTGATATACAATATAGACACGTAAATATCTAGATGTTATACTGGGGTGCGACGGCACCCCTTTTTTTATGAAAAAAATTCTGCTTTCACCTATCACCCACTTCAATCTAATGTTGGTGGGTATTTTAATTTTCATAGGAGTGCTACACGAACATACTCACCGTGCTATAGAGGTAGATGTGCATGGATATGTCAGGCAATTCTGTAGAGAAAACCCTGATACTTGTAAGTCTATGGCCTCAAATTGAAATCTTAAGAAAATATGTGTTGACAAAACTTTAGAAATACTATATAATATGTAAAGTTTCATAACATTAGGTTAATGACTGTATCACGCTCAAATACTGTGACAACTGAAGATGGAGGCCGCACTAACCTGTGGGCTACTGAACCCCGTATGTATATTGATCAGACTGCAGCGGAACGCTATGGTTATGAGACTTATGCAGAGAAGGCGGAGAAACTGAATGGACGCACTGCTATGCTTGGATTTGTTGCTGGTATTGTCAGCTATGCTGCTAGCGGTAGTCTATTTTTCTTTGGTATCTTCGGATTCTGACAATTGAGAATCTTATACTTGACGTAGTGTAAAATTTTCTATATAATTATTGCATTCGTACTTAAGAAGATGTCTTTTACTGTTACACTCAAGACACAGGCAGGCGACGAAACCATCACATGTGATGGGGATACTTATATCCTTGACGCTGCTGATGAACAGGGTGTAGACTTACCTTATTCATGTCGCGCAGGTGCATGTTCATCATGTGCAGGCAAAATAATTGAAGGTTCAGTTAATCAAGAAGATCAATCTTTCCTAGACGATGATCAGATTGAAGCAGGATTTGCATTACTTTGCGTCTCGTATGCCACTAGCGACTGTGTAATTCAAACAGAGGCAGAAGAGCTTCTGTATTGATTGAAAAATTCTCAGATTCTAATGATTGAACTATTGACGCAAACTGAGTTTGCATGGACTGCTAACCACACTATCGCAGAATTCTTAGTAGGATATGCGTTTGGAGCAGCACTTATTATCGGAGCACCTGGAGTGTTCTTCTTCATTGCTTTTATGCCTGCACTACAACGCACCAAAGGAGCAATGGTTGGGTATAGTGATCACAAATCATATGGTGATTCCTCTACCTATGAAAACACACCTAGTGCAAAACTAGACTATTCGCAAGCATACTTAAAAACTTCTTATCTAGGGTAAAAACAATGAACGAAAACGCAGAACGTATTAATGGTTGGGCAGCAATGCTCGGAGTCGTTGCAGCGATTGGTGCATACGCAACCACCGGACAACTCATTCCAGGCATTTTCTGATGGGATTTATAGCAGTAGCATTGCTGCTGCTGATTCCTATTGGGGCAGCAGTTAAGGAGTCCTCATGAGTTTAGAATGGGGACAAACGGTTATCTTCTTCTTGACACCACTTTTTTTCATGTTGCTTTTTATTGAAACAGACGATGATGACGGAGGCGGTGATGGTGGTGTAATGACACCCATATACGCACCCTCAGCCGCTTGACACGAACTACATATTATAGTATCATTGGAGCACAGCGTTGCTCCTTTTTAATGCTCAAAAAACTGATCGACAAACTCTTCTCGCAGAAAATTTCTGAAGAAAATATTGAGTGTGCAATTGATGAACAAATAGTTGATTGTATGGAGATAGATGAGGATCCCTATGTAGGAGTTCCTGCTCCAGTTGATTTATGTCCTGATGAGTGGTTTTCATCTTCATATGGACAAACAAGTTATGATATTAAACATGAAAAGGAGTTTGCTGGTAACTACCAAGGCCCCCTCTATGCACCTTATACTGCTGTAGATGCGTTCAAGAAGGAGTCCGTAGAAGATGACGGTATGCATCAAAAGATGTATGATATGGCCACGCAAAATGGTAAAACTACTTTGCAAATAAATCCTATTGGTGGTTCAGAAAACTTTCAGGGCGGTTCGGAAAATGTCCATCGATGATTGGCGCTACAACGATTATAAAATGAAAGTACGTGAACACGCACTCAAAATTCTTCTAGCAAAGTTTGGAGGACAAATGGAAGGAGTAGTCCCAAAATACTCAAACCAATCCATTTATGAGTGCGCTAATGATTGGGTATCACAGGGCAACATGCACACAGCAGGCATAACAAAATACTACGAGGCATATTATGCAAAAGGTAATTAATGTTTTAGCAATAGTGTCATTTCTTGGAACTGGTGCTATTATTAGTGGGGGGACATACGTTTTTCTCAACAAAGACACTTATGTTGAGAATGCAAAAGAAAAAATTGCTGAGGTTGTAGGTGAGGCAATGCTAGATTCTCTACCTACCGCTTTAGACGCTGAGATCCCCACAGCACTACCCACCACTACAGGAGGTATCCTTCCTTGAAAAGATTTATCACAATGTTAGTAGCAGCAGCATTACTTGCTCCTGCTTCTTTGAATGCAAAAGAAAGCAAAGTTAAGCGATGGTATTCATTTGACTCTATGGGTTGTATGATGCTTCGTGAGTGTACCGAAGACGTGAGACAAGTTAAAACTTGGCGGAGTCTTGGTGATGAATACGAAAAATTTGAAGAGGAAGTAACTGATATCCTCACTTCATTTCGTCGTATTGGTATTAATCTCTATGTGGGACATCCAAAATATTTTGCTTCCTTGACACGTGGGCTGTATTATGTGAAGGGAAATGACATGTTCCTCAATGAGCGTTACTTGTCTGATCCCACTATGATGATTAAAGTTCTTCGTCATGAGGGATGGCACGCTGCTCAGGACTGTATGGCAGGCACAATTGACAATACTTTTACTGCCGTCATTCTTCAAGATGGTGTGGTTCCAGATTGGATTCATCGTGGTGCTAAAAGGACTTACCCTGCAGCGGCGGTTCCTTATGAAGCAGAGGCAATGTATGCTGCCTTCTCTGATACAATGACAAGGGACGCTTTGAAAGCATGTGCAGGCCCTAAGAAGATGTGGAAAGTTTACGAACCTACTCCTTTGACTAAAAAATGGTTGCTTGAGCAAGGTTGGATGACTAAATAAAGTCGCCATGCTGGTGACTCATGCCTGAAGAAGCAAAGATTGACGAGAAGAAGAAAGGCCCAATCGGCAAGTTGAAAGATAAGATTGAGGACGCTGATGAACAGTTGGCAGTCCTCAGTACACTTGTTAGATTGGGTATTCTTGTTTGGAGTGGTGGCATCCTCACCCTCAACTATGTGACAATCCCTGGATTACCACAGCAGAAGATCGATCCGACTTTTATAGCCTCTGTTTTTACAGGCGTTTTAGCCACGTTCGGGGTTCAGACGGCGAAGAAGTCTGGTGATGGCACGATGAAAATGAATGGTGCTGGTGCTCCTGGTACAGTAACTAAGAAAGATATGGAGATGCTTATCGAGAAAGCAACTCAAGCAGCACCCGCTCAAGTTATTCGTATCGAACAGGCACCATTAAGCATTACAACTGCACCAGCAAAAAACGAAGAAAAATACAAGATGTAATCTAAATAGTTACGTCTTTGTATGGTTTCCCATGTATAGGGAACCGCATTTACAAAAGAAGTCTGATGAGTGTGCTACTTTGTGGAGGGAGTGGCATACTTTGTGGCGAAAAAAGCATTAGGAGCGCCAGAGGCGAGAGAAAAATGGGCAAAATGTGTGATGGAACATGGTAAAATGATAAGTGAGGAAGTCAAAACAAACCCTCGTTACAATTCAATTAGGGAGATATAGATAGTGTAGTTGCGTAAATTTGTGGTATAGTACATGTGGGATGAACACGGATGACAAGAGAGAGTTCTACAAAGGACTTAGAGAAAGAATCAAGCAATTAAGAATGCAACATTTATTTGAAGAACCTTGTCCTTTATATGAGGATACAGATGAAGATGATGAACACTTTTAATAAATTCTTTTTAGATATTACTGTAGCGATTATTGATTTTTTATATCAAAGGAGGGATTATCAACGTTTCTGGGTGCTTGAGGAAATTGCTAGAGCACCTTACTTTGCTTTTCTAAGTGTGCTTCACCTTAGAGAGTCATTAGGATTACGTGGGCCAGAACACATCTATCTGATGGAGGAACATTTTGCTCAAACTCTTAACGAAACCGAACATCTGGAGTATATGGAATCTAGGGGCGGTAATGCTTATTGGGTGGATCGCTTTGTCGCCAGACACCTTGTACTTATCTACTAT